>RCNI01000906.1_pt1 | contig 17092 bp, 18 predicted proteins | sample 2041151 | NCBI WGS metagenome assembly RCNI01 (sample SAMN09708214, study PRJNA481090) | feces metagenome | isolation source: feces | place: Antarctica: Albino Rookery | reverse complement strand
TTTGTTTTTGATATGGATGTGGAAAGCGGAGATTTAACCCCGTGTCTCAAGATCCCATCTGCATATTCCGAATGCAATCGGAGGCATTTTAATCTGAAAGATGAGCAGCTTCCTCATTCCGGGACGTTCTCCCTGAATCGAATAAGATATCAACAGTAAAAACTGTATTGAAAGCTTTTAATTCACAATCGCAGCAGGCCTCAGAGACCATTAGGTCTCTGAGGCCTATTTTTATTATTTTATAAGGAACAAGGAGTGATATAAATATGAAAACACAATATGTAGTAGGAGTATATTGCCGCCTTTCAAAAGATGACGAACGGGCGGGGGAAAGTGTCAGTATTGGGACACAGAGGGCGATTCTAACTGAGTTTTGCCTTCAAAACAACTATGATATTTTCAAAATCTATGTGGATGACGGATACTCTGGTTTGAATTTTGAAAGGCCTGCATTTCAGGAGCTGCTCAGGGATGTTGAGGATGGGCTTGTCAATATGGTGATTACAAAGGATCTGTCACGCCTGGGCCGAGATTATATTATGACTGGGTAGTATTCCCAAATCTTTTTCCAGGCAAAAGGAATTCGATATATTGCGCTAGCTGAAAATATAGACTCAATATACTGTACGGAATCGCCAAAGCGCAGCGGGAACAGCCCCGCTTTGCGGAGATAACACCCAGGCAGATAACTTCCGGCTCAGCAGCAGTTACCGTGCGGATCGCCGGTGCAGAAATCGATATTGCAGCGGCGCAGATGAGGAGACCGTTGGCATGGTTCTGCGGCTGCTGAAGTCATGCTGAACGATTTTTGCGGAGCTGACAGGGTGTTCTTAGCGACTGGTTTTACCGATTTACGCAGAGGAATTGACGGCTTGGCCGCTATTGTTCAGCAGAAGTTTGAAATGGAACCCTTTACCAATACCCTGTTTCTGTTCTGCGGCAGACGCCGGGACCGGATCAAGGCACTGTACTGGGAAGGTGTCGGATTTGTGCTGCTTTACAAGCGTCTGGAACAGGAAAAACCTGTTTTAGAGGCTCTGTTGGCGTGGGCAACTGCCCTGAAGAGCAAAACTGCCCCTAAATCCGCCTTGGGAAAGGCTCTGCATTATCTTCTGGTTAAGCGGCCATATCTGGAACGTTACCTGGAAGACGGCAGACTGGAGCAGACCAACAACCGGGCAGAGGGCAGTATTAAGCCTTTTGTGATGGGGCGGAAAAACTGGCTGTTTTCCAATACACCCGGGGGCTAAAAGCAGCGCCGTGATTTACAGCCTGGTGGAAACGGCAAGAGAATCCGGGCTGGATTCCTACCGGTATCTGCTGTGGGTATTTAAGACAGCACCAGCTATGGCAGTACAGGATACAGACTGGGCTGAAAAGCTGATCCCCGCTGCGGCACCGATCTATTGCTATGTGCCAGGAAAGAAAGAGGAAGCAATATGAAACTGAAACCCCATGGTTATTTTCTGGCAGGGAGAACGCAAGCCGGATGAGGACCTGCGGGACGTCATGGACGATGCCCTGGACGACTTCTTTGGAAATCGCCAGGACTGCGATATCTTTTAAATTTTGCAATGCAACCGGATTTCCGGTGGCATTTTTAATGACTATTCTGTGGCCGTTTGACGGTTACGTTCAACCTGTGTTGCGCCTTTTGCGGAAACGAAAGTCCGGTACGGTACATAAATGACAAAGAGCCTGCTCCCTTTTTTGTTGGGGAGCAGGCTCTGCGCTTTAGGCATCTGGCTTATTGCTCAATGCAATTTTTAGTTAGACAACATCCACTAGATACTCCTTTTTGCAGTTAGGACAGTAAAGTGGGAACTTGACCAAAGCAGAATCAAAGTATACTTTGGTTTTCATTTTGCAGATTGGGCAATGAACCCAATAGGATATTTTACTTTGTGGTGTATACACTGTTAAGTTGCTTTCTGATTCATGCGATATTTCCAATCCAGTAGTAGTGCTTTGATAGATTATTATTTTGCCGAGTACAGTTATATGCTACTACACACGGTGCGGATAATAGCCTATTGTTTGACAATGCCACTGTACTATTTTCGGTGAAGCCTGAATTAGAAAAGACCTTGAGTTTTTCAGGACGCCAGCAAATCAGTCTCGGTCTTTGCATATACCCTCGCCACATTTCATGGTCACAATATGGGCAGATTAAATTTTGTAAGGAAAAAATGATTTGGTAGACCTAATCTTCTTTTCTCGTGTACGAAGGACCGTTTCGCTGATTTATGCTGTACTGATATAGTGTGCTGATTTTGACGTGTTTACTGCAATAATTCTTCTGGGACATCGGGCTGATAGGCCATGAACATGCATGTGCTACTTACATTCATTGCAGCGCACATAACGATCATGGTGACCACTGAGCTGGCTAACTTTTCCAGCCATTTGCTAACATGTAATTTCACTGTTATCCTCCTTTCTAAAATGGTTTATTGCCTTAGCAAAAATCAGTGAAATAGATGCCGAAAAATTCCCAAAGATAAACAGAATGGAATGGACATCTAAAGCTTGATTAATGCAAAAAACAATCGAGATAAAAAATGAAATAGAGGTAATCCAAAGGCTCCTGTCACGATTCTTCTTTCGGTTTTTTGTAGAAAGCGGTTTGTTATTTGCTGCTACAGGAGAAAAAAGTACAACGATGAGAAAAGATATTAATGAATATGAAAATAACTGGAAGTCGGAGATGCTAAGATATTTTACATAGAGCAAACAAGCTGTGAAGATGGTAGTTGAAACAATATAGCAAAGACCATGTGTAGGAGCGTGATAGCCTCCAGCAGTTGTTCGCAGTGGTGCAAATCCCAAGAGAAACGATAACCAAGCGAATGGAACATCCTGCCAAATTGAGATGCCCGCCATAATCAAAATTCCAATTAAACCGGAGATTATCAATTCAAGTCCAAAGACAATAATATTTTCTTGGAAGGATATCCCTGGACAGCAACCGATTAAGCTCTTTGCAATAAACCTGGAAAGCCGTTTTTCCATTTCCTTCGCACCTTCCTTATGTTATATAGTGTTTTTTATCAAATTTTCCTGTTGAAAACAAGTAGTTTGGCGTAGGTGGTCATAGTACTGACGTATGTGGTTAGTCTAGAACTTGAAAAAACAGTATTACTGTTATATAATATCAGTAGCACTATATTAAAATAGAAAGTGAATTCGGGTATAATAGAACCAATCTAAAAAGATTGGTGGCGAAGTTGTGAAAAACTTGCAAGAAAAAATATCCGATGAAGTTAAATCTAAACGTCATGGTTTAAGAATATCTCAAGAAGATCTTGCAGAGAAGGTTGACAAAACAGCTAGTTTTATTGGGCAACTAGAGCGAGGTGAATGCTCATTGAATGTTGAAACGCTACAAAGGCTAGTCCATTACCTTGGAATTGACGCAAATGCGTTGCTCGCTGCCGATGACATTTCTCCAAACAAAGTTTACGAATTGTGTAATATTGCAAATGGATTAGATGATCAGAAATTGGCTCTGCTAATTGCATTTTCAAAATTACTTCAACAGATTGACTTGTAAGTGGAAAGGTAATAATTTTATGAGAATTGCGATCTGCGATGACGAACAAAAAGATTTAGATATTCTGACTCTCTTGTTAGAAGAATATAATTCCGCAGACAGCCTAGAAGTTTCCGCTTTTTACAGCGGTCAGAGTCTTCTGTCCAGCACTTGCGAGACGACATACGATATTGTTGTCCTAGATATTGAGATGCCCCAATTAAATGGATATGATACCGCATTGCGTTTACTGCAAGCAGAGCAGAAACCTATCGTGATTTTCTTGACCAATAGTATGGCCTATACCCTGCGGGGGTACGGGGTTGCATTTCGATATCTAGCAAAGCCTATCGTGAAACAGCAGTTATATTCGGCGCTGGATGCTGCTATTCGAGAGATTCTGGCGAATCGCTTTGTCTTTTTCGTGGATGGGATGTCACATGTTTTACGCATGGACGAGATCTATTATTTAGAAGTGTTTAATCATCATATTGTTTTGCATACTGTGGATGCGGAATATGCATTCCGTTCTTCCTTGAAGGAAATCATGCAACAACTCCCGCTTGGGTACTTTGGACTTCCGCATCAGAGTTACCTTATCAATTTTGCCCATATCAAGACGGCATCCAATAAAGAAATTTACTTGACGAACGGAGTGCGTATCCCCGTCAGCCGCCGCAAACAGCGCGACTTTGATTGTCAATTTCATGGATATTTGGGGAGGTAAATGTGTATTACTTTATTGAAATCAGCTGTGTGGTCACAGAGGTATGGATGATATATATCCTATTAAGTCGGATGTTTGTGCGCAAAGAGGGAAATTCATGGGTTCATACTTCTCTTTGCATTATGTTTGGTCTCATTCTGACTGTATTATCCTTACTCAAAGGAATAACCTTCTTTAGAATTGGCTTTAGCTTTTTGGCAATATGGGCTATAGGTGTGATCTCGTTTCAAACGAATCTGGCCCATAGCTTTTTTTCATCTCTAATCATTTGTGTATTGGTTGCGCTTGCAGATGTTACGACATCGTTATTATTGCAGTATGCGGGGCTTAATGTACTGGAACTGATGTCCAATCCATCGTCTCGTTCAATCTACTTGGTTGCTGATCATATTGTTCTTCTTGGAATGGTTGTCTGTGTATATTTTGTTGCACCAACTTCCGGAGAAAGTCTCCCCGCATGGACACTTACACCAATACTCCCAAGTTGGGGCGTGAGTGCACTCCTATGTATGGTGCTGGCCAAGCAAATCCTAATCGAGAAAGAAGATGTGTCTCCAGTTTTTTGGCTTGTTCTCATGGGAATGCTTTATACAAATATCATTGTAATTTATTATGTTAATAAAGCAAACATTCAAGCGAAAGAAAAGAGAGAACTAGAAATCGCTGAACACCATTATGCTATGCAGCAAGAATATTACGACCAGTTTAGAATCCAGCAAGAGGAGACGAGAGCGCTTTGGCATGATGTAAGCAAGATACTCCATGCGGTAAAAGCAGACGGAAGTTCTGAAACGATTTCTCAAGTAGATCAAATGCTTGATTCTGTGTCACACGTAGTAGATGTTGATAACCGTGTGGTAAGTGTAATACTAAACGAGTATGCCCAAATCGCACGAAATTCGGATATAGTAATAAGTATGGACATTCAGGTGCCACAGGAACTTTTTGTTACCGCAGTTGATCTATATATTTTGCTTGGCAATACATTGGAGAACGCAATTGAGGCTTGTGAATCTCTCCAGCCAGCAGAGCGGGAAATCCATGTCAAGCTGAAAACGCATAATAATATTTTGTTCTATGAGATCAAAAACCGCTTTGCATTATCCCATTTTCAAAGAGTCCGTGGAGAAACGCATGGTTATGGACTTCAAAATGTAAAACGGTGTGTTGAAAAATACAACGGGTCCCTGGATGTACAAAAAACGGAAGGTTTTTTTGTGGTTACAGCACACCTAAATAGTAATTAAAACGTTAACCTGATAACTATAACTAAATAGAAATCCTGCTTCTGAATGTTTTAAAACTCAGAAGCAGGATTTTTATATGCCAATTACGCCAGGAAAATAACCACCTACGCCAAAACTGTTGAAAACTGGTTTTCGATATGATAATCTGAAAAAAAGAAAATACAAGTACAAGTTGGACACTCGCTGGTAGAAAATTTGGTATGGATTAGTCTGATTTCAAAAATATGCAGGAAACGGCTTTAGAGGTTAGTTTGGCGTTAGTTTTTTACTGCTACAACACGATAATAAATATTATGGGCTGATTCTACCGAAAATGTAGTTTATCTCGCTCTGACTACTCACGCTGTTCCCGTGTACGCAACCTTTAATTTTCCCGTTAACGTCCTACAACTTTTATACGAAAATACCATAATGACACCGGCATGCGTCAGCAAGACACCAGTGTCGTAGCATTACAATTTATAAAAAAACTGGGAGATTATCGAGATGAAAAATGATGCGATGTGTTTTTCAAACAGTGCAAAGTTCTTATTCAACCGAAATCAGGTGGTTGCTGTAAATCGTTATGATGGCAGATGGATGAGATTTTCCAAAGAATGCTATGAGTATCTGCTGAAAGGAATGAAAGAGGAACTGTCCAAACAGGATTTTCTTGAAGCCTTTTTGGACGAAGACGATAAGGCATACATCAATAAACTAATCGAGCGACTAGAAACATTTGGCGTACTCGTGGACATTGCAAAGAAAGAAATTGAAGAACGCCCCCAGCTTGAGACCGTTCAGCTCAGTCTAACCAATAGGTGCAATCTTCAGTGCAGGCACTGTGCGGCAAGTGCAACCACTCTTGAAGGAGAAGATCCACTGACTACAGCAGAACTGAAAACAATAATCGACAAGTTAATATCGTGCCGAGTGAAAAACCTTGTCCTATCAGGTGGAGAACCGTTAGTACGAAAGGATCTTATAGAAATACTCCGCTATATACGTGAAAAAGAAAATAGTATCAAAGTCGCGATTATGACAAATGCTCTTTTGCTTAATGAAAGCAATGTTAAGGAATTTGTTGAGAATGTCGACTCTGTTGAGATTAGTCTTGACGGATATGATGAAGAAAGCTGTAGCCGTATAAGAGGCAATAATGTTTTTCTTCATGTTCTAAAAAATATTGCACTTCTTCAGAAATACGGAATGGATCAGATTTCCGTTTCAATGGTTTCTCTCGGCAATGATCCCGAAGGTGATAGAAAATTTAATGAGCTGTGCAAAGAACTGAATGTCAAACCAATGATACGAAGGCTTTCGTATACAGGCAGGGCAAAAGAAAACGAGGAGTACCTTCGAAAACTTGAGAAAAGAGTTCAATCTGATGACAATTTCGGTATCCCTATTGAAAAGGCCAGATTCGCTACTAGGGCTTGCTCCTGTAAAGCTGGAATTAGAATGATTAACATAAATGAATCTGGATACATTTATCCATGCAATACTTTTGATGGCTATATGCAAAAGATTGGAAATATTATGGAGATCGATTCCCTATATGATTTTTTAAAGAATCGTATAAATTCAACTTCAGACAATGATATGGCTTTTTTCAAATTCAATCCATATTACGAGCAGATATGCAGCAATTGTAATATTCGCTATTTTTGCTGGACATGTCCTTATGCAGCTATGGACTATATAAACGAGCATAAAGACTTTTCTGACTATTGCGAAGGAAAAAAAGCATTTTTGTATCCGATTATTTGGGGGGAAATGCCGGTACAGGCAAAAGTATAAATGAAAAACGCGACGTTTACTATATTTGTTACCACAAAATGCAACTTAAATTGCACATACTGTTATGAAAAAGATTTTCATAAAGTCGATATGTCAACTGATGTTGCGCAAAAAACAGTTACTTTTATCAAAGAAAAGATTAAAGAGTGCGGTTTGACCAACATACTCGTTCGCTTTCATGGTGGTGAAGCGATGATTCGATTTGATATCATCAAGTTTATCATGGACGGGCTGGAGGATAATCCTTGCAAGGTTTCCTTCTCCATGACAACAAATGCAACACTCCTTACGAAGGAAATGATACCTACATTAGTACGATTTGATTCATTAAGTGTAAGTATTGATGGCGGTGAAGAAGAACATAACAGAAACAGAGTCAACATATACGGTAAAGGAACCTATAACGAAGTACGCAATAGTATAGCGCTGTTGCTGGAACATTTTCCCAGACTTACCGCAAGAATGACGATTACACCGGATACCTACTTGAAAGTGTATGATAATTTTCGGAGCATCATCGATCTTGGTATAAAAAGTGTAGATGCGGAATTAGATTTTACGTCAGATCGCTGGACAAATGAAATGATAGCCGAATATCTTGAAGAATTAAAGAGAATCGCAAAGTATATCAAATCCGAAGAAAGGGCAGGTATTTCAATAGATAGTTCATTAATAGAATCCGCAGTAATCAAAACAAAAAATGCAGCTTGTGAAGGAGGAATTTCCTCCTTCTCGATCACACCCAATGGAAAGATATATCCGTGTATAGCAGTTGCGTTCAATGAGGAATTTCTTCTTGGCACTGTTGAAACCGGGATTACAAACGATCAAGTACTAAAAAAAATTAAAGAAGTCGGGAATGAAAGAAACATTCAGTGCGAAGGCTGTGCCAGGTACGATTATTGTATCATGACAAGATGCAAGATTATCAATTATGCATATACTGGAGACTTTAACTTACCCAAACCGATCATGTGTGCCAATGAACATATTAAGGTTAACATTGGAAAATACTTACTTAATCAGACCATATAATTAATTGCATATATATGGAATATTAGAGGAAGGAGGAGACTGTTATGATGAAAATCACAAAGATTGAAGACAAAAGTCTTAATCTTGATGTCCAAGGACAGGGATGCTGGAGTGACTGCTTCATTGGAGCTCATTGGGAAAGTAAGTCAAATGAGTATACCCCTGGTTGTGTGTGGATAAACGATGATTACACAGCAAAGAGTTCGTTTGTGATGTAAGCTAAGTATTGAATAATCCCCTGGGTGCTCTATGGTGTATACTATAGAGCACCCATCACAAAGGGAATAATTCTAATTGAGGGAATGATATGTGTTTTGTTATTAAGGCTAAAATGATCCGTATTATGAAAAAACCGGTATTTGCTATCGGGCTGTTCGTTATGCTGATCTTTGTATATATGCAGTGCGGTAGGTATCTTGACATCGACTACCTGACAGTTAATTCACAAATTAAACCTGTTGATAAAGAGTTGATCGGTGATGCCGATGTGATGGACGGGTACATCCCAATGAGCGAGGAAGAGTACTACATTGACCGGATGTTCAGTTTCCGAGATAACCTGATCAAGCATGTCGGAATGGAGGAAGATCAAGTCAATGAAATTATAAATACCGCCCTTAACATGGAACGACAGGATGCGATAGATTTTTTGGAGAGAGAATTTCCCTTTGTGGCTGACTTATCTGTTTACTTCAGTTCGGGCGAGGGCAAAAAACTTGGAACAGTAACAGAAATCAACGGGTACATTTCTGAAGCCCTTGATAAAGAAGACTTTATGGATTATCTCGGTCGCAAGTATATCGATTATCTCGGGACTATTTTTGTGTTCTTCTGTCTTATCCTTTATCCATTTTATTTTGCCCCGGATAGTAGAAAAGATACCTATGAGATTCTTCATACCAAGCCTGTATCGGGCAGGAAATACGTCCTGTTGCAGGCACTCGGCAGTATGCTGACCGGGCTGTTAGCTGTTGTTGTGATAACACTTATTTCTCAGGGCTTCGTGTTTGTTAACAAAGATAGGTTCGATTTTGCCGTAAATACGGCGAGGATATGGAAGTATACTCTATGGTGTTTGATTCCCACCATAATTTATATCTCAGCGGTATTTCTTTTTTTTAGCATTTTATTCAAGTCTCCGCTTCCAGCAATCCCATTCATTTTCATGCAGATACTCTATTCAAACGCTGGAGTGACCTCCGCCAACGGAAGCTTTGTTTATATACATCGTCCAGGTGCCATTTTGATAAGATATCCAGAAATGTTTTTTGAGACGCGTCTTTCCGAAACTTTCTACGCTAATCAAGCATTTTTACTAGCATTGGGAGTTATAATATTGGTTGCGGCTGCTATATTGTGGGAAAAGAAAAGGATATGACAATGATTGCAATGAAGAGGTTATCATTTAGCAAAATAATGACTTACATAAAAGTGTCCCTTCCATGGTACATAAGTATTCCCGTGTTCTCTTTTTCTGCCATGTTCCCCATAATGTTTGGATGTGACACATATGAAGATATAGGTATAATGCTGGACAAATGCTTTAGTATCCTCGCAGTGATTACTTTTTCAAATGTTTGGTATATCGAGGTACAACAAAAAACTGTAGAAATTTATAAACTCTTACCGCGTAGGAGCAGGATAAGCGACATCTTGAGAAGGATAGTTGTGAGATTCATCTTCTTGACAAGCATGGTATGTCTTTGTTTTATCGGCTACTCGATAAAGGGAGTACATGTGTATGGCACCCAGGAAGCGGTGGCGATGTGTATTCATGCCTTCCTTTCGGTAGAAGCAGTAATGATACTGTTTGGTGCAATCAGTTTTTTCAGTGCCGATCTGTCGGGTAATCTAGGTGTGGGAATCGGAACAGGCATTGCTATGTGGATGATTCTAACCTCAACTGCGGCTTCAAAACTGCCTATATGGTTCAATTTCTTTTCGTACGGTGTTAGCAATGAATGGTTCAAGGGGGCAGTTACAGCGATCATGGTGGGAATTGTGTTATTTATAGCTGGGACAATTTTAACTGATAAAAACAATTAAAGGTTAAGGGGTGATGGCTTGACTTGCAAGATTGCGTTAGTAGACAGCGGGATAGATGCTGAACTTTATGAAGATCAAGTAATCAGATATGTTGAATACACAGAAGATCCGAATGTAGAAAGTGAGTATGATTCAACTGGACATGGGACTTTATGTAGTTCTGCTATGCTTTCAATCAATTCTGATATTCAATTTGTCGTCATCAAAGTACTGAATGAGAAAAACCTATGTTCAGATGAACGATTGCTCAAGGCACTCACATTATTGAGTGATATTGATGTAAATATCATCAATTTAAGCTTATCGACATGTTCTATGGCATTTACGGAGCAATACAAGAAAATTATTGCAAATCTTACTGATCAGGGTAAAGTGATTATTGCTTCCACCATAAACGGAAATAAAAACTCATTGCTATCGGAGTTAAACGGAACGATAGGTATATATGGAAATTTCTTTGAACGCCCCCAATATTACTGGTACAGAAAGAGTAATACAGTGCAATGTGTTGCCAACTCTGTACCGTACTTATACAAAGGCAAGCATGGACAATATGAATTGTTTGGTGGCAACAGCAAGGCAACGGCTATCTTTTCGGGGATTGTATCTCTGTATTGGGACCAACTAAAAGACTGTAATTTTGCAGATAAGGAAACATTTCTAGAAGGATTGGCATTGAGGCAATCATGGTCTGCAGAAGAAATATGTCTCAATCCGTTGTCTTATAATAGACATACTTCATTATCCGTCAGAGATTGGATATACTCAAAAGTATCATCTGTACTTTCAGAACAGTTAAAGGTCGAATTAAGCGACATCGTTAACCCCAATGGAAAGCGTTTGTATGAACTGGGTCTGACACGCTACAATGCATTTAATATCATCCAATCCATTGAAAAGGAAGTCGGAATAAAATTGAATTATTCTGATGTTAATTTATTTTGGTTTGGTTCTATAGATACATTGTGCAAAAACATAAGAGAGGTTAAATTCGGTTCAAGGGGTTATGAATAAAAAAGATTTAAGTATCTTGTGGAAATATATAAAGGAAATATATATTAGCAACAATCTGAGAAGCGTCTTAGTTATTTTTTTCCTTTCGGCAATAAAGATACTTAGCATATTGGTTCCTCCGGTCTATATCATCAAGATAATGGATGTAGCCATACCTGATAATAACGGAAGGAACATAGTTGCATACATATGTACAATTTTGGCATTTACAATACTAGATGTGACGCTTGGGATTGCTATTCAGAAATTGTACAAAGAACTGGGTAAAAGAGCGTACATTAAATATCAGAAGCAATGCCTTGATCACCTGTACAGACTAGACGGCAAATATTTGAGCAACAGTAGCATAGGTGAGAAACTTACTACTATGATGAATGATGTATCACAAATTAAAACCCTGACATCTCCGGTTGTTTTTGATTTTGTGATGGATACTATCACGGCTATCGTTATGATGATCTTCCTGGCTCAGATTCAGGCGGATATGCTCTTAATGGTTCTGTGTATTTTGCCGGTCATTTATTTCAGCCAGAAATACTTCCAAAAGAAGGGAATGGAAAAGGCCATAAAGGCAAGGGATACACAAAGTAATTGTGCCGACATAATTGAGACCATTGTGTCGAACACACTATCTTGCATATTATGTAATGGACAAACATATTTTTTCAAAAAGCATGATAAGAGAATAAATGAAGCGGAAGATTGTACCAATGAAATGAATATGTTGTATGTCAAAAACGGAGGAGTTCTCAACTTCCTGTCTGCTCTGTTTACGATAACGATATTGGGTGTAGGTGGCTTTAGAGTAATGAACGGAGCTATGACAATTGGTTGCCTGATAGCGTTCAATATGTATTCTCAGAAATTAGTTCTTCCAGTGCTAAAGATATCTAATACAATAATGACTCTCCAAGGTGTTGTAGTTGCACTTGGACGCATGGAAAGCTTTATGGGTGAAAAGGAAGTTGAGTCGTTATCTTTTGAACCAAAGGTATTTATGAACAATGATAATCATGAGATAAGTTTTGAAAATATTACTTTTTCTTATGAAGAGAAACCAGTCTTGAAGGGCGTATCTTTTAATTTCAAGCAAAGCAGTTTCAATGTCATTGTTGGTGAGAGCGGATGTGGCAAATCAACATTAGCAATGCTCTTATATCGTATATGGAGTTTGCGTGAAGGATACATAAAAATTGACGGTCAGGACTATAAAGATTATTCGATAAAGGATCTAAGAGATCACATTTCGATTGTTGGTCAGGATGCTTTTCTGTTTAATGATACAGTTCTGAATAATATAGCAATGAACGACAACGAAAACATGGATAACGTCATACGATGCTGTAAAATAGCGTGCATCCACGATTTTATCATGTCACTTCCTGAGCAATACCAAAGTGTGGTCGGAGATAGAGGCGTTAAGCTGTCTGGCGGTGAAAAACAAAGAATCTGTATTGCAAGAGCTCTTATAAACAATACCCCCATCCTTCTGCTGGATGAAGCCACCTCTGCGCTAGACCAATTAACAGAACGTAGGGTGATCGACAATCTGATAGAAAATGTCAAGGATAAGATTTTTATTCTGATAACGCACAGGCTGACCAGTATTGTTGAAGCTGACAATATCATTGTCATGAAAGAAGGAGTTGTTGAAGCGAAAGGAAGTCATTATGAACTGATGCAGAATTCGTCGTATTATAAGGCAATGTTTGAACGCAAGGAAGACAATGACTGATGTAATGTCGGAAGGATAGATTAATGAACATTAAGATTGAAAATGTTTCTAAGCAGTTTAAAGAAAATAAAGCGCTGGACGGTGTCAGTCTTGAGATTGGAGAGGGTGTATTCGGTCTTTTGGGCGAAAACGGGGCAGGCAAGACAACGTTGATGAGGATACTTACAACATTGATAGAGCCAACAGATGGCAGCGTGACCATATGTGGGCAAAAACTTTGTGCTTCCAATAGGGAAGAAATAAAGAAGCTGATCGGATACCTTCCGCAAGAATTGGGGCTTTACCCATCACTTACCGTGAGGGAAACCCTGGATTATATTGGTGGGTTATGTGGGCTAAACAGTGCAGAAAGAAAAACAAGGATAGATTCGCTGTTGGAGCAGACCAACATGCTTGTTCATCAGAATAAAAAGAATAGACAACTGTCGGGAGGAATGAAGCGTCGGGTCGGTTTAATGCAGGCCATGCTTACAGATCCAAAGGTGCTGATAGTGGATGAACCCACAACTGGACTTGACCCAGAGGAAAGAATAAGGATTAGGAATCTATTAGTAGATTTTTCTAGAGACCGGATTGTCATCTTCTCTACCCATGTGATTGAAGATCTGAGTGCAACTTGTTTAAAACTCGGAGTGCTAAAGAAGGGTAAAGTAAAGTATCAGGGTACAATTAGTGATATGATGAAGTTAGCTGAAGGCCATGTATTCCAGAAAGTTGTAAAGGATGAGATGGAGATGAAAGCATTAAAAAACAGATATTCTATCGTTAACAGTGTCCTTGACGAAGACGGTTACAAGGTCAAGTTTATCTCTAAGGACAATCCCAATATATCGGATGTCATCAACGCAGAGATATCTTTGGAGGATGCATATATCTTTCTAAACAGCATGTCTGACAGATAAAGCTCAATAGGTGCTTGAGACCTGCTTTTTTTGACCTGACACACCGATCTTCTTTATATGAAAACAGAAATATCCCTACTTCTGGCTCAAAAAATGCAGTATTTTCAACACTTTTAGAGCGAAGTCTGGATAATACAGGAGTCGGGATAACCAAGTGTATCCAGAATTCTGGATACACTTGGCAAGCAGTGCATAGAGGACTTCACGGCCCACTATGCGGCTTGTTGGGGAAGTCCCCAACCCCCTCTCAAACATACAGCGAAGCTGTGTGGCGGCGCACCTATGCTGCTAATATGCGAAAACGAGCATGGCAGATTACTCTCTGCCATGCTCATTTTCTTTCTGCTTTCCAGGTTTAGGAAGTAACCGTAAAATCTGTGCCCGGCTTGAAAGGCGCTCCATAATATGAAATAATACTCACACTATAGTAGCGGATAGTATATGCGACTATCATATAGTCAATGGTAGTCTCGCAGATCCGGCATATGGGGGTATTTTTCATGGGCAGCGAATTGCAGAAAATAAACGGCCAGAATAAACTGGCACTTTGGGCAGAGCGTGTATCGGCCTGCCGGAGCAGTGGCCTGAGCGTAAGAGACTGGTGTAAGGAAAATGATATCTGTGAACAGACATACTACCGGTGCCAGAGAAAACTGTACGGAATCGCCAAAGCGCAGCAGGAACAGCCCCGCTTTGCGGGGATAACACCCAGGTAGATAATTTCCGGCTCAGCAGCAGTTACCGTGCGGATCGCCAGGGCAGAAATCGATATTCGCAGCGGAGCAGATGAGGAGACTGTCGGCATGGTAATGCGGCTGCCGAAGTCATGCTGAACGATTTTAACGGAGCTGACAGGGTTTTCTTATCGACTGGGTTTACCGATTTACGTAGAGAAATTGACGGCTTGGCCGCTATTGTTTAACAGCAGTTTGAACTGGACCCCTTTACCAATACCCTGTTTTCTGTTCTGCGGCAGACGTCGGGACCGGTATAAACGCTAATATATAAGTGATCCACTTTTCAGCGAAACGCTCACGAATAATTGAGTCACCCAATAAAATCCTCTATAATGGTTCCAAACTTTTATAGGGGGTGAACAAAGGTGGTTATAACAGTGGACATTTACATAGAAATTCGCAGATTGCGACTGGATGGTGTAAGCCAGCGCCAGATTGCTGTGCAGCTGCATATCTCCCGCAACACAGTCAAGAAATACTGGGACGGGGATACCGTCCCATGGGAACGGAAGGAATACAGCCGGGAGGCATCTGTACTGACGCCGGAGGTGATTGCTTTCGTCCGCAGCTGTCTGGAAGAAGACACACTGCAGATCCAGGAAACAGCACCATACTGCCAAGCGGATTTATGACCGTCTTGTAGATGAATGTGGCTTCACAGGCGGTGAAACATCTGTCAGAAGGCTGGTAAGCCAACTGGAAGTGAAAACACTGGAGCCTTTCGTTCCGCTGGCTTTTCCTGCAGGAGACGCCATACAGATTGACTGGGGTGAGGCTACCGTTTACATCGGTGGAAACAAACTGGTTGTCAATCTTTTCTGTGCCCGACTTTGCTACAGTGATGCACCCATGGTTATTGCCTACCGCAGGCAGAATGAGGAAAGTTTCCTGGAGGCGATTGTCAGAGTATTCGAGTACTTTGGCGGTGTGCCCAGACGAGTTATCTTTTACAATGCCAGAGTTGCTGATAAAGATGGATTCGGTGCTCATGCAAAAAAGCAGGCTGGTTACACCGCTCTGGCTGCCCACTATGGTTTTGAAGCCATCTTCTGTAATCCAGCATACGGCTATGAGAAGGGACTGGTAGAAGGCTTGGTAGGTTATATCCGGCGTAATGTATGCGTTCCCATTCCCAAAGCAGAGACACTGGAGCAGTTAAATGAAATGCTTCTGGAGAAGTGCCGCAGGTATCTGAAACATCATATCCGGGGCAAAGAAGCTGATATGGGAACCCTGCTGCAAAAGGACCAGCTTCATCTGTATCCGCTTCCCGGATATGCTATTGACCCTTGCCTTAGTTAGAACGAAACATACTGAGATCCAATGGTCATTCGCAATTAAAAAATCATTTAGAGGGGATTGGGGATTGGAACCGAGAATATCGCAGCATAGGATTCCACCAGTGTTGAAAATATCAGGATAATCGTGTGATGTTTGCTTCAGAGAAGTAGCCGTGCATATTAGATAGTATTTGTTCATAAATCTCATATTGTATTATCCGTAGGGTACAGCTGCCGACCCTACAACATTCACCGAGCCTGCTTATATTCGTAGGTGCGGATGGACAGCGTGATGACTTGATCCTCCGGATTCAGGGATAGCGGACGGCTGACCGAAAAGCTGCATTCCAGCAATCGCTCGGCCAGATCGGAGAGTCGCAGCTGCAGGAGAACTGCAACTGTCAGACCGGTGAATCAATCTGTACTAAACATCCGGTGAAGAACTCAACTGCAGGAAGGGGATTCATCGAACAATAGAGCAGTTTTCTAGTCAATGGTCTCTCAGGCATAATTGCGCTCCTGCGAAATCTCTTTTTGAAGTTTCATGCCGACTGCACATCCAGCTTAAAAACAAGCTTCTGCCTCCATATATTGTGAAGCATATACTTGGGTCATAAGCTGATCAGCCGGTTCAATGCGAGCTGAGAGTATGATATGCCTGATTTGTTCAGTCAATTCTCTTATCCGTCTATTTAGTGCTTTATACTATTCACTTTGATAAAATGAAAAGTTTTTAGATGAGAATGAACCATCAAAGAGAGCTCCTAAATTCATTGTTCATACTCTATAAAAGTTACACGATAATCCGAATCCATTGTAGCAGATAAGCTCCTATGTGTCGAAGATGTCAGTGATTATTTGAAGCCCAATCAGCATTAAGAGTTGTCGAAAATTGTCGATTCTTTTTTGTTGAAATATTGACATAAATTGGATACTATTGACCAAATATATTTGTGCGTCGACAGTCTTAGCAGTCATCCAATATATTTAATGGCTAATGGTAAGATCACTATGAAATTCGCCGTGCAACAAAATCGAAAGCTTAGCAATGGCGACCT
>RCNI01000922.1_pt1 | contig 17114 bp, 11 predicted proteins | sample 2041151 | NCBI WGS metagenome assembly RCNI01 (sample SAMN09708214, study PRJNA481090) | feces metagenome | isolation source: feces | place: Antarctica: Albino Rookery | reverse complement strand
GAGGGAAATGTCAGATTCCATGACTTTTGTATAATGCTGATGTACAGCCAGTTGCAAGACCGTTCAAATTTGCGATTTCCGCCTCCCCGGTCTTTGGGGGGCAGAGGGAAATGTCAGATTCGCTTGCTTTCGTATAATGCTGATGTACAGCCAGTTGCGAGACCGTTCAAATTTGCGATTTCCGCCTCCCCGATCTTTGGGGGGAGGGAAATGTCAGATTCCATGACTTTTGTATAATGCTGATGTACAGCCAGTTGCAAGACCGTTCAAATTTGCGATTTCCGCCTCCCCGATCCCGGGGAAAACTGGTTCCACAGGTCTGGGGAGTGTTGAGGTCATTCCGCAGGCGCCCTTTTCGGTAGGGACTGACTTTTTTCGCAGGCCCCCTTCGGGAAACGAAAATGTCCGTCTCCGAAAAGAGACGGACATTCAAGGTCTGTTGCGCAGCGGAAAGCTATTCCGGCAGTTTCCGATTTTTCCGGAGGTAGTCACGACACCATTCACGGATGCCGCATTCCTCGCATTTCGGGCTCCGGGCGGTGCAGACATAGCGCCCGTGCAGGATGAGCCAGTGATGGGAAGTGCCACGGTCCGCTTCCGCAATGTTCTTCTCCAGATCCTTTTCAACGGCTTCCACGGTCTTGCCGTCGGACAATCCCAGACGACGGGACACCCGGAACACATGAGTATCTACGGCGATGACCGGTTTGTCATAGATGATGGACGCCACGACATTGGCTGTCTTGCGGCCCACTCCAGGCAGGGTCATCAGCTGCTCCACCTCAGAAGGGACTTCTCCACCGAAATCGGACACCAGCTTCTGCGCCATTCCGACCAGGTGCTTTGCCTTGCTGTTGGGATAGGAAATGCTGCGGATCAGTTCGAACACTTCCTCCACCGAAGCGGCGGCCAGGTCACCAGGCTCCGGAAAATGTTCAAACAGGAGAGGGGTGGTCATGTTGACACGGCGGTCCGTGCACTGGGCCGACAAGATGACCGCCACCAGCAGCTGATAGGGGGTGGTGTAGTCAAGCTCGGTCTGGACCAGAGGACGGTTCTTCTTGAACCAGTCAATCACCAGGGCACATCTTTCTTTCTTGTGCATTATTGTTCCGGTTCAGCAGGTTGTCCGTTTGAGCCCGTTTCGGCGGCAGGGGCGGCTTCCGCAACTTTTTCGGTCTTGTCGGCTTCCACGACCGGAACAGCCTCAGCGAGCGGAGCCGTTTCCGCAGCCGGAACAGCCTCAGCAGCCGGAGCCGCCGGAGCGTGATGAGCAGGCTGTTTTTTTCTCACGAACTCCAGACATTTCTCGTCTTTGCATACCATCATGCGGCCAGGATAACTTTCGAACAGCTCCCGGTTGTGGGTAACCATAATGACGGCGGTCCCTTCCTTGTTGATTTTGCTGATGAGTTTCATGATACCGTCGGCAGTCTCCGCATCGAGGTTGCCGGTCGGCTCGTCGGCCAGAATGACTTCCGGCTTGTTGAGAAGAGAACGGGCAATGGCGATACGCTGCTGCTCTCCACCGGACAGCTGGTGAGGCATCTTGTGCGCCTTGTGGTTCATGCCCACGCCTTCCAGCACTTCATTGATTCGTTTGGCAATGGCGGCGCTGTCTTTCCAGCCGGTCGCCTTCAAGACAAACTCCAGATTCTCTTCCACCGTCCGATCCATCAGCAGCTGGAAATCCTGGAAAATGACGCCCATCTTCCTTCTCAAATAAGGAATTTCCTTGTTCTTGATATGATTGAGCCGGTAGCCGCAGACGACACCTTCTCCTTTCTCCAGCTTGTTCTCCGCGATGATGGTCCGGATGATGGAGGTCTTGCCGGTTCCGACCTTGCCTACGATATAGACAAAATCACCGGGATAGATGTCTATATCCAAGTCATATATGACTGTAGCTTCTCCATTCATGATGTCGGCATCATGGAATGAAATCAGAGGCTTGGTAGACTCATTATTTTCCATTTAATATAGTATTATGGTCAATTATTTGTATGCTATCAACAAATATAGCTTAAATTTGATTAATTTTGTAACTTACATTGCTATTAAAAACGTTGACTATGAATCTTGTTTCCAAGAAGACTTTGGTGGTTCTGGCCGTTGTCTCCATGTCCATGGGGGGCATCATGGCCCAGACACCAAAAGACAATGATTACAATAAGGATTTCAGGGAAGCATACACTCTCTACGAGAGGGGAATGTACTCTGAAGCGATCCTCCGGTTCGAAGAGATCCATGCGAAATACGCCGATGCGGAAACAGAAGGCTATGCTGTCCTGTGTGCCGCAGAGCTGCATGCCCCCGGTTACCAGAACCAGATGGAAAATTATGCAGAAAAGAATCCGGCAGCCAGCATCCTGCCGCGCATTTACTATAGACACGCATTGAACCTCTTTGACCAGGAGGACTATTACAATGCCGCCTTGTTCTTCGAGAAAATCGACGACAGCCGCATTTCACGCAAGAACAGGACTGAATATCTGTTCAAGAGAGCCTACAGCTATTTCCAGCTGAAGGAATACGATGCGGCTCTGAACTGGTTCCACAAGGTGGACCTGCTTTCCAACAACACCTTCTCCGCACCGGCCCGTTATGCGACAGGCTACATCTGTTATGAGAGAAGGCAATTCGATGAGGCGGTGCGATATTTCCGCAAATCCGTCCGGGACCCTCGTTTCGAGGAAATCTCCAAGTACTACATCGCTGAGTGCAAGTTCATGCTCAAGGATTATCAGTATGTCGTGGAAAATGCCGAATCGCTGTATGCTTCCATCCCAGAGGAGCGAAAGCCTCATTTGGCCCGTATCATTTCAGAGTCTTATCTGGTGCTGGATCGTCCGGAGGAAGCGATGAAATACTACAACACCTTCCGCAACCAGAAGGCGGAGAGCCGTGAGGACCTGTTCTATGCAGGCTCTCTGCTCTATAGCATGAAGGACTATGAGGGGGCAATCGGCAAATTCAGCGAGATGAAGGACCGTACCGACAGCTTGGGTCAGATTGCCAATTATCAGATGGGTTTCAGCTACATCAAGAGCAAGAACAAGGTAGCGGCGATGAAACCGTTCCAGGAAGCCGCTGAAGTGGAATTTGACAAGGAAATCCAGGAAGATGCCTTCTTCAACTATGCCAAACTCTGCTTTGACCTCAACAAAGACGGTTCTGTCTTCAAAGATTACATGAAGAAGTACAATACGGTGGCCAAGAATGACCTGATCTACAGCTACATTGCCTTGGCGGCCCTCTACGATCACGATTACGCCGCCGCTGTGGAGGCCTATGACCAGATTGATGAGATGGACAACGATATGAGGAACAATTATATGAGAGCCAACTATTTGCGTGCCAAACAGCTGATCTCCAACGGAGCATGCCGGGATGCGGTTTTCTGTCTGAAGACTGTCATCTATTATTCCAGCAAGTATTCCACCATCCATCAACTTGCAAAATATTGGTTAGGGGAAGCATACTTCAGGGATGGAAAGTTCGAGGAGGCGAAATCTGTATTCAATGAGCTCTACAATCTTTCCGCATTGGAAGGCAAACAAGAGGGAGGTTTGATTTCATACAATATTGCCTATTGCTTCTTTAATCTGCAGAACTATGACTTGGCCTCCAAATGGTTCAATATTTATGCAGGTTCCCGCAATGCGGCCAACAAGAAAGATGCTATGGTCAGGGTCGCAGACTGCGACTTTGTCAAGAAAGACTACAAGAAGGCCGCTTCCAGCTATGAATCTGCCATTGCAGTGGACAATGACTTTGACGACATCTACCCGTATTATCAGGCAGCCATCTCCTATGGACTGACTCGTGATATGGACAAGAAGATAAATGTCTTGTCCAATGTGAAGAGGGCGGAACCGACCAGCCAGTTGTATCCGGAGGCCATGTATGAACTGGCCAGAACCTATGCTGACAACAAGATGGATGATGCGGCCGTTGACTGTTACAACATGATTATTCGTGCCGGTTTGGATAGTATCTCCACGGCAAAGGCATTGCTGGGTATCGGTATTGTCGAGAGAAACCGCTCCAACTATCCGGCCGCTCTTTCTCATTACAAGAGAGTAGTCACCTCCATGCCTCATTCCGAGTATGCTGAAGATGCCCTGCTCGCCATTGAGGCCATTTACCAGACCACACAGGAACCGGAGCAGTACTTGAATTACATAGAGTCTATCGGTTCTGCCAGCCAGAAAACTGAAACGGACAAGGAACAGATTCTGTTCAATTCTGCTGAGCAGATCTTCATGGCAGGGAATTATCAGAAAGCCTTGACGACTTTGGATGGTCTCGTGGAAAAATATCCAGACAGCCAGAATATGGCCCGTGTCGATTTCTATCGTGCGGAATGTTACAAGAACTTGGGAAAGAAGGAACAGGCCTGTGACCTCTATCTGAAGGCCATGCACGGGGAGGACGGTTCTTTCGCTGAACTGGCCGCCTTGAATTATGCCCGTCTTGCCTACAGCATGGAACACTATGCCGAGGCTTACCAGGGTTATCTGCAACTGGAGAAGATCGCCAAGATCGCATCCAACAAGGAGATGGCTTTGCTGGGGCTGATGAGTTCCGCCTATCTGTCAAAGGACTATGAAAATGCCGTCCATTGGGCAGATAACCTGGCAGCCGCTACCGATGGAGATACCAGACTGGAGGCTGAATTTATCAAGGCCAAATCTCTTTTGGCGGTCAGCCGTCGTGACGAAGCTTTCAAGTTGTTCAAGCAACTGGCCAAATATCCTTCTACGGACGAAGGTGCGGAGTCTGCCTTCCTGGTCATTCAGGACAATTATGACAGGGGTGATTTCCAGACAGTGGAAAAGCTGGTCTTCAAGTTGGGTGATGAAGCCAAGGGCCAGAAATACTGGATGGCCAAGGCATTTATTGTCTTGGGCGATTCTTATGTGGAAAAAGGTGAGTTTGAACAAGCTCGTGCAACCTTTGAAAGTGTGAGGGACGGTTATGTCTCCAGAGGAGACGGCGATGAAGTCCTGGACAATGTCACCATGAGGTTGAGAAAACTCACTGAAATGGGCAAATAATTCAAAATCAGAACATTATGAAACAGAATAGAATCAATATTTTCCTTTCAGCATTGGCTTTCGCCGCAGTTCCTGTGTCAGGTGCCGCCCAGAATCTCAATCCGGTCGTGGAGATTTCCAAATCCTATGTCGGCAAATTAAGCGAGACCAGAAAGCCGATCGAGACCATGGCGGTTCCGGATTCTCTCATGAGATTTGATCTGGATTTTGATTATTCCGTCTTTGACAATCCATATAGGGGAGCCTATATATTCAATCCGTACGTGGTGGACATCAAGCCTCAGAAGGCCGTTCCACAGAACAAGCAGTTCTATTTCAGGGCAGGCGCCGGCTATCAGCTCCGTCCCGAACTGGATCTGTTCTGGTCTCCTAAGACGGTGGATGGCTTCAAGCTCAATGTCTATGCGAAGGGAAATGGCTTCATGGGAAACTACAAGAATGTCGGACCTCTCAGAACTCCGGAGCCTGGAGAAACCAGAATTCCGATGGCTGCCCGTCATTCTGGCTATGATTTTGAAGAACGGGCAGGCCTCAATGGCATTTGGGACTGGAAGACAGGCAGAATGCTGTTTGACCTGGCCTATAGCGGCATGCACAACAGCGACAGCCTCATCTCTTCCTCCTGCAATGCGATGGAACTGGGGCTGAGGGTCCAGTCCAACAAGAGGCAGCGTCCGTATTTCTTCTATGACGCTGCGCTGAATGTGAGAGTGGGCATGGACAAGATTGTTCCGGATGCCGCCGCCAAAGGACTGCTGCCGGCTCTTCCGCTAGACCCGAAATTTTCGGGCACAGTGCCGGCCGTCTGGGTGAAGGACTATCCGACCCATTTTGCAGATATTGTCCTGGACGGTACCTTGGGGCCGAAATTCAATTCAGGAAGCTATTTCCTCATGGATTTCCACATGGGCTATCATCGTCTCAGCCTTTCTTCTCCAAATACCATCGGCAGCTTCAACGCCACGCCTCGCTATGTGCTGGAGAAGAACCGGTGGAAACTTTCTGCCGGTGTCAAGCTGGCGACGGTCTACAAGTCCGCTCCGACTGATGAGAACGCCGTTCCGAATGAGTTCGGCTCCTATCTGGGGGAAACAAACGTATTGGGCTCCGGAAGCAGCCAGCATTTCTATCCTTTCTTCTATGTCAAGTTTGAAGCGGTGAAGGACTATTTCAACATCTGCTTCAAGGTGGATGGAGGGGATCAGATCCAGGACTACACGACTCTCAAGAGGAGAAACCATTTCTTCAACATGACCTCGGCGACTGGCGCGGGGCCGGTCATCGCCAACAGTGTCAACCAATATGATTTCACGCTAGGTTTCAGCGGAAACATCGCCAAATGTTTCGACTACAACGTCTATGGCGGTTACCGTTCCTGGAGAAACGGCATGGTGGATATGGTCTGCGATATGAGTGCCGCTGAAATGGAAGTGGTTCCATGGATGGCTTCAGTGGGCTACCAGAATTTCAAGCAGGCCTATGCCAATGTGGATTTCGCCTGGAACTACAGGAATATCCTCGTGGACGCTTCCTTCCGCTACAATTACACCGATCTGTACAAGCAGGAGAAGATGGGCTTTGAGCCGGCTCGTTTCGCATCTGAGCTTTCATTCCGCTATAATTGGAAGAACCGTCTCCATATCGGACTGAGCGCCGCAAGCGCTTCTGCAAGAAGAGGTTATATGTCAGACATAAGCAACTTTATGCATGAGGATGGCGAGATTGTCATCCGGAAATACGACGCCGAGATTCCAAGTTTCGTGGATCTGGGCGTGTCTGCAGAATTCTTTCTCAACCGCAAGATGTCCATCTGGCTCAGAGGGGACAATATCCTCAACCAGTCCGTCCAGCGTGCTCCGCTCTATCCTCAGGCCGGAATCGGATTCACCGCGGGAATTTGTATAAATCTCTAAATTTAGCTATATTTGTATGTTTGTGGGCTGTCTGGTTTGAAGCCCAGTCGAGTATTGATTTAAAAGTTAGAATTATAGATAATATGGCAGATTCAGAAGAGAAGAGGGCCGCGGAAGAGCAGTATTCCGCAAGTAGCATTCAAGTGCTGGAAGGACTTGAGGCTGTAAGAAAAAGACCTTCAATGTATATCGGAGATATCGGTGAAAGAGGTCTCCACCATTTGGTTTACGAGGTAGTCGACAACAGTATCGATGAGGCGATGGCCGGCTACTGCAATGATATCCAGGTAACTATCAACGAAGACAATTCTATTACGGTCAAAGACAATGGCCGTGGCATTCCGACAGACATGCACCCTAAGGAACACCGCTCTGCGCTGGAAGTAGTTCTTACCGTGCTTCATGCCGGTGGTAAGTTCAACAAGTCCAGCTACAAGGTTTCCGGTGGTCTGCACGGTGTCGGCGTGTCCTGCGTGAATGCGCTTTCTGATTCCTTGACTGCGGAAATCCATAGGAACGGACAGATTTTCGTCCAGAAATATTCAAAAGGCAAGCCTGTCTCTCCGGTTGAGGTGACAGGCGAATGTGACGATTCAGGTTCATCCATTACCTTCCATCCGGATCCGACCATCTTCACTGTCACCCAGGTGTACAACTATGACCGTCTGGCTGCCCGTATGAGAGAACTGGCTTACCTTAACAAAGGTATCAAGATCACTCTTACTGACATGAGGACTTTGGTGGAAGAATTCGTGGAAGACGAGTTCGGCTCCCTCAAGGCAACCGGCAACCAGGTGCACAAGGTAAAAGTGTTCCATTCAGAGGCCGGTCTGAAGGAATTTATCGGCTATCTCGATGCTGGTGCGGAAGAAATCATTCCGGAGCCGGTATGTGTCACTTCCGATGCTGTCATTCCAATTGACATTGCTCTCCAGTACAATAACGGATTCAGCGAGAAGATTTACTCCTACGTCAACAATATCAATACAATAGAAGGTGGCACTCACCTCCAGGGCTTCAAGATGGGTCTTTCCCGTTCCTTGAAGAATTACGCCGAGAAGAACGGTCTGCTCGCGAAAGCGAAGGTGGAGCTGGCTTCCGAGGATTATCGTGAAGGTCTGACCGCCGTCATTTCCGTCAAGGTCGCCGAGCCTCAGTTCGAGGGTCAGACCAAGACCAAGTTGGGTAACAGCGAGGTGACCTCTGCCGTGTCCCAGGCGACTGCCCAGGCAATGGACATCTATCTGGAGGAAAATCCGAAATACGCCAAGATCATCATTGACAAGATCCTGCTTGCCGCCACTGCCAGAAACGCGGCCCGCAAGGCAAGAGATATGGTCCAGAGAAAGAGCGTCATGTCCGGCGCAGGCCTTCCTGGAAAACTGGCCGACTGCTCCGAGAGGAATCCGGAAGCATGCGAACTGTTCCTGGTCGAGGGTGATTCCGCAGGTGGTACTGCAAAGCAGGGCCGTGACAGAAGGATCCAGGCCATCCTTCCATTGAGAGGCAAGATCCTGAATGTGGAGAAATCCACGATGGACAGAGCTTTTGACAGCCAGGAGATCCGGAACATCTATACGGCTTTGGGCGTCAGTGTCGCACAGGAGGATGAAAACGGAGAGAAGAGGATGGACCTTTCCCGTCTGCGTTACCACAAGATCATCATCATGACCGATGCCGATGTGGACGGTAGTCACATCGCAACGTTGATTCTGACCTTCTTTTTCAGATATATGTTCGACCTGATCAAGAACGGGTATGTCTATCTGGCAACTCCACCGCTTTACTTGGTCAAGAAAGGCAAGGAAGAGGAATACTGTTGGACTGATGCCCAGAGGTCTGAAGCAGTCGTGAGGATGGGGAAAGGCTCTGGCAAGGGTGTGACCGTCCAGCGTTACAAAGGTCTTGGAGAGATGAGTGACGAACAGTTGTGGGAGACTACCATGAATCCAGACAAGAGAAGACTGCGCCAGATTACCATTGACAGTGCGGCTGAAGCAGAAAGGACCTTCTCCATGTTGATGGGTGATGATGTCCCGCCTCGTCGTCAGTTCATTGAAGAAAATGCGCATTATGCGAATATCGATGCGTAATGTCCTCCATATAGAAGACTAGTCAGGAGCCAGCCCGTCACCCGGGTTGGCTTCTGCCGGCATTATACAAAACCTATAATCATGCATAAATCGAACATTCCTACCTCTGTCAGAGTCTATCTTTCCCTCGCCGGTCTGTTTATGATCTTGCTGCTTATCATGCCAAGAACCGGAAAGTTCAATTATGACTACAGGAAAGGTGCGCCGTGGGCATATGAGACGCTGGTCGCTCAATTTGATTTCCCGATCCTGAAGACTCAGGAGCAAATTCAGACGGAAATGGAGATCGCCGGTTCCAAAGTGGTCCCATATTTCAAGTATTCCGGCATCATTGCTTCAGATGTGCTTTCTGCTGTGAAGGCGACCAATTTGGGGAGATATGGTTATGTCCGTAACGATATCCTTACCTCGGTAGGGAATATCTATGAGAAAGGCATCATGACGGAAGATGCCTATTCCGGCGCGGAGAACAAATCGGTCGGAGAAGACGTTATTTTTGTCCAAAAAGACAAGAGGGCTTTCAAGTATCCTTCTTCAGATGTCTATACGCTCGGTTCCGCCAAGACACGCCTCTACAGAGACCTGGCTGAATATCGGAGCGAGTTCAACGTAGATTCTCTGCTGACAGCCTCCGGTATAGATGATCTCCTTCTCCCGAACCTGATCTATGACAAGGAGACGACCGATCTGGTCCATGCCGAATCGGTAGACTTCATCTCTCCTACTTCCGGTTTTGTCAATTCCGGCCAGACTATCGTGTCCAAGGGAGAGCTGATTACGGGAGAAATCTACCAGATGCTGGATTCCTATCGTCAGGAATATGAGGAAAGTCTTGGATACAGCGGACCGAGATTTCTGCTGTGGCTGGGCAATGCGCTCCTGGCGCTGCTCATGTGCTTCATCCTGTTCTTCTCCATTGTCTATACCAACCCTGGCATCTTCGACCAGTCCAACAAATATCTCTATATCATGTTCATCGTGACCTTCACTGCTGTGTTGGCCATGTCCATTGAACGGATCGACCCGAAGATGCTTTATATGGTGCCGTTCTCCATCTCTTCCCTCTATTTGTTGGCATTTTTCAGAAAAAGAGTAGTGCTGCCGGTCTATATCATCTCCCTGTTCCCGTTGCTCCTGTTCGCACACAATGGCATAGAACTGTTTACCATGAATGTGGTGGCCGGGGTGTTGACCATGTACATTTTCCAGTTCTTCAGCAGGGGATGGAGGCAGTTCATCTGTGCACTCATTGTATTTGCAGCCATGACCTTGACATGGATTGGTTTCCGTCTGCTCAATGACCTCCAATCCGTGACAGACTGGATGAAGATCTTCTACATCTTCATCGGCTCCATGTTGACGGTGGCAGGCTATCCGCTTATCTATCTCTTCGAGAAGATTTTCGGCCTCCTGTCCAGCTCCAGATTGCAGGAACTGTGTGACACCAATGCCAACAAATTGCTGGGAGACCTTTCACAGAAGGCTCCGGGAACTTTCCAGCATTGTCTTCAGGTAATGAACATGTGTGATGCGGCAGCCAGAAGCATCGATGCAGATGTGCTGCTGGTCCGTGCCGGAGCGCTGTATCATGACATTGGAAAGACAGCCAATCCGCAGTGCTTCGTAGAGAACGAGGCCAGGGGCTTTGACTACCATGCCAACCTGACTCCGCTGGAAAGTGCCAAAGAAATTATTCAGCACGTGGCGGACGGTGTTGCACTGGCAGACAAGTACAACCTGCCGGCAGAGGTGAAGGAATTTATCGTTACCCATCATGGCACCACCAGTGTGGCCTATTTCTATACGAAATATGTCAACGAAGGGGGCAGCCCGGAAGATCTCCATCTTTTCACCTATCCGGGACACAAGCCTCAGACCAAAGAACAGGTGATCTTGATGATTTGCGATACGCTGGAAGCGGCTTCCAGGACATTGAAAGAAAATACACCGGCTGTTTTTGATGCTTTCGTTGAGAAAATCGTTTCTGGAAAAGCGGCAGAAGGTCAGTTGGATGAGGCCGATATCACCCTTCGGGAAATCAACATCGTCAAGGAAGTCCTCAAGAAATATCTGGGCCAGATCTATCACGAACGGATCGTCTATCCGACCCGCAAGAAATGACAGGAAGGAATTGGTAATTTCCGAGAAATTTCCTATTTTTGCGGACTGCATTATCGAATAGTAGAAAAACAAAGATTATATAGACTATGAATATTGAAAAGAAACAGATCGACGAGCTCGATATCCAGCTTACATTGACTGTCACTAAAGAGGACTACGCTCCAAGTGAGAAGAAGATGCTGAATGAAAGAAGAAGAAACGCAGACCTCAAAGGTTTCCGTAAAGGCATGGCTCCAATGTCATTGATTCAGAGAATGTACGGTGAGCAGGCATTGTATGAGGCAATCAACAGAGTCATTTCAGAGTCTCTCAACAAATTCATTGAGGAGAACAATCTGAAAGTGGTAGGCGAACCTCTTCAGAGCGAGGACCAGCCTGAGCTCGAGTGGAAGTCAGGCAATGATTTCACATTCAAGTTCGATATCGCAACAACTCCGGAGATCAAAGCGGAAGCTTCCAAGGAAGACAAGATTCCTTATTACAATATCAATGTGACAGAGACTGCCAAGAAAGAGATGAAGTCCAATATGCTCAGCCAGCTCGGAACACTTGTAGATGCCCCTAAGGCAGGTGAAGAGGATTTTGTTATTGCTGACTTGAACCAGGAAGGTGGCATCAACGTTGAAAAGGCTTACATTTCTGTAAAGAAAGTGGCAGGTGATGCACAGAAATCATTCATTGGCGCCAAAGTGGGCGATACTTTCGAGATCAGCGTAAACGATGCATTCTCTGATGAGACAGACCGCGCTTCTCTCTTGAAGGTCAAGAAGGAAGAGCTCGCAGGCATCAACCCTCTGTTCAACGTGACTGTCGGCGAGGTGAAGACGTTCAAGCCGGCAGAGGAAAGCCAGGAGACCTATGACAAACTTTTCGGTGAAGGCAAGGTGAAGAGCGCAGAAGAGTTTGACAAGGCAGTCGAGGAGCACCTTCAGGCCAATTACAAGCAGGAAGCAGAAATGAGACTTGCCAAAGACATCAGAAACCATTTTGTGGAGAAGGCGGCTATTGCACTTCCTGAGGCTTTCCTCAAGAGATGGCTGTTCCAGATCAACGAGGGCAAGTTCACTATGGAGGACATCGAGAAAGATTTCCCTGCATTCCTTGAGGATTATCGCTGGAAACTTGTCCGTACTGCATTCCTTGCCAAATACAACATCAATATCGAAGAGAAAGATCTCGTTGAGGCGGCCAAAGCCTATGCATCTTACCAATATGCAATGTACGGTATGGGCAATGTGCCAGAGGACATGATCGCAGACTTCGCCAAACGTCTTCTCAATGACGAACGTCAGGCAAGAGCCATCTATGACAATCTTGAGGAGCAGAAAGTAATTGAGGCTGTGAAACCTGATATCACACTTTCAACCAAGAAGATTTCTGTAGAGAAGTTCCGTGAATTGAAATAATTTATGAATAAGAACGAATTCAATAAATTTGCGAATCAGGGTTGTGGAATCAGTTCCATGACCCTGCATCGTTATGAGTCCATACAGGACAATTACATCAATCCGACAATCATAGAAGAAAGGAAGCTCAACGTCGCTTCCATGGATGTGTTCAGCCGTCTGATGATGGACCGCATCATCTTTCTGGGAGTGCCGATTGATGATGATGTGGCCAATATCATTGAAGCCCAGCTTCTTTTTCTGGCATCTCAGGATAGCAGTGCTGACATTTCTCTATATCTGAATACTCCAGGCGGTCAGGTGACTTCTGGTTTGGGTATCTATGATACGATGCAGTTGGTAGCACCGGATATTGCCACTATCTGTACAGGTATGGCCGCTTCCATGGGTTCCGTCCTGCTTTGTGCCGGAGCCAAAGGCAAAAGATCCTGTCTGCCTCATTCGAGAGTGTTGATTCATCAGCCGCTTGGTGGCGCACAGGGTCAGGCTTCCGATATCCTGATTGCCGCCAAGGAAATCGAAAAGACCCGCAATGAATTATGTGGCATCATCGCTGAACATAGCGGCCAGCCTTTCGAGAAGGTCTTCGCTGATGCGGACAGGGATTTCTGGATGACCGCGCAGGAAGCGAAGGAGTATGGTATGGTAGATGATATCCTTTGTAAAAAGAAATAGAAACTGTGGCGAACAATAAGAATACGAACAGCAGCAAACATTGTGTGCTATGTGGCAGAGGGGAGAATGAAGTTCCTCTTCTTTTGGCAGGTCTGGATGGCTACATCTGTTCTGATTGCATAGAGATGGCCCATGAGGTCCTTGGTCAGCAGATGGGAACAGTGCGCAAGGAGGAAAGCCGGCATGCAAGATTGGAAAATCTTTCCAAGCCGAAGGAAATCAAGAAGTATCTGGATCAGTATGTGATTGGACAGGATAGGGCAAAAAAGCTGCTGTCTGTCGCTGTATATAATCATTACAAGCGAATTAACCATAATCTGGTCGACAAAGTGGAACATCCTGAAGACGAAGTGGAACTGGAGAAGTCCAATATTCTGATGGTGGGTCCGACCGGTACTGGCAAGACCTTGCTGGCCAAGACCATCGCCAAATTATTGGACGTGCCTTTCACCATTGTGGATGCAACCGTCTTGACAGAAGCCGGTTATGTGGGAGAAGATGTCGAGAGTATCTTGTCCCGTCTGCTTCAGGAAGCAGATTACGATCTGGAGAAAGCGGAACGGGGTATTGTCTTTATTGACGAGATTGACAAGATCGCCCGCAAGAGTGACAACCCTTCCATTACACGTGATGTATCTGGAGAGGGGGTTCAGCAGGCCATGCTGAAGCTGCTTGAAGGCAATGTGGTCAATGTACCGCCAAAGGGAGGGCGCAAACATCCTGATCAGGACTATGTTCATGTCAATACTCAGAATATCCTTTTTATCTGCGGTGGTGCTTTCGAGGGCATCGAAAGAAGAATTGCCCAGCGTATGAATACGCAGGTAATCGGTTTCGCTCCAAGCGGAGTCAAGCAAGTGGACAAGGATAATCTCCTTCAATATGTGGAGGCGTCCGATTTGCGTGCCTATGGATTGATTCCTGAAATTATTGGCCGTCTTCCTGTAATCACCTATCTGGATCAATTGGATAAGAAAGCCCTCAAGGACATTCTCATCAAGCCGAAAAATGCTATCATGAAGCAGTATGCCAAGATGTTTGAACTGGATGGCATCACTTTAGAGATTGAGCCGGCCGTGTACGATCTCATTGTGGATACCTCTTTGGAAAACAAGTTGGGAGCCCGCGGCTTGCGTGGTATCTGTGAACGAATCTTTGCAGATGCGATGTATGATGCTCCATCTTCTCGCAAGAAGACTTTCAAACTTACTTTGGAATATGCCGAAGAGCATCTTTCCAAAAATAACTGATTGGTCAGGAAAATGAGATAGAAAATACTGGTCTGCATGTGTCAATGTTGCAGACCAGTATTTTTATTTTATAAAAGTGGGGCATTTTCATTTTTCACTGTCTTTTCCAAAATAATTGCTATCTTCATAAAGTTGAATTGAAACCAATAAAATAACGCCAAAAATGAAAGAATATATTGAACAGAACAAAGAGCGATTCTTTGAAGAATTGTTTTCTTTGCTGAGAATCCCTTCAGTCAGCGCAAAGGCTGAGCACAAGCCGGATATGATAAAATGTGCGGAGAGATGGAAGGAACTTCTTCTGGACGCTGGAGCCGATGAGGCGGGAGTTTATCCGACTAAAGGCAATCCGGTCGTATTCGCAAAAAAGATTGTGGATCCGTCCTGCAAGACAGTCCTGGTGTATGGCCACTATGATGTCCAGCCGGCAGAACCTTTCGAACTGTGGAACAATCCGCCGTTTGAACCGGTTATCCATGATGGCGCTATCTGGGCAAGAGGAGCCAACGATGACAAGGGACAAACTTTCATGCATGCGAAGGCCTTTGAATATCTCGTCCGTACAGGACAGCTCAAGCACAATGTCAAGTTCATCTTTGAAGGAGAAGAGGAAATTGGCAGTCCTTCTCTTCCTGCATGGGTCGAGGAAAACAAGGAGATGCTTGAGGCCGACATCATTCTGGTTTCCGATACGACCATGATGTCAGACAAGGTTCCTTCCATCAACTGTGGTATGAGAGGAATGGCCTATTTTGAGTTGAAGGTCACCGGACCGGACAAGGATTTGCATTCTGGCCATTATGGTGGAGCTGTCGCCAATCCGTTGAATGTGTTGTGTGACATTGTTTCTTCCTTGATTGACAAGGATGGTCGTATCACGGTGGAAGGTTTCTACGATGACGTTGTGGAATTGCCTGCTGAAGATCGTGCCATGTTGGCAAGAGCTCCGTTTGACCAGCAGGAATTCAATGACTTCTTGAAAATAAAGAATGTCAAGGGCGAGAAGGGCTATACGACCAATGAACGTATCGGCATCCGTCCATGTCTGGATCTGTGCGGTATCTACGGCGGTTACACTGGAGAAGGCGCCAAGACCGTCCTTCCTTCTTGGGCCAAGGCGAAAGTGTCCATGCGCCTGGTTCCGAACCAGACCGCCGAGAAGATCAGCGATCTGTTCGTCAAGCATATCGACAAGATTGCCCCGGATTATGTCAAGGTGGAGGTCACTCCAATGCAGGGCGGTAACGGCTTCCTGATTCCAATCCAGTCAGAAGCCTATCAGGCAGCAGCCAAGGCAATGGGCGAAGTGTACGGCATTGAGCCGATTCCAAGCCGTGGTGGCGGCAGCATCGCCATTCTGGCAGACATGCAGCGTATTCTCGGTATCGATCCGCTTCTGATGGGATTTGGATTGGAAAGAGACGTCATCCATTCACCGAACGAGAGCTATCTCCTTACCCAACTCTTCCGTGGTATGGAATCCATTGCTCTTTTCTACAAGTATTACTAGAAAATCCAAATGGGGGGGGACTCGGACCACATTCCGGAGTCCCCATTTTTTTGTAACTTTGAACAATATTCAGAAAATATCATAAAACCATGACAACAGACGAATTGTACGGACAGATCCAGAAAAAGAAATCTATGCTTTGTGTCGGATTGGATACCGACATCAACAAATTTCCGGAAGGGGTGACAGACATCTTTGACTTCAACAAGGCCATCATCGACGCCACGTCACCATACTGTGTGGCTTACAAGCCGAATCTTGCATTCTACGAGTGCTATGGCTTGGAGGGAATGAGGGCACTGGACAAGACCGTCGACTATATCAGGACTCACTATCCGGAGCAGTTCATCATCTCCGATGCGAAGAGGGGAGACATCGGCAATACCGCCAAGATGTATGCAAAGACTTTCTTCGAGACCATGGATTTTGATGCAGTCACCATTTCCCCCTATATGGGATCCGAGACCGTGACTCCATTTCTGGAATACAAGAATAAATACGCCATTGTAGTAGCCTTGTCTTCCAATTCTTCTTCCGCCGATTTCCAGTTTGCCCAGCAGGGAGGAAAACCGCTTTACCAAGTGGTGATGGAAAAGATGATGGAAATCTCCACTCCAGAGAACATGATGTTCGTGGTAGGTGCGACCAAGGCCGACAAATTGGCCGAAATAAGGAAATTTTGTCCAGACAACTTCTTTCTGGTACCGGGCGTCGGAGCACAAGGTGGTTCTGCAGAAGAGGTCATCGCACACGGTGCCAATGCCAAAGGAGGTTTGCTGATTAATTCTTCCCGCGGAGTGCTCTATGCTTCTCATGATAAGGATTTCGCCGAGGCAGCAGCCCGTGTGGCACTTTCTACTGCCCATCTGGACTAGTCAGCTGTGGAAGACGAAACGGCACAGGACGGAAAGAGATGCATTTGAACTGGAAAGAAAATAGGAATCATCTCTCTGCTTCCTGTGTCCGTCTTATCGTCTGCACACCTTCTTCCATTGAAGTCAATCATTTCCAATAGCGGAAATCTGACCCAAACGTGTCCTCCAGCGTTCTCCCAGCGTCCCCCCAGCGTTCCTCCAGCGGGAAATG
>RCNI01001311.1_pt1 | contig 17119 bp, 16 predicted proteins | sample 2041151 | NCBI WGS metagenome assembly RCNI01 (sample SAMN09708214, study PRJNA481090) | feces metagenome | isolation source: feces | place: Antarctica: Albino Rookery | reverse complement strand
GTGCGTGAGGATAGGCGGCTGATTTCTGGCCGCAGACATTGGCTCCCGAAAAGGGAGGGGACCCGCTTGCGGGGAGGATCTGCGGAAGCAACAGCCACTATCCGACATGATGAAAAAGGGAAACTCTAAGTTCATATTTTTGAACTTTTGAGTCACCCTCCTTTCGTTCACTTCGTTCCCATCATCCCTCGGATCAATGAGGCCGTGGCTATCGTCTAGTTCCCATCCAATGAATAAGATTATATCCCTGTAAGCCAATATCGCTTAGGTTTACGTGACCTTGTTCTAAAACGAGTAATCGCATCCCTAAAATATTTTCTGATATTATGCCGTACAGACAAGCCCGATAAGATTTCCTTTCCATTCAACAAGATAGGAGTAAGCTTAAAAGAGACAGGATCAGGTTCCATCTGATATATTTTCATATCAGGATACTTTTCCATGACTAATTCTATTAAAGATATCTTATATTCTTCTGATATATTTACACCTAAATATATCGACACAAAACATTTCTTCTGCAAAATAGGATAATGACGAACATCTTTACAATCGATTCTTTTGAATCTGCTCTTAGGACGATATGGCAAACGACAATAAGTGAAAGGCGGTTTAATCACATATAACCTAACTTCTTGTTCATGCTGCCATGCTTTTGCCTTTGTTGTTAATTGATATGTAAAAAAATCCATCGGCTCATGGAAATAATCAGGCTTATGAACTATATCTTCATAATGTACATCCTTACCATATCCGTCTTTCTCCATTGCGCTCCAAAAGCAACGAGAAACACATTTTGCCGTCAAATCACGATCAAGCCCAATACATACGCCCTTATGATTTCCATAATATGCCCACATCTGAACAGAATCAAATACTTTGGACAACGAACAGATCCAAACTTGCAACCAATTTTTGATAAAACGATTTGATTCCATTTTTCTAAGAAAATCTTTATCAAGATTACGGTAGTTATTCTCAGGAACATTAGAAAAATCAATCAAATCTGGATGGCAATCAAATGGATCATTCAAGCGAGTAGCATTAGTGAACTGCAAATTGCCCATATAAAGCATCGAATATGCTCCCCTTACATCTAGATATTTGAATAGGACGGAATCTTCTTTCTCCATTTTGTTTAATTTCAGTTAGAATTTTGACGACATTCAAAGATATGAAATTATCGCATCGAAACAATTCTATACTTGAATAATTAAAACAATGGATATTCTATATTATATTCTTTACCTTTGTTAGGAAAACAAGGATCTAACACGCTATATAAATAAGCAAAACAGGTAATTTGGAATTACCTGTTGTTTAATCATGTAGCTTCCTGCATTGCAGAGCAACGCTACCAATATCAGATTATACATCATTTCAGAAATGTTTCAGCCCTCTTCTCGAAGCTATAATGACCGGATGGCATGTACATCTGAAACATGAACTTCGTAAAAGTTACGAAAATTCCTTCAGATGTACTGCATCCCGGTACTTATAAGTTACCTCTTGACGACTTTGATCTCGATAGAAGAACCGCTGCTGGACATAGTAAGTTCAGCCCTCTCGTTTCCAAGGGACTTAACCTTATATGTAAAATACGGGGTGCCGTCCACATATGTCTCGATTGTATTGCCGAAAGCCTTGTAAGTACCTTTACCGTTTCCAAAATATCCTCTTCCATAATAGCTTCCATCTGAATAGAAAGTGATGGAGAACGCGAACTTGTCAAAAGGATATTTGGTGATGTCATACCAACCCTCTTCAGGAGAGGTCTTGATAGCGACACCTTCCCAGGTTCCGCACAAGTCATCCATTGAATAATCGAAACGTTCCTCCTTGCTGCAAGAGATGGATGCAATCAGAAGAACGACTGCTGATAAGATGTTACAAATTCTTTTCATGATATCTAAAAATTAAAAGTTAAAAGCCAATGTCATACCGACATGTCCAAAGCATACAACTTCTTAAGACCCCTTTCATACATATTCCTGACCTTTGCAATCCTGCCGCCATATTTCAGTCCTCCTCTGCGCGAGCACGATGTGATTCCCCCACAGGAATAGAATGCGCTTCGTTTCATAGTCGTAGAATTCAGTGTCATTATCCGTCCAGATTTTCATTGCAGTCCGTCATGCTGCTCCATAAGTTCAGCAGCACTACAAATAAAATCAATGCCTCCATCATGACAATGTCGATTTAAATTTTCTGCAAATCTACAGCTCCATTGTGCCAAGCTACAGCACAGGTCATCGAGAATTGTTGCTGAATCTACTGCAGTCTTGTTGCCGAAATCACTGTACTCTCGGCTTCTGTTAACATCCCCCCTGTTTCGTTCAGGAGGGATTTTTCGTTCAGTCCGTTTCCATGTTCCCTCGGGGCAATGGGGGTGTGGCTGACTTCCGTTAGGTCAATGAGGCCTGTTGAACTTGCTTTTATGAAAACAATCCCATAACTTTAAATTCTAATCTAAAATTAATCGTCATGGAAACTATTGAAATCGTTTTTGGTGTTATTGCATCTATCGGCTCGATTGCCACCGCCATTTCATTGATAGTATTACTATGCAGCCAGAAAGGGACTAAAAAACAGATCAGCAGTTTATCTAAAATGGCAGAAACATATACAAAAATTTATCAGATAGAACGCATCAAAGCAGGTGATACAATCAACCCCAATATGGTCATTGCATTTAAAAATGAGAATTGGTTTGAAGGCATAAAATTATTGGTAAAATGCAATAATTATGATATTACGATAAAGAGGATTAAAATCAGAGAATGTGACTTATACTCAGAATGTCAAATAAATAATCCCGAATCACATATCAAAATAACTAAAAATGAGACAAGAGTTATTCCATTAAAATATTATTTGTCCAATTATATTTACCCCTACATGCCTAAAGTCATTCTTACCATCACAACGTCACTTCACGAAACATATGAAATGTCGTGTGAATGTACAGATATCAATGCGATATATAGTCTTGAAGCTCGACCGATTGTTCTCAAGGAGCAACCATTTAAAAAGAATAAGATGGCTTCATTTACGAATAGATCATTCAGTGTAAGTGGAGCATTTCACGGAAAATTAAACGAATGCTTTCCAGAGTTGAACAAGACAAACGAGCTATAAACAGAAGCCTATTACAAGGAAGCAGCCAGACTATTGTCCGGCTGCTTTTCTTTTTACGTCCTTCCTGTTTTCGAACATTGTCTAATTGAGAACCTGAAAACATCACAGATAATATTTTTTAAAATATTCTTCCTCTTCCTCCCTTGCATACTTTTCACAAGCAGCTATCCTATCAAGGATATAGGATTGGATTGGTATTGAAGACATTCCAGCGTTTGAATTTTCAAGCAATTCCAGAAGTTTTCTCCACCGTTGTGCTTCAATATTGCCGAAAACCGTTCCATGTGCATATAAACACATTGCTCTAGCTGACCAATTTATCTGTTTGAAAATCTCAACATCCAGTGATAAAGAAAAGTAATGCAAGACCAGATGTTTCCTGAAATCGGATGTCATTGAAGAGATTGCAATGTCAACTACAAGATTCATCCTACCTACATCTCCATGGTTTTGAGTGACATAATCCAATAAAAAAGATTCTGCTATCGGTCGAATATCATCATTCAATTTTCGGAAAAAAACATTAGCGGAACTACCTGTCTGGCATGGATTACATTCATTCTTTTCCATGTAATCAAGTACTTCTGACATCGTAGACTTTATATCTGGAATACGCCATATGCTTCCATGATTCATAGATCTATTTTCGAATGAAAAATCATACTCAATCATTGTGTCGAGCAAACTCAGAATGAAGCGAACATTTCTAGACACAATTTTTTCAAATGCCTTAAACTCGTAATCATAATCACTATTGATTTTAAGTTGCTGCAGATAGGTTTTCTCCAAGACATCCCGATGAATCTGAAATTGTTCCATCCATCTACAAAGTACGTCATCATAAATCGGAATATGCTCACCATTATCGTTTCTTTCCATGACAATACGGAGCAAATCTTCTATGAGATTGCTGTCAAACCTGGCATATCGTGAAATCTTATCTGCAAAAATGATTTCACATCCAGTCATATTTCTTATACAATCCTTCAATTCCGGGACATAAGCCTCCGTAATCAGTTCCTCCGGTAATTCCAGAATGAATGAATATCTCCATCCCCATAAATCAACAGATTGACCACTATCCATAAGCTGCCAGACTGATGAAGCCATATCTTCAGTATTCAAAACATGAATAGCTTCAAAAGGCCTATATTGCAAAAAACCATTCCGCATCATCAAGTTCAATAAATGACATCCGATATTGATATCAGCTTGAAGATTTATTGCCACAATTTGGTCATAAATAAATTGATAATCAATATATGGTTTCTTGATACCTTCTCGAAAGAGCTGATATAAAAGATCAAAGAAACGATTTGCTACAGACTTATCCTGAAACAAGCACCTCTGTCTAAGACGTTCTTTTATCTGCTCTCTCTTGATTTTAAACGTAATTATCTGTTCCTGGATATCATGAAAAGTAAGGAAGTCAAACAATTTATAACAATCATTGACATATAAATCTTTCTCTTTATCAAGACAACCCCTCAATTCCGGTATCTCATCATATCTATCTGCTAAATCATGAACAAGCAGACAATGTTCACAAAGTTCTGTATCCAGAAGGTCAATCATTCTACGGACAAAAGAAAGATCATAATTCAATACAGGAACATTCCCCATATTCAGCAATACTAGGTAGTCTCCGAGAAAGTGAAGAGCCTTATCTGTATAATGAGAAAGTGTCAGCTCCCAGATTTCAGCCCTCAGTTGCCGGAACTTATCATCTGGATCTATATGATAGGAATGATAATATTCCCCATTATAGTTATAACACACATTCAGAAAGACGGTTATCAATTCAGGAAAAGAAAAGCAGCAAAAGTCTTCATTACTCAAGATACCGTCTTTCAGAACACCAAACAAAAAGCGTTGCCTCAAGTAACCGTCCTTCACATCTTCCGCTTTATAAGAGAATTTGGATTTCAATTCATACAAAAGATCATACGCCTTAGCAGGCTTCTTCTTCACCAAAGTCCATTCCAACTGAAGTGCTGCCTTGAACATAGAACCAGAAAAATATTTTGCGACTAACGAAACGACTGGCTCCACACCAGAAATCTGGAAATTCTTGCGATGGGATTCCCAATCAGCCACCGACAGCATTTCACCTTTTTCTTCGGGCAATTCCCTAATGTAGGAATCCAGGAAAAATAAAGTTTCATTCGGTATGTAAGACTGGAAGAATTCGTAAAATTCAAAATCAACCTTCTTCTTATTTTCTTCACTATATTCCCTGATATCCGTGTGGACAGATTTTCTTATATTTTCAAAGCCAAATATATCCGCTGCCGGCAACAGGCAGTCCCTCATACGATTCCTGTAAACAGGGAAATAGTTCAAGAGCGTCTTGAATGACAGCAGACGATCTTTTATGAAACAACGATAAAAGAAATACATCGCGAGGTTCTGTTCTGAGACCCGAACATACTCATATTCGATATCAAGTAGTTCTAACTTTTCCAGATTATCAATTCGATCAAGTACATCTTCATATTCCAAACCGAAAGCGGACAATCTCGTCTCTAGTTCCGTTCTTTTTCCTAAAGGTATCGCATGGAAAAAAGCGATGAATCCAAGCACCTTCATATTGCTGGCATCTTCAAGTGTCTCATTATCTTTTATGAATGTTGCATAGTATCTTTCAAAGAGATCAGAAGAATCAGACAACACCTTATAATCTTGTTTTTCCATCGCCAGCAAAGCAGCCATAACTGCCATCCTCGGATTTCCGGAGGCCACCCGATTGATTGAAGACAGATAATTCACATTACTGATTTTGAACGGTTCCGCTTTCAGTATATCAGAAATCTGTTCTTCGCTGAACTTCCTAATTTCCAGTTCATCGAAATCCAGTGGTGTACAATATTTTTTGATATAATCATGACCATAGTCCCTTACCGTAATCACAAGTTTCAATCCACCCTTACGTAAGTTGGAATAATATCCTAAAATCTGCTCTAAAGCGTCTATACGATTCGCATCATCTACCAGAACAATGCAGTCTTCATACGGTGCAAGATAACATTGAAGATCCGCCAGCAGATCACTATGTTTATAGGACACAGCGAACGAAGAGTAAGACGGATGCTCGGCAACAAATTCCTTGATGCATTCAATCGCCAATCTTGTCTTTCCAACCCCAGCACTTCCATAAAGAAGCACAAGGTCTTTCTGTTCCAATTTCTGCTTCAGCAACGTCAGTTCATCAGAACGATGTTGAATCGGAATATCCAAAGGAGCTGCAATACTCTTTGATGCCCGATCATATTCCTTCATGAATGTATCGATGGAAACAACCTGACCACTATCAACTGGCAAGCCCAAGTACTCACTGACAAGATCTCTATGATCATAAAACAATGCACTAGCGATACGGTCGAATGACCACAGTTCAAGACAAATGCCAGTATTTTCAACAAGTTCCAATAAACGCTGTGATTCCGAAACTTTAATCTTGAAATTGAAACACAAAAAAATTTTCGCAATTCTTTCATTTTCCAAATCGGTCTTTGCAGAATCTAAACATTTCCTCACATCCTCCTCCAACTTGCGCACTCCAGCCGTAACATTCGTAGAATATTCAATCAGGACATAGCGTCCATCATCATGGACGAAATAAGAGTCTGGAGTTCCCTTGACCGTCTTTTGTTTCCCAGCTTGGGAGCCTGTTCTGGAAAAAGTTTTTACCTGCTTTCCATAACGACGATAGAATATGCCATCACATAAATCTTGAAAAACCGCATCATTGATCTGCAATAATGCCTGTTCAATGGATTGTAATCTTCCCATTATTATCTCTAAAAAAATGATTTCACTTCCCACTTGACGAGCCGCCTGTCGAGGCGAATGAATTTCTTGTCGCCCTGTTTTCCTGAGACGTAGTAATACTGGGCGACAGACGGATCCAGGCTATGGACAAAAGCCGTCCGGACCGCAGAACATTTCTCGCTGATGGAGTTATCCAACGGATCGATCAGCCTATCGATGCTATCCTCAATCTTAACCGGATCATCGAAGTTCGTCACATGACTGTAGATATTGACCAATTCATCACGGTGGTCCTGAAGGTCGGTGAAAGACATTCCCTCCGGATGAAGCAGATAGAAGAAAAAGACCGTCTTGGGAAGAGGTCCCATCTTGATCTCCAGATTACCGTAATCATTCAATAGGATTCTATATTGTTTCGTGATGGTCAGACGGCTCAGACTGACCATGGAATCCAACCATTTATGAATTATCTGGAGTGGAACACCGGCATCCATCAGATCCTTGATGGCCATCCTCAAGCGGGCTTCAAGTTCAGGAAAACCGCAAACCTCCACCTCCCTTTTATCCGTCAGACAAGCCTCGACCTTATTGACATAACGCTCCACCCAATCCCGATCAGCTTTCAGCCTCTTGACCGGCTCCTTGGCCGACGTCTCTACTGGCTTCCGAACCGACTCAGGCTTCTCGTCAGATTTCCGAGCCTCTGCTGGACCAGCCCCCTCTTTCGCCCGAAACCTCACCTCCGGTCCCTGCTCCGTCTGAACCGTCCCCTTTGCCGAGAAACGAATGGAAGAATCCTCCGCACGACGAGCCAAGACCACATCATCACCGTCAAGCCCATTGGCCTTAAGCTCATTGAACTTGGAAAAATCATACTGGACCGGAAACAGCCCCTTCGCCTCAACATACTTCCGAATCAGTTCCCTGTCCCTTCGCGCCCGCTTCTCCGCCTTTTTCCTGGCAATATGATCGTGAAGCAGGACATAGCCCACCAGAAGAACGAATAGACCGACGATGACAGCAAGAATGTATAAAAGCCACATAGAATCATTGATTTAGATCAGAATACTCAAATCTACTCTTTTCATGGAATCTTTACAAGACTTGCAAAGATTTTTCATTGGCCTCATCTGGAACTAACTTCGTGAGAAGAAAAACAGAATTCAACTACCTATCAATTCAAGATCATGAAAAAATTTGAAAGCAACGCCTTCACGCTAATCGTGCTATGGTTCATCGTCATCACGCAGATCATGAAGATTTTCAGCACCTGCTCGACACTCTCCCTCAACAGCATGTTCGGAGCCGATCCGACCTATGGAATCACCATCATCCTCTTCGCCGCGGCCATCGCCTTACTGGCCCTCTTGTCCGCCATTTTGAAGAGCCCTTACTTTCTCGACGCGCTGCTGACCGTCATCCTGCTGAGGACCTTCCTGCAGATGCCGTTCGGCACTGACATCGCCTACGCCTACTGCCTCGGAGGGAACACCGTCGATCTCATCAAAGACGGCATTCCCCTGTTCATCGGACTCTGCATAAGACCGGGCTGGAAGGATTTCTTCAGGTCTTTCCGGAATCAGGTCAATGAGGCCGTGGCTTTAAATACAAATTATTCAGGGATAATGGAGCATTTCATGAAAATCATCTGTTATTAGAACTCCTCCTGAATAGAATTAGTCTGCTTGTTTATTAAATCACGATTAAAATAAACAAGTTTTAAATAACACCTCATGTTTCCACCTTTCGAAACAGAGATTGTCTTTTCTAATGTAAGACAATTTGGTGAAGTCGGTTCTGTCCACAAATAGATACCGGAACTCAGATTATCACCAGAGATATATGAGAAACGACCGTATTTTCCTATCAATGCATCCTTCCAGTATTCAAACATGTCATTCACAGAAGAATCCTGATAACGCGGACTAGATTTCTGGAACTCTATCGAAGCAAGTTTTGATTCCTCGACTTTCAAGATCACAAAGTCCCACTGATTACCGGCAAATGTAATAGGGGTTGCTATTACATATGACATGGAATTCCAACTGATCTTATCTTTACTTATATAATTTTCCGGCCGTAAACTACTGTTATTCAGAAAAAGTTCAGAGGCATTCCTGACAACGACTTCAACATCTTCCTCTGTTATCGGTACGCCAAGCTGCAAATTACCAAAGAATCTGGTTTGAATGGACTTCTGTGCTGCCACTGGCTCTAAAGACTTACATGAAAAATCAGTGTATCCTAGCATCATGACATTACTATTTGCAGACAAGATGGCCCCTCTTTGATTCGTTCCTTTCCAGGAATAAGTGCTTCCAACCACTTCTGGTTTTCCATATTTCTTTGACAATAAGTTCAGAACTTTATCCCGTTGTTTACTAAAATCCTCATCAGACTGTTCATTCACATGAATAAAATTCAGGCAAAACAATTTTTTATTGGTGGACATTACTAAAAGAGCTTCCCAATCGATGCCCATATAATGCACGGGGAGATCAACAGTGTAATTATAAGCATTTTCTGAATGAACTTCCTTCTTAATATGATTAACTACTTCTTCTACCTTTTTCGAACGTGTAGCAATTACCAGCGCATCAAGAATCTTCTTTTCCGTTATATCTGGTCCAAAGGCTAGAGTGTTAAAGAAGACAGAATCTATTGGATGTATTTCGGGGACTGTAACTGTGTTTGAAGTACTACCATTATCTTCTTTTGAGTCATGCTTCAACATTTGAACAAGTTCCTTTATTTTTGGACTTGTCATATACATCAACGCATATCCTTGTACCTCATCAACAGACACTTCTACCAACATTTTCATCACATCTACATCATTATGCCAAATAAACACATTGCCGGCGCCCAACTTTGACAATCCAGGTATAGATGGCTCCAAATCTGATTTCTCAATCTGGTATTCCGATTTACCCCATTGATCAATTATAGACTTATAAAATGGACTATCATTTCCAACCGATGTATGGAATGATGATGTAACAAGAATTGAAGAGCTTTCCGCATCAAATCTTATCGAGGTTTCAACAGCTTCAATACCATTGACATGTAAATTCTCAAGATACCAGTTACCTGTTACAGAATGTAGATCCGCTATTGAATCAGTCTCATTTACAATCAGTTTCTTATATTTTTTCAAATAATAAGTTTCTGATTTTTCCCAATCCAATTTTTCAAGAAAATCTAATAGATCAACTTTCTTTTGTCCAAAACTTACAACTGAGAACAATAGAAGTGTTAAAGTTAAAATAATATGTTTCATAGTTAGTGGTTGATTCTGACTCTTTAAATATACACATTAAAACTCTGAATTCTATAAAATAATTCAGCATTCATGTTCATACCGTCAGTTATGTTCTGAAAAAATATGCTCTATGTGATATTGCAGGAAATCTGGATTAGGAAGATATTCAATCGGTTTTATAATTGATTGTCTTTCAATCTTGCCGAAATGATAGTCATAATATTCTTGTGATGAATGTTCCTTGAGTTCATTGGAAAGAATAATCGTATAGTCCGCTGGATCGATAGCGATCAGACCTTTATCAAACGCACGATCGTAAAGGGCCGATAAACAAAGTCCATTAGCAGGATCCAACCTATGCAGCGGATCATCCGCCCACGGAACAATATGACTTGCAGTCAACAGTTCTGGAATATCAATTCCTGTAATGGCACATTTATGCTCGTAATTTTCGAGAATCACAGATCGGAAAGCATTTTGATTCAATCGCGTCTTAATAAGACGTTCCCTTTCCTCTCCCTGATAGTTCTGAACCTCTTGTTGTTGCTCAGATGTCAGCATCTTCTCCAGAGAAACGCCCTTATATGCCGCTTTGATCATCTCCGCTTGTATAGTCAGCTCTTCCCTATCATTCACAAATTCATCCCAAATCGGCTTGCATACATTCACACCACTGGACATTCCGTGGCGTCCTGTCGCTAAAATATATGGATCGCAAGCTGCAAAATTGACCAGCCGTAATGCGACAGAATTATCAGTCCTTCCTATTAAAGCTGCAAGTTCACGTACTTCCTTGGTACGACTACTCAATTTTCCAAAAGGAAGCTGGAAATATAGATTCAATACTACGATCAGCTCCTCTCTGGACCATAATCTTCTTGGCGGCATAATGCTTAGGTTTTGTTTCGTGTTTTATTTCTTTCAATGATACAAATTTACAAAATCATTCTATACAGCAACAACATCAAAAACATATAATAGGACCACCTATCACGAAATATCCTTATCTTTGAATAAGCAAATTTTCCTTTTCTACGTCTAATATTACTTAACACTAACATAATACATTTCTGTTCATGAAAGAATCAGCAACGAACCGCTTCTCATTTGAGAACTATAAAAACTTAAATATAGCTGAGCGACAAGAATTATTCTACGATTACATCATTGAAATTGAATGTCTTACTGAATCTACAGCTAAAGCATACTCAAGGACATCAGTCAACAGTGAAGAAATCATAAAGATCATTAAGAACAATAGTGGATATGGCAGTATGTACTTTATTACAAATCCAAAGTATATTAATGATATAATTTTACAATCAAGTAAACTATCTAAAGATATAAAAGGAAACAAATACTATTCTTCTGCCTTTAAGAAATATCAGAAATTCCTTTTATATATATTAAAATCAAAACAATACGATTGAAAATCAACCTAGTACATACTTCATCATATAGAACAACAGTTTCTTAAGGTCAACAGAACCAGTCCAAACATCATCCAAGATACCTGATACATTCAATCTGACACAAAGATTTGATGAATGACTAGCATCTTGAACTATCCAACAATGGCTCCTATCTTTTCTCTTCACACCAAAACATCAACAAGTTTCACATGCCGTCTCTATAATTAGGTCTGAAACTATATATTTTTTTTGCCAGCGCGAACATTATTATCTATTTTTACAGAAATTTGCAAAATAGACTTCAGAAATAAAGCAAGATTTGCTCCACATGTTTTTAATAAGATAGTGCGCTGTATAATAAATACAGGATCCATGTATTGCCTGTCAGAAATTAATGGTGTGGAAAAAAGGTTTTGTCAATATTTTTAAAATATTACCAGAAAAAAATGAATGAGAAAATAACAGAATTTCACTTGTTTGCAGGTATCGGAGGGGGTATTTACGGAGGACAACTTCTCGGACATCAATGCGTTGCCGGCATTGAGATAGATGAATTCTGTCAACAAATTTTGAAACAAAGACAGAAAGATGGATGGATGGAAGAATTTCCTGTTTATGGAGATCTCACACAATTAAACGGTCGTGAATTCAAAGGTAAATTTGATATAGTATGCGGTGGTTTCCCCTGTCAAGCATTTAGTCATGCTGCACATGGTAAAAATATTGCCTCAAAGAATCTTTGGGGAGAGATGTTCCGCTTCGTCAAAGAAAGTGAAGCAAACATCGTATTCGGAGAAAACGTTACAGAAAAAGCGTTGAACACAGCAAAAGCCGATCTTCAATCCGTCGGATTTACAGTATACCGTTGCAGACTATCCTGCGAAGAAATTGGTGCAGATCACAGAAGGAACAGATTCTGGCTTCTTGCTGTAAAAAAACATAATGCGACATATCGAAAACTCGTTAAGAATATGATGGATAATCCCAAATTATCCGCCAAATGCTGGACTTTCTCTCCAAAGGAACAGGACTATGATTCCACAGAGAAATCAAGGAGGAAACAGTTGAAAGCAGTTGGTAATGCACAATCGCCATTTGCCGCAGCCACCGCCTTTAGAATATTACTTAACCGCCATATTAACAAATGGGAAACCGACCCTGTAATAGCAAGCGAAGAGGAGATCAACAATGTCATTGTCAAATATCCCACATGGATAAGAAGCACTCACCCTGACATGATCGGATTCGTCCATACGCCTACAACAATGGCAAATTATTGTTGCGAATCCATGATGAAGCATCAGGGTTGTCGCAACTACAAAGAAATTTTCCAGAAAGTCACAGCCAAGGACGCAGAATATCTTATGGGATTTCCACTTGGAGCATCTTCTCCAGAACCACAAACAAAAGAGAATTACACAATATGGAACAACAGGAAATAATTGACAAACTTACGGCGCATGGAATCTTAAAATTGACGACGGAAACGCGTTACGGGACATACATGATGACTAACAGGAGTTCACTGTTAGCAGAACAGGTTTCTAACCGAAGCAGTGCCGATTGGAAAAAAGCGCAGTACATAATTGTAAGATATGACAGCATTAGTACAGAAAGTTTGGATGATTGTCTACAAGGATGGGAATCAATGGCCCAAGAAGGACAATTTCTGTTGATCAATGAGTCAAATGAATGGAATTGCTTTGATGCATCCGGGAACCCGGTAATACTTGATACCATTCTTGGAGATGTCAATCCTGTCTCAGATTTAGATTCCGAATTAAATATAGAAACACCTCAGATCATCTATTACGGAGCTCCTGGAACAGGAAAAACATACCATGCGAAACAAGTTGCATGTTACAAGATTGCAAAAAAAGAAAAAATAGAAGACCTTTCTCCAGATGAAAGACAACATATCGGTTTCGTACAATTTCATCCGTCTTATGACTATACAGACTTTGTAGAAGGATTAAGGCCTGACGAAAATGGTAATTTCGAACGTCAGGATGGCGTATTCAAAGCATTCTGTAAAAAAGCACTGGATTTCCCAGCAGAACCCTTCGTCTTCATCATCGATGAAATCAACCGAGGAGAGCTGTCCAAGATATTTGGTGAGTTATTCTACTCCATTGAACCAGATTACAGAGGTCCTGAAGGTCGTGTGAGAACACAGTACAACAATATGGTTGAAAAGGACGATCCTTTTTACGAAGGATTCTATGTTCCTGAAAACGTTTACATCATCGGTACTATGAATGATGTTGACCGTGGAGTGGAAGCCATGGACTTTGCTATCCGAAGAAGATTTACATGGAAAGAGATCACTGCAGAAGATAGCATAAACAGTATGGGCATAACAGGCAAGGCGGAAAAGAAAATGACCGCATTGAATGCTGCCTTGAAAGAAAAAGGGTTGTCAAGAGCCTACTATATCGGTGGAGCTTATTTCCGTCACTTGAAAGGCGAAGATTTCAATGGCCTTTGGGAGAACCATCTGAAAGGAATAATTACAGAGTATTTCAGAGGTTACCCTGACATTGATGGAATTGTAAGTTCCATTCATGACGCATACTGCAATGCAGGTGAAGAACCTATCCAAATTATTAATGCTCAAGCAGATGAAGACGAGCCTCAAGACAATGAATAACTGAATGAGCTGATCGATGAACGATAGAAAATCCATAGTCACGACAGACAACAATCTGGGAAATTGCATACTTGATTCTGAGACGTGTCAGGCTATTTCTCCTATCGCCAACTGCAAATTGAATCAGTTGACTGATAAGGAGAAATGTGATCTATGGATTTTCCCGCAGAAAGAGAACCGATTCGATGACAAGATCGATGACGAGGTACTTTTTTCTTTAAGCGGAGCTCGTCTCACGACCGGAAACATCATGGGCTTCATCAGCAGCAATGGTGTGGATATCACCATACGTTCCAGGTTCTCAGCAAAGAATGGGAATGATTGGTTCATGCAATATATGCTGCAAAAGGTATTTGCCATAAACATCTTCAATCTCAACCACTCCAGCAGTAACGAGAACATACTGGATATCACTGCATTGATGTTTCCTCATTTTCTGCAGAAAGCGGTAAATCAAGGTATATACAGGGAATACACCAGATGTTCGCACAATGACTCTCATCCACGGGGAGCCATAGATTTCAATGCACATATCCGACAGAACTATCCGTTCAAGAATGGAAAGATTGCTTATATGACACGGGAATTCCTATTTGATAACTCGGTCACCCAATTGATCCGTCATACCATTGAATACCTTAGAAGCAACACGGAACTGTTCAGCATCATCTACTCCACAAAAGAGACCAGAGACAATATCAACCAGATTATTGAAGCTACCCCATCATACAGAAGAGGAGATCTGACAAAGATACTTCTAGCCAATTTACGTCCAAAGATCCATCCTTATTATTCAGAATACGCTCCTCTGCAGAAATTATGCTTGCAGATTCTCAACCACCAGAAACTTGGCTATTCTACTGAAGGCGAAAAGATTCAAGGCGTCCTGTTTGATGGAGCATGGCTTTGGGAGGAATATCTGAACCTTACCCTCTCTCAGGCAGGATTCAAACATCCTAACAACAGATTGCACAAAGATGCCATCTTTCCCTTCGTGGGCTCCAGTCGCTATAAGAGATACCCGGATTTCATGAAGGAGAACGTCATTGCCGATGCAAAATACAAACGAATAGTCGCGCCGGCAAAAGACACAGGAAAGATGAATCATAACATTCAGAGAGAGGATCTCAATCAAATGATTGCTTACCTCTACATAACAGACTCTGATACAGGTATCTTCATCTGTCCTAATGAGTTCTCGGTCATTGATCCTCAAAACGGAACATTTCTCAAGGAAGAGAATTTTGTCATCAAGACAGAGGAATTCTATCTGTATAAAATCGGGAAACTCTCCGGGAAAGGAGGCTTAATACAGATCATGGGGCTCAACATCCCAAGAGACGCTGGATCTTTTGATGAATTCCGCGAAAAGATGAAACTGACCGAATCCCTGCTTTTGAAAAAGATAGAGACACAGTTTGCATAAACATAGTAAGACAATATCCTCCTGATATCATTGATCTTGAAATAAATCATTATGGCAATGAAGAAACTGATCTATATCAATGCTTGCATTCCCGCACTCAGAGGATCGCCGCTCCGATCATGAAGGAGTTGGCCAGTCGCTACGAAGTCGAGACCATCCATCTGGACAAATCTGATTTCCAGCCGGTGGACCGGGACATCCTTCACCAGCGTAACATCGAGCTTTATGTGCCGGATGAGCTGGTCGCCATGGCCCGGAGAATCGCCGAGGCGGACAGGATCGTCATCGCGGCTCCTTTCTGGGACATGAGCTTCCCGAGCATCCTCAAGGTCTTCTTCGAGAACATGTCTCTCTTCAACATCACCTTCGCCAGTACGGACAAGGAGTGCGTCGGGCTGTGCAAATGCGAGAAGATGCTGTACATCACCACGCGAGGAATGAACATCAGCACGGGCTCTCCGCTCGAGCAGGCCACGCCTTACCTCAAGGCGCTCAGCCATCTTTGGGGGCTCGGCGAACTGACGGTCATCTCAGCACAGAACATGGACTACAGCACCCCTGAAACCATTGACCTGAAAATTGCGGAAGCAGTTAAGGAAGGATTATCCATCGCAAAGACCTGGTAACCATGACTCATGAATCTTTCATAGCTTATTGCGAGAGCCTGCCCTTTGCCGAGCAAGTCTTCCCTTTCGACGACAATGTCATGACCTGGAAGATCAAGGGGAAGATCTTCGCGATGATCAGCACCCGGCCGGAGGGCAGATATGCGCTCAAATGCGATCCGGAATATTCAGCGGAGCTGAAGGAGGAATGGATGGAGATCGAACCGGCCTGGCATTGCAACAAGAAGTATTGGATCCAGCTGGATCTGAGCGGTTCGCTGCCCGATGAACTTGTGCGGAAACTGATCCGGCACAGTTATGAAGAAGTGGTCCGGAAGCTTCCCAAGAAGGTGCAGGCGGAACTGAAAAGTAAAGAAGTATGATTGAAGAATTATTGACCCCACATATCTCCGAACGCTTTCTTGCCGACGAGAGATACCGCCATGGCCACATCAGGATCATCAATCCTCTTCCTGGAGTAAAGGTTCTGGGGCTCCATATCCCGGAAATGAAGAAGCTCGCGCAAAAGATCGTCAAGGAGGGCCGACATGAGGCGATGATTCCGGAATTCAGGAAGCATTTTCTTGAAGATGCACGGTGCGGTCTTCTTTACGAAGAGAAGATGATCTGGGGAATGCTCCTCAACAGGATGCCGTGCAGCCTGGAAGAGCGACTGGACAAGTTCCGTGATTTCATCCCGGCGATAGACAACTGGGCGGTGTGCGACAGCATCTGCTCGGATGCCAAGTGGTGCGTGAAGAAGAGGACAGAGACGTGGGAGTTCCTGCAACCTTATTTCAAGTCCGAGAAGGAATTCGAGGTGAGATTCGCGCTGATCATGTCCCTGGCTCATTT
>RCNI01000905.1_pt1 | contig 17147 bp, 21 predicted proteins | sample 2041151 | NCBI WGS metagenome assembly RCNI01 (sample SAMN09708214, study PRJNA481090) | feces metagenome | isolation source: feces | place: Antarctica: Albino Rookery | reverse complement strand
ATAATAAATAATACAACTTAGTAATATTGTTATTTTTATAACTTATTTAATTAAAATTAATACTTTTCTTTATTATTTATTAATGGTATAGTAGAGTTCAATTTATGAAATACATTTCAAGGAAATAATATGGCTCTTATAAATATAGATAGACCTTTTTTAAATATACCATGGAGTAAACGTGCAGCAGCTTATTATATACTGCTTCTTTTAAACACTTTTTTATACACTTTAATTTTTGATACTCCACGTTTAGATTTATATAACCTTTCAAATAAAGAAGAAGCATTAATTTTATTATTATTTGCTCTATTTAATTTATTTTTATTCTTTTTACTTATGCTTTCAAAATGGGTGTTTGTGATTATTAACCCTGTGTTATACTATATAGGTGCTAAAGGGTATATATATGCAGATAAATTTTATTTAGATACAAATATGTATACTGCACCCCGCTTTTTACTGCAAGACACAATAACAAATAGTGCATCTTATCATATTTCCACCACTATATTTATTACTGCCATGTTTTTTCTAGGGCTTATATTAGGGCTTATCAGGTTTTTATTTGCAAGGGATAAATCCGTTATACGCAGAGGGCAGGCTTTTGCTTTTATTGTAATAATATCAATATTTTCTTATACTTATTTATATAACCATTATAACTATATCACTATGCAGCCTTTTGCATTTTTAAAAGGTGTAAGAGATTATACAGCAGGATATATTTACCATTCCTTTACTAATTCAAAACGAGAAAATAAAGACAGTGCATCTAAAACTCAAGATAATATTACAGGTGTTTTAATTTTAGTAGATAAACTAAATAAAGATATATTTAATAATAAAGATAATTCTCTAATTAGTGATTATGAATTTATTATATTTAACAATTTTAAATCAGATTTTGCAAACCAATACAGCACAAGAAGTGCAGTAATAACAGGTGCTTCTGCTGAAAATATGGAAAATATTATGGGTAACAGGTCTATATTATCACTTTTTAAAAATGCAGGATATAAAGTAGATTATGTGGGGATATATAACAGCTTAACAGCAAAAGACCCTTTTAATTATAAAATTATAAAAAATGATATGGACGAAATCCACGAAGAAAATACATATGCTGCACCTAATTTATTTAGTTCATTAACTTATTTAGAAAATTTCTTAAACAATAATAAAGGCGGGCTTTTCGTTGTTAATGCAGAAGGTTCTTCTCCTTTAATAAAAGACAGACATAATTGTTTTATGGATAATACTAATGACAATATTACAGAAAACTATAAATCATATTTAAATGGCTTTATATATGAAACTATAGAATATTTAAAGAAAAGAGATGCTTTTATTATTATTGCAGGTATGGAAGGTGAAATAATTAATAATAACACAGCTTTACAGCCTGAAAAAGCAACAGTTATGAATATATGGGTGTCTGATTCCATGGAAAAAAATTACGGTGCAAAAACAAGTATATTAAACAATAAAAACGATGCTGTTTTTACAGATACAATTTATAATACATTACAAGGCTGTTTTCAAATGGAAAGTAAAACACTTAATAATAGCAGAAATTTATGCAGAAAAACAGCAGAATAAAAGAGATTATAAACAGATTAAATTTAGAACCACATATTGAGGGTGGTTATTATAAAAGATATTACCAATCCCTGCATACTGTAACTAAAGATAATAATGAAATATGTAAAGCCGGCAGCTGTATATATTATTTACTTGAAAAAAATAATATATCTCAATTTCATTCCATAACATCTGATGAAATATGGCACTTTTATGAAGGAGGCATTTTAGAAATCCACGAGATTACAGAAACAGAAGATTATGTTATCCACTATCTTGGCAGTAGTTTAAATAATGAAAAGGCAGAATATACTGCTGTTGTAAAAAGGGGCAGTATTTTTGCTGCTAAAATCAACAGTGGTGAATACGTTTTAGCAGGCTGTTCACTGCACCCTGAATTTTTATTTAAAGACTTTAAAATGTATGATTATAACGAATTAATTACACTCTACCCTGCTTTAAAAAGTAAAATAGATAGTTTTTATAATCAGCCGTATATATAATGGAATGACATTACATAAACAGGCAGTGCTATCATACTTATTAAAAACGACCATACTGTTAATATGGTAGAATATTTATAATCACATCCATAATATTTACTTAATATGGTTACCTGATTCATAGCGGGCATGGCAGCCTGTAAAATATATACTTCCTGACGTTCTGCATTAAAAGATGTAAAAAACATCATTACTAAAAACACTGCCATAGGTGCAAAAATAAACCTGCCTGACATTACAGCAAAGAAATCTCTTGATATTTTAAAATCTTTTAATTTCATCTCTGCAAATACCATACCTATAAATAAGGTTGCAAGTGGCGATGTCATACTGCCAAGCATAGTTGCAGGTTTTTGTATCATACTAGGCAGTTTTATTTCTAAAAATATAAAGATTATTGCTATTAAAGTTGCTGTTAAAGACGGGGTTATTAAGGCTTTAAGGTTTATACCACCTTTTTTAGATGAAGGCTGTAAAAAATATACACCTAAAGTCCAAAAGATTACTGTATTTGCTATATAGTATTCTAAAACGTATGCAACAGCATCATCTCCAAATAAAGCCTGATTAACAGGAAGCCCAATAAACACCACATTAGAATATACAAATAAAGCTAGAAATACCCCTATATTTTCTTTTGATATCTTAAATATTTTTGCAACTGCATAGCCTATAGGATATAATATAACAGTTGCAATAACAGCTACAATAATACCATTAATAGATTCTAAAAACTCTGATTTTGTAAACTGATACGGTAGTGCAGATAAAATATATGCAGGGAAAGTTAAATTAACTACAAGCCATGCAATACGAGAACCAAACTCTGTGGAAAGTATATCTTTTTTAGTTAATATATACCCTACTGCTATTAATAAATAAACAGAAATAATACTCTGTATAGAATCTAAAAACCCCATAAATAACCCCTTTAAATTTAAACCAAATAATTAAGTAATACTTATTAAAAATAAAATCAAGAAAAAATTGTAACCATTTTTTTATTTTTACGACATAAGAAAATATAAATAACATAAGAGGTGCTTTATGAAAAAAATTTTATTATCTTTACTTGTAACATTGTTCGCATTTTCTGCATACGCAGGAGATATGCCTATCCAGCCTTCTCAACTTCCAGATAACTCAAAAAGTTTTATTTCCAAAACATTTAATGGTGCACAAATTATTGCAGCTAAAAAAGATTTAGACAGCTATGAAGCAGCTTTAAATAACGGTGTTAAAATTGAATTCTTAATGAACGGCGAATGGAAAAGTATAGAATCATACAGTATTCTGCCTGCAGGTATACTTCCACAAAAAGTAGAAGCAGCAGCTAATCAACAAGGCAGTGGTATAATAGAAATTGAGAAAGATTTTGGTTACTATGAAATTAAACTGCAAAATAATTTAGAATTAAAAATTGATTTTAACGGAAAAATTATTTCTAAAAAAATGGACTAATATTATAATCTGTAAATGCCTGTATAAACAGGCATTTAATTTTTTTATTAATTTTTTGTATTATTATCTTCTGCTGAACTTTCGCTTTTATTATCCATTGATTTGTTATCATTTACAATATTAGAAATATTATCATTTAGTGTTTCATTATCCCTTGTTTTATTATCTATAATATTGAGAGATACATTATCATTTACTATTTCTTCTGAATCATTATCACTTATTAAGTGAGTTAAACCCTGATTAATAGAATTATCCATATTTTCAATCAGCCCAAACCCGTCAAACTTATCAAAAACAAATGCTCCTATTACAATTAATAGAAATATTACTCCAAAAATAATCATAGTTGATAAAATATTTTTCATACACCACTGCTCCTAATCTTTTTTTGTAAATGATAAAGTTTTCTGGTATGCTTCATAAAGTGCAGAAATAAAAGCACCACGCACACCGTGTTTTTCAAGCTCTGCTATACCTTCTATTGTAGAACCTGCCGGGGAAGTTACTTCATCTTTTAAAATTGCAGGATGTTTTTTTGTAATATTAACCATACCACCTGCACCCATAACTGCTTTTGATGATAATTCTAAGGAAAGCTCTCTTGAAAGCCCCATTTTAACACCGGCATCACTCATAGCTTCTATAATCTGATAAATATAAGCAGGCGAACAACCCATTAATACAGATACAGCATTCATATATTTTTCTTCAATAGAAATTAAAGAACCGAGAGAAGAAAAAACCTTTTTAAACATTTCTTCCTGAATATCTGATACAAAAGGATTTTTTGTATAAGCTGTAACACCTTCACATATTGCAGCAGGAGTATTTACCATAGCTCTTATTACTGCATAATTATGGTTGTTACAACATAAAACCATATCTTCTAAAGAAATACCTGCTGCCACAGATATAATAAGTTTATTTTGGAAAAGAGAATAATATTCAGTAAACATATTACATATCTGATAAGGCTTAACTGATAATAAAACTATATCACTTTTAATTATTACATTTTCATTATTATCACTTATTATACCATATTTTTTAACAAGTTTTGCTGATTTCTCTTTATTATAATTTGAAATTATAATATCACTTTTTTTCAAAGATTTTGATTTAATTATACCTGAAATTAATGCAGAAGCAATATTTCCGACACCTATTATACCTAAAACCATATTATTTCACTTTCTCCTTAATCCATAAAACTATATCATTAATAATTTTTATAGAGTGATATTCAGTAAGAATATGTTTTACATTATATGTTTTATTATCATATGTAAAGATAGTTTTATCTTTTGACTTCATTTTTTTAACTATTTTTTTTGCATATTTTGGTGAAATCAGCACATCATTATTAGAGACTGCAAGTAAAACAGGAATATTTATATTTGATGAAAACATTTTAACTTCTTTTTGTAACATCATCATTTCATAAAGCGGTTTTGTTGGAAAAACAGGATAATTTAACCCTTTCACATCTTTATCCAGCTTACGTGGTATATATTTAATAAAATTTTTTATAAAAGGAAGTAAATTAAACCCAAACACTTTTACTTTATAAGCTGGTGCTAAAAGCACTAAAGCATCCACCTTATTAAACCCTGCTACAGCAGTTGCAAGCAGTCCGCCGTTAGATTGACCTGCTACACATATTTTACTGCAAAAAGATGCAAGAGTATTATATCCTAATTCTATACTTTCATACCAGTCTTTATAGGTTTTTGATACAAAATCATCAACATTTGAACCATGGCCTGCTACTCTTACAATATAAACACTGTAATCTAACTTTTCAAGTTCAGCTGCAAGTGGGTATAATTCATAAGGAGAAGCAGCAAAACCATGAATTAAAAGCACACCTTTATCAGAATGTTTTTTGAAATAAGGTTCAGCACCATCAATTGTTACACCATCTTTTTTCGCTTTTTCTAAATCTTTTTCAAAAAGCACATTACTTTCATTATTTAATTTTTTAAACTGATTAAACAAAATTTTCACCTTGTGGTTTCGTTTTTTATAATGAATGATGTATCAAGCCCGTCATAAAGCTCTTGAAAAAATATATCACGCATTCTATCATATTTTGGTGCAAAATGACCAAAAGATACGTATTTAGCATGAGATTTTTCATAAATTTGTTTTGCAAGCCCAACAGACAAATGGTTTTTTTCAATAGAATGGATTATATCTTTATTCATAAAAACAGATTCTATTAATAAAATATGGCTATTTTCTGCTAATTTTACTGCTTTTTTATAATTATCGTAACTTGGTGCAATATCTGTAATATATGTAATATCTTGAGGAACAGGATATTCTGCAACCATATCTGCTAGTTCATCTTTATAATATTTTTTTATACCTGATATTGTATCCACTTCTATTAAATGGTTTTCTCTATTTTCTAAAAGGCTTTCTTTTAATGTTTTTACCCACACACCGTTTTTAAACCCGTGTTGTTCCATTTTTTCTTTACTGCATGAAATTCTTACAGGCTCTTTTAATCTGTAACCTATAGATGTTATACCGTGATCAAAAAAATCATACTCTAAAGTAAAGCCGTCATTTAAAGTTATAGGACTATTTATATTAAATAACTCTTTATTAAAACCATTTTTAGCAGAAAATAAAGCACCTTTCATGCCTTTTTCTGTAAGCTCTACTGCTTGAAAACATACATCATAATCACGGATTAAATTCCATGTATAACTTGAAAGCCTGCCCTCTACATTTTTTATAAAACCATAAGGCCCAAAAAAAGTAAAAGTGTTGCCTGATAATAAAGATGTTCTTAAAAATCTATCAAACCCACTGAAATGATCTATATGTGTATGGGAAATAAATACGTGGGAAATATCGTTTATTTCAGAATTTTCAATATTCCCAAGCCTGCCGCAGTCAAATAATACTGCTTTTTTCATATATATATTTCTTACAAATATACCGCTGTCATCAAAAGGGGAATTAACACGTCTTATTATATAATTTGATTTCATTTGATTAAGTATTTATATATTTCCTCTATATTATCTTCTACTTTACCTGTTGTAATAATTTTTATATCACATTTTGGCATAACAGCATTAGACCGTTGTTTTTCTGCTATTTCTATACGTCCGTCTGTTACTGTATGGCTTTTTTCTCGTTTTAATAAACGTGATTTTATATCATCAATAGGTGCATCAAATTCTACAAATGTAATACTGCCTGTATTATGTTTTTTATATTCTTTTAAATAATCTTCATTAGTAAATGAAGCATCTACTAAAGATATTCTGCCTGTTTTATGTTTTTCTTCCACTAAGGTGCCTAATTTATTATATAAAGCAAGTGAGTTTTCAAAAGAATAAATACCGCTGTGCCATTCTACATACTGCCTGTCATCAGATTTTAAACCTGCAGATTCTTTTCTTATTACATCTGATGAAAATAAAACAACAGGAAATCTTTTAGCAAAGGCTTTTGCATTTTTTGATTTACCTGTGCCTATAAGCCCGTAAAATACAAGGTTTTCTTCTGTCATACCTTTTGCGTATATACTTGACATATCTATTAATTTTTTTATTTCGTTTACTTTTTCATGGTAAAGTTCCAAGCTTTCATCTTTAGATGCAGCTAAAAAACATGTAACTTTTGCACGCACGTATGATAAATAACATCTGTAATAATTTATTAATTTTAAACTTTCTTTATCATTAAAAACTGATAAAAAGCCTGATAAAAAACCGTCTGCTAAATCAAGCCTGCCCATGCCGTCTAATTCCATAGATAGAAATGATGCTTCTGAAATAACATCGTTAAACCTAAAACGTTTATTAAATTCTATACAGTCAATTAAACCTATACTTCCATCCTGATTAAAATAAATATGTTCAAGACGCAGATCTCCATGACCGTTTTTAACGTAACCATCAGCATAACGATTATTAAATAATTCTTTATTATTATCTAAAAAAGATAAAGTTTTATTTTTAATATATTCATAAGATTCTTTATCTATAAATTTATTAACGTATTCTAATGTCTGCTGAAAATTTTCTTCTGCATTAAATTTTACCACATCAAAATGGGTATCAAATTCTTCATCTTTTGGTGCGTTTTCTAAATTTTTAAGTAAAAGTGCTGTCTGTGTGCCTATTTTTTTCATATCTTCCACACTAATCAGCCCTTTTTCTATTCTTGACTGTAAAAAATCATCATCAGGAATACGTTTCATTTTCAGCACATACTCAATGGCTGTTAATGTATTATCAAGAGATACTAAGGCAAATTCGCTGGCATTTCTTCTAACAAGTTTAAGTGCTTCAATATATACGTCTTTAGAGAACCTGTCATTTAAATCTTTTTCTAAAATAGTATACATTTTCCTGCTTTTTGCAAGTTTATAATTTAAAAACCCTAAATCTACAGGTTTTTTTATTTTATATACATATTCATCGCCGATAATAGCATATGATATATGGGTTTCTTTTACTATTCCTGCACCTGTTATATTTTTTACAAGTATAACTGATGATGGATACTCTGCACTGCTCATAATATATTCCTTAATATTTTATTTTATACACAGCAGGATATAATATTTACCTGATTTGTTATTAACATAATTTTCTATTTCTTTAGCATCATTAATTGATGTATTGGAAAACTGCCTGGAAGTTGATGATATTTCTTTTTTACTGCCTGTAACTTTTCCGTTACGGCTTTCTGATTCTTTTTTAATATCAAGCTGGTTTTCCACATTTACATTAATAGTTTTAGATAATTCAGATAAAGCATTAATCCGAGCTATTTTCTTCTGAAGTGATAGATTACTATTTTCATCAGCATAGCCTGATGCACAATACCTGTATCCATCCATATGAGGATTTATTACCCATTCTGGAATATCTTGACTAAATGAAATATATGGTATTAATAAGAATATAATATTTATGGAAAAAAATAAATAAATATTTTTCATTTTCTACTCCTTATATAAATTATTCTGCCACCATATATACATACATAACTTTTGTAACAGGATGCACCCAGATTTCTTTTATATAAGCTGTTACTTGTTTTTTAGTTTGATAGCTTGTAACAGTATTAGTCTTTGTATCTTTATATTTTGAATTATTTGATGCTTTTGATGACACTACCATTATAGAATCAACATAAACACCTTTTTGACGTGCTATTTCTTCAATGGCTCTTTTTGAGGCAAGTTCTCTTTGTCCGTTTATACCATTAACGTGTGCAGCACAGTAACCTACGCCACCAACAACCCCATTTTTTGATGGATGCAGCACCCAGTCAGGCATATTAGTGTTTAATGCAATTTTTTCATAATGACTTGATACACAGCCTGAAAAAACAGTAAGAATGATAAATAAAAAAAAGTAATGGGAGAAAGTTTTAAACTTTCTCCCTAAAATTCTAATAACCATCTAATTTATTATTAGGTGTTTTCATTACTTTATCTATTTCTTTATCCATTTCTTTTATAGCATCTTTTGCCTGTAACTGCTGCCAAATAGCTTGTTCGTTACGATAGCTTGATGTGATTTGTGCTTTAATTTCTTCTTTAATACCAGGTGCATCAGCAACAACTAATACAAATAATTCGTTGCACTCTTTAGAAATCCATACTTCTTTTGCTTTTGAACCTGTAATTGTTTGGTTAGCAAGCTGACGAGATACTTGAGAAGATACTTTATCCACAGTTTGAGAATCACCTACACCTGTAGTTTGAGTGAAATTTTTCACCATATTTGCAACTTTTAATTCTAAAATACGTGCAATTTCATCTCTACCATTTGCTAATGCTTCTGTTCTTGCAAAAGAAATACCGGCATTACCCACCTGTGCACTACCTACAGCAGAAAGCCCGCCTTCAGCACCGCCTAATAAAACCCATGCTGGTGCATCTTTAATACACTTGTTTACTTTAGCTGCAGCATCATCTTGACCTTTAGAAGAACAGCCTGCTATTACAAATAAAGCCATTACTAAAGTTAATAAAACAGTTTTTTTCATAAATTTCCTCCGTTTATTCAAATATAACCTTTTATTTTGTTATATTCAATATTTATTTTCTAAGGATAATTTCATTATCACTTATTTTTTCTATTTTATATTTATTGTCCTTTTCAAGAAAAATACCTAAATAAATAGTTTTTTCAGGAAAATCCACAATTAAGCTGTTTAACCCTTTTTCTTCCACCTTTAAAACAAAAGGTATTATTTTTATATCTTCTTGCAGCTGATGATAATCATCTAAAGATGTATTACTGCCTGATAACACCACCCGTATAGACTTTTTACTGTTATCATAAAGCACTTCCCCTATTTGAGAAGAAAGCACATCAGCATTATTTTTTGCCATATTTTTATATATACTTATGGCTGCGTCATTAAAAGTCGCACCTTGTCCTCTGCTGGAAAAATTACCTGTTTTTATAATTTTATTTTTACTGTTAAAAAGTTTATAATTAAATTCGCCTGCTGCAATATGTATATTAAAATTACCGTAACCTGTATTGCTGCCTTTATTAATTATATTTATTTTTCCTGCTAATATATTGCTGCATTTATATTTACTTCTTATTTTATTAAGACTTCCGTAATCACTATTTTTTATAATATTATTTATAAGTGCAATATTTTCTTTCTGCCCTAAGTGTGTAACATTAAACCCTTTATTATTAAGAGTATTAACTGCTTCAAGAGAAAAAGTATTATTTAAATCCATATCTCCATTAGGCATAACACCTGCTATAATAACACATAAAGATTTAATATCTTTTTTCGCACCCTTATTACTATCGGCAGTTTTTTCTAAAATATCAGCTTTAATTTTAACTATATACTTATTTTTTACAATTTTTTCTTCTATTACTTTATAACTTGAAATAGATGCTGAAATTTCTGTTTCTACTGCTTCATATAATATTTTAGAATTATTAAGCAGACTATCCACTTTTATTTTTGCTTCGCCTGTTGATTCTACAGCTGCCCATTTAGCTCTTAATAGTGCAGTATGTTTTGCAGTATTTATATCATTATTATATATTACTGCATCCCCTGAACTTTCAACCATATAGGCATATGATATGCTGTTATAAAATAAAATTAAAAAAATTATGAGTATTTTATAAATATTATCCATTTTGTTTTAAAGGTAAACCTAATTCTTTCATAACAAGTTTTAAATCTTCCCATGCTTCTTTCTTTTTAGATTGATTACGCAGCAGGTATGCAGGGTGAAATGTAGGCAGCACTTTATAGCCGTAAAAATTCTGCCACGTCCCTCTTAATTTACTAATTGCCAGCTTTAACTTTCCTTCAGGCTGTAGCAGGAAATTAAGAGATATAGAACCTAAACATACAATAATCTCAGGGTTAATTATTTGTATTTGACTTCTTAAATAACCTATGCATTTATTAGCTTCTTCCACCAGTGGATCACGGTTAGAAGGAGGTCTGCATTTAACAATATTTGCAATATAAACCGTTTCTCTTGAAAGCCCCATAGCCTCAATCATTTTTGTAAGCAGCTGCCCGCTTCTGCCTACAAAGGGAAGACCTTGATTATCTTCTTCTGCACCAGGTCCCTCCCCTATAAACATAAGCCTTGCTTCTGGGTTACCATACCCAAAAACAATATTTTTTCTTGTAGCAGCAAGGCCACATTTATCACAGTCTTTAAAACTATCTTTTAATGTTAGTAATTTTTCTTCTTTTGACATATTACTGCTTATTATATCTAAGTGTGGACTACTTATAACTTGTTCTTCCATAGGATTATTATTACTCTCGCCGTTATTTTTATAAATATCATCTATACCTAAAAGAATAGACTGCTGATTTTGAAAAAATAAACTCATACTTCTGCCACCTTTTCTAAAGGCGTATTATATACCATTAAATATATTTAAACAACAAAAAATGTAAAATATAATAAAGTATCTTGACATTTACAAAAATCAATATTATGGTAACACATATTTAATATATCGTGTTACAGGAGAATTGTATGGATAATTTATGGGAACAGGCAGCTTTATTTCACGGGCATAAATGTCCCGGGCTTGCAATAGGATATAAAGCAGCAATGCTTGCAATAAAAGTGCTTGAAATAGATGGTAAAATTAATGACGAAGATATTGTATGTTTATCAGAAACAGATGCCTGCGGTGTAGATGCAATACAGGTTATATTAAAAGCAACTATGGGAACAGGTGCTTTAAAAATTCATTATACAGGGAAGCAGGCTTTTAATATATATAACAGGAAAAACGGTAAAAAAGCACGGTTTATTTTAAAGGATATAAAAGATTTTAATACTAAGCAGGAAAGAATGGGATATATATTATCACAAAATGAAGAAGATTTATTTGATATAAAAGATACAGTTTTTGAATTCCCTGAAAAAGCAAAAATATATAAATCTTATATATGCAGTAAATGTTTAGAAAAAACTGCAGAGAATATGGTTAAATTTATTAATGATAAAGCAGTATGCAGTATGTGTATAGGAGAATAGTTTATGAAAAATATAGTTAAGTATATATCTTTAATATTAATATTTACATTTTTATATGTATGTGAAAGTTTTGCATATACTGTTACAGATATGCGGGGCAAAAAAATAGAAATACCTGAAAAATTAGAACGTGTTGCCACTATTGATGACGGGTTTATAGAAGGAGTTATGACTCATTTAAATGTTATTAATAAAGTAAGTGCTATTGGTTCATGGAGTATGAAACGTGATTATAAATACACATATGAAACAAAAGACGGCAAAGAAAAAACATATAAAGGGCTTAACACTATGAAATATTTACACCCATGGCTTAACGACCTGCCCTGTTTTAATTCTCCTCAAGGAGATATATTAAATTATGAAACTTTAGCTAAATCAAAACCACAGCTTGTTATACTTCGTGTTGGAGACTGCACAGTGTCAGGTGGTTCATATTTTAGAGGTGGCGACCCTGCACAGCTTGAAAAAACCATAAATATGATAGAATCTTTAGATATACCACTTGTGGTTCTTTTTTCGCCTACATATTACGGAAAAGCAGAACTTTCCACTATGAAAAAAGAAATGGAAGTAATAGGTGATGTATTTAAACAGCGGGAAAAAGCACTGCGTTTATATGATTATTTAAATAAAACAGAAGAAATGGTAAAAAGCAGAACAAAAAATGTGAAAAACAAACCTACAGTTTTATATTTTGGGTTAAATTCTGCTGCTAGAAAACAAGGTGGTTCAGGTATGGTATCTGGTATAAATACTCCTGAATCATATATTATTGAAAATATAGTAAATGCAAAAAATGCTTATCAGAAAAAAGGTAACAATGTTATTTTAAGCGGTGAGCAGATTTATGCTATAGACCCTGATATTATATTACTGCCAACTCAAAACGGATACCACCCGACAGAAGAACTTTTATATGCACCATATTATAAAAATTTACGTGAATTAAGGGCAGTAAAAAACAAAAAAGTGTATGCACTGCCATGGACACCTATGAACTGTTCAAGACGGGTGGAATATCCACTTGATATATTAATTATGGCAAAAGCTGCGTATCCTGATTTATTTAAGGATATAAAAGTCCATGAATTTGCTGTAGAGTTTTATAAATATGTTTATAATGTAGATGAAAAAAAGGCTAAAGAATTAAGAAAAGAACAGCTGCTGGACTGGACATACGAAAATGATTTTTAAACTGGATAAAAGGAAAATTTATATATTAATACTATTTATATTATTAATAATTGCCTTATTATTTGCCATAATATCTGGGAATTCTGAACTTTCGCCAAAAACTGTATTTAATATTTTATTGTATAAAATTACAGGTTATAGTTTTGAGGAAGTATCAAAAAGCCATGCTGCTATTGTATGGAATATGCGTATGCCCAGAGTATTAATGGCTGTTCTTGCAGGCACTGCTTTAGCAACAGCAGGTGCATTATATCAAGGCTGTTTCCGTAACCCTTTAGTGGAACCTTTTATACTAGGTGCTTCAAGTGGTGCAAGTTTTGGTGCTTCCCTTGCCATAATATTTCCTGCCCTTTTTATATCAATCCAAATATCTGCTTTTGTTTTTGCTTTAACGGCCGTTATATCATCATATATACTTGCAAGGCATAAAGGTGAAATTAATACAGTAGGGCTTGTGCTTTCAGGTGTTATAATAGGTTCTGTATTTTCTGCACTTGTATCTATTATGAAATATTTATCTGTTGATACTCAGTTACGAGAAATTACATTCTGGATGATGGGCGGGCTTTATCATGCTTCTTGGAGTGATATATATATCAATGCAGCAGTTATAATAATATGTTTTATTACTGCATGGATGCTTTCATGGAAATTAAACCTGCTTTCTATTGGTGATGAAGAAGCTAAAAGCCTTGGTATTAACCCTGATAAATATAAAACTATTTTTATAATAACAGCTACCCTTATGACATCAGTATGTGTATCAAGTGTGGGAATAATAGCATGGGTTGGTTTAATGATGCCCCATGCTGCAAGGCTTTTAACAGGGCCTGATAATAGATACGTTATACCCCTTGCAAGCCTGGGTGGTGCTATATACCTTTTAATATGTGATACAATTGCAAGAACACTTACTATGGGCGAAATCCCTATTGGTATAATAACATCAATTCTAGGGGCACCATTTTTAATATGGATACTTCGTGCTAAAAGCGGAAAACTTTTTTCTTAGGAAAATATATGATAGAAATAAATAATTTAAACTTTTACTATGGCAATAACCATATACTAAAAAATATTTCTTTTAAGGCAGATAAATCATCCCTTTGGGCATTAATAGGCCCTAACGGCAGCGGGAAAACCACATTTTTTAAATGTATAATGGGGCTTTTAAAGCCAGATAGTGCAGATATTACTATTAACGGTATTGATTATAAAAATATTACCACATCAAAAATGGCAAAGCTTATTTCATATGTGCCACAGGAACATAAACCGCCCTTTCCTTTTACAGTAAGAGAGATTGTATTAATGGGAAGATCCCCTTATATGAATGGTATATTTGGGCTGAAAAAAGAAGATTACGAAGAAGCAGATAAGGCAATGGAGCTTTTAGATATTATAGATATAGCAGATAGAGCTGTAACAGCTTTAAGCGGCGGCCAAAGACAGCTTACATTAATTGCAAGATCTATTGCACAAAACGCACCTGTTATGATACTTGATGAACCAACAAGTGCACTTGATTTTAATAATCAAATACAAATATGGCAGATACTTAAAAAAATCGCTGCTTTAGGAAAGCTGGTGATTGCCTGCAGTCATGACCCTAACCATGTATTATGGTATGCAGAAAACTCTTTAGTTATAAAAAACGGTGAAGTTATTGCAAATGGTAATACTAAAGAAGTTATCACTACAAATCTGCTGCAAAATATATATGGTAACAATTTTGAAATTGAAAAAATCAATAATAAAAGTATAATTTGCCCTGTTTTATAAAATATATATTGACTAATGGATAAATTTATAATTAAATAGCCTCTACCATATTAGGGGGCTATATGCAGGGGAATAATAAAGGCAGGCTGTATATTATTTCTGCACCAAGTGGTGCAGGTAAAACTACACTCTGTTCTATGCTTATAAAAAAATATCCTGATGTTCACTACTCTATTTCATACACCACAAGGCAGCCTCGTGGTAATGAAGTTAATGGAAAGGAATATTTTTTTGTAGATAAAGATACTTTCCAAAATATGATAGATAACCATGAATTTTTAGAATGGGCAGAAGTGCATGGTAACTTTTACGGCACATCTAAATCACAAATTGAAGAAGCCTTAAATAAAGGTATAGATATTATTTTAGATATTGACCCGCAGGGTGCTATGCAGTTAAAAGAACATACAGGCAGTATGGCATCTTTTATTTTTATTACAGCACCAAGTATGGAAGAATTAAAAACAAGGCTTTTAAAAAGAGGCACAGATAAAGAAGAACATATCCATCTGCGGTTAAATAATGCGAAAAAAGAAGTTGAATATTTTAAGGATTACGATTATTTAATAATTAATGACGCATCTGATAATGCTTTTAAACAGCTGGAATCAATTTATCTTGCTGAAAAACTAAGAACAAACCAGTATGAAAAAGTTATAGAATTTATGAATATATAAAGATATAAGGAGAAAAATATGGCATTTTTAGACATTGAAAGAGTTATTAACCAAAAAGAGATGGATAGTAGATTTAAACTTGTTCATCTTGCTGCACTTCGTGCAAGAGAGTTAAACGACCCTGATGAAACAACTGTATTAGCAGATTTAAAACAGGGAGAAAAAGTTACTTCTAAAGCATTAGCAGATATTGTCCGCAATAGAATAAAATTTGTGGAAATATATGATACTGAAATGGAAGAAGAAAAAGAAGAATCAAATACAGAAAATGAAAATATGTAATTTATATAATTTTATATAAGATATAAAAATGGCGAAATTATTTTCGCCATTTTTTATTATATTAAGTTAAAACATCTAAAAGTTTAACAACATTTTTATTCATTTCACGTTTTTTTGAAAATACATCTTCGTATGGGACATATGTTATTTTGTTACCCTGCAGCCCTGTCATAACTCCTGTTTTACCATTCATCAGCCCTTCCACTGCAGCTGTCCCCATACGTGAACCTAACACTCTGTCAAAATAAGAAGGCGAACCACCTCTTTGAACGTGGCCCAGCACTGTAATACGTGCATCAAATGTGCCTGCATCTTGTAGTATTTTAGCAAAATCATAGGCAGAACCTGCCCCTTCTGCTACTATTAAAATATTCCTTGTTTTACCGTCTTCTGCACGTTTTTTAAATTTTGTTACAATACTTTCCATATCAGGTTTTACTTCAGGAATAATAACAGCATCTGCACCTGTTGCGATACCCGCCATAACAGCTAAATACCCGCTGTGCCTGCCCATAACTTCTATAATAAATGTTCTTCCATGAGAGCTTGCTGTGTTATTAATCATATCAACAGAATTCATAATAACACCTAAAGCGGTATCCACACCTAAAGATACATCTGTGCCATATATATCATTATCAATAGAACCAGGAATCCCAACTGATTTAATGTTATATTTATCATAAAGTGCTTTAGCACCACTTAATGAACCATCACCACCTATAACAACAAGTGCTTCTATACCATGTTTTTTTAAATTTGCAACAGCCATATCCTGCCCTTCATCTGTTCTAAACTCTTTACTTCTTGCAGTATGCAGGATTGTGCCACCACGGCTAATAATATTTGATACATCTGCATGTTTTAATTCCACAATATTATCTTCAATTAAACCTTTATAACCCTCAAGAACACCATATGGAGTTAAACCGTAAAAAAGAGCAGACCTGACTGCTGCCCTTACGGCACTATTCATACCAGGGCTGTCCCCGCCACTTGTTACTATACCTATTTTATTCATTTAATATCACCCTCTTTTATATTTTAATGATAAACATAATATATACCAAATTTTTATATTTTTAAATAAGAAAATTGTAGATAAATATTATTTTCTTATTG
>RCNI01000904.1_pt1 | contig 17154 bp, 14 predicted proteins | sample 2041151 | NCBI WGS metagenome assembly RCNI01 (sample SAMN09708214, study PRJNA481090) | feces metagenome | isolation source: feces | place: Antarctica: Albino Rookery | reverse complement strand
ATAAGGTCGTTGGCCAAATCTTCAATAGTTTGTCCGGGAAGACCAATCATCACACCGGTGCCGGTTTGATATCCGCATTCCTGTAACAGATGGATACATCCCAGACGAGTGTGGAAATCGTGCAGAGCATTCTGAGGATGAATTTTCCAGTAGAGTTTTTCGTTGGATGTCTCAATGCGGAGCAGGTATCTGTGTGCGCCGGCTTCTTTCCAGCGTTGTAGTGTTTCCTTTGTCTGTTCGCCTAAAGACAGTGTGATCCCTAGTGTATTGTTGCTTAATTTCTTGATTTTGCGAATCAGTTGTTCAATACGTTCGATAAACGCTTTGTCCTTACGTTCGCCTCCCTGAAGTACCACGGAACCGTATTGATATTTATAGGCAAAAGTTGCAGCGCTCAGTATCTCTTCGTCTGTCAGGGAATAGCGTTGTGCATGGTCATTAGAGCGCCTGATGCCGCAGTAGAGACAGTCCTTAATACATATATTTGACAATTCGATAAGTCCACGCATGTGTACAGAGTTGCCTATGGTGCTGTCGCGGACCATCTTGCTTTGTGTGAAAAGTTTTTCTTCCTCTTGGCCAGAGCAGGTTAAGAGAGTGACAAGATCGTGGTTGCTGAATGTTTCTTGTTTTAATAAAGTATCTATTTCCATGTCGCTAAAATGTCCAGATACAAAGATAGTCCTTTCTGTTTTGGTTCTTAAAGATTTTCTTTATTTTTGCTAATCAATAGCCTATTTTTATTTTGATAATGTGATTATGAAAAAGGGGATTCTTTTGTCTTTGGGTGCTTTATTGCTTGTTGGAATTATTGGTTTTGCTATTTGGCATCTTCAAAAAGAAGAAAAGGTACGTGTAAATAAGGATGCTTTCATCCCTTATAATTCTGCTTTTGTATTGGCCATTAATGCAGAACCGATATTGTCTCCGGCGGTAAAACAAAAGTTGGGCAAGGAACTGGGAAAATATAATTCCCGGCTGTTGGTCAGAATTACCGATTCATTGAGGCTTTCCGGTTATGTAAAGGAATATCCCTATGTCCTGGCGATTCGGGTTCAAGGGAAAAGGGATGTCACCTCTCTCTATGTGATGGATTATGCAGAGATGCTATCCCGTAACAATCTGCCGGAGTATTTGAATCGTGTTTTCGCCAATGGTAAAGAGCAGGTGCGTAAGTATGACCGCCATCGGATATATACTTTGGCGAATGGTAAAGAAAGAGTGTATTTTGCTATTTGTGGAAGCATTGTCTTGTTGTCGGATTCGGATTTATATGTGGAGGATGGTTTGAAACAATATGACATAGAAACTTCCGGTGGTGCAACCCGGCAGCGATTCAGCAATATTGACAAGTATTTTTCTGCGGTGGCGGGAGTGAATCTGTTTATGAATACGGAAATGTTTACCGGATTGTTGCCTGCTTGGTTTGAAGTCCGGAAGATATTCCCTAATCTTGATATGACCCAGTTCTTTAAGTGGGGAGCTTTGGATGGAGAGTTTTCCGATGAGGGTATTTTATTAAATGGATTTATGGAATACGGAGGATTGGGTAAGTCGTATTTTCAGGTGTTTGAGAAACAGCAGCCACGGGAAGTGTCTATAGACAGAATTATTCCGGAGGAGACGGTATCCTTAATTCTGTTGAATGTCAGCAAGATAGCGGATTATTTCGCCGCCTTGGATAATCATCGTTATAGCGCAGGGAAGAAAGATAAAGTACATTCTCGTAAACAACAATATATCAGGATGTTCGGAAAAGGATGTGAGGAGGAATGGAGGAATTTGTTGCAAGGTGAATTTGCTATGGTGACGCTTTCTTGTGGTAAGGGAGAAAATGGGCGGGAAGGTTTGGTTGTCGCCTCATTGAAGTCCGGTAGTTTGGGAAAGGGTATTTTAGAGGGTATGTTGAAGAATTATGCACAATATAGCAATACGGATTTTGGGATGTACAGAAAAGAATGTGTTGTAGATCGGGAAAAATCGTTTGTTTATTATCGTTTCCCTGTAGAAGATCTGATCGTCAATTATTGGGGAGAGATTTTTGATGGACTGAAAAGTCAATATGTGATGATTGAAGATAATTATCTAGTGTTTGCAGCTTCTGTGAAAGCCATGGAGCAGTTTGTCAAGGATTACGTGCATGGAAATTTTTTGAGTGAAGCAGAATGGTATCAGAATTTGAGAAATAAATTATCCGACAAATATAATTTTGCTTATTTCGCGCAGATTGAAGAGGTGTTACCGATGTACCGGAATTGGGTGAAAGAAGAGGCTGAGAGTTTTTTACAGAGGAATCAGGAAGAATTGTCAGTATTCCCGGCCTTGGCAATGCAGTGGTCAAACGAGGGTGATTTGCTGTATAACACAACCTGGTTGTCCTCTACGCCCATCCATAAGAAAGTGCGTCCGCATATTTTATGGCAGACTCATCTGGATGGAAAATTGTCAATGAAACCGGTTGTGGTAACGAATCATGTGAATGGCAGTCGGGAGATTTTTGTTCAGGATGACAATAATATAATATATCTGGTCAATGATGCCGGTAGAATACTTTGGAGGCAGACTTTGGACGAAAAGATAAACAGTGATGTTTATCAGGTTGATTTGTATAAGAACGGCAAGTTGCAATATTTATTTTCTACTTTGTCAAAAGTTTATTTGATAGATAGGAATGGCAATGCTGTGGAACATTTCCCTATGAAGTTGAAGTCGGATTGCAAGCAGGGAATAACGGTATTTGATTATGACAACAGTAAGGATTACCGGATATTTGTTCCGGGAATGGACCAGAAAGTGTATCTGTATGATCTTGATGGGAAATTGGTGAAAGGCTGGGAGGCAGAGAAAGCAGACAAGCCGATTGTCTCAAGGGTCGAACATTTCCGTGTGGAGGGAAAGGACTATATTGTGTTTGCGGACAAGTATCGTCTCTATATATTGGATCGAAGAGGGAAAGAACGCATCCGGGTAGCAACTATTTTTGATTTGCCAGAGCGGACGGATATTTGTCTTGCCAAGTGTGGCGGTGGGCATCGCCTTTTATTTGCAGGGATGAACGGGATTGTAAATATGGTCGATTTCTCCGGTAAACTGACAAAGGTGAAAGTAGACGGGGAATTGAAGAATAAGTTGGATGTAAATGTTGATGATATAAATGGTGATGGTATTGATGAATGCATAATGACAGATGCCAGCCGTTTATGGGTGTATGATTTGAAGGGAAAATTGTTGATGGAAAAAAAATGGGAAGAAGGAGGTCTGGGGTATCCGTATGTATATCGTTTTTCTCAAAGTGATGTGCGAATAGGTCTGAACAGTTCTGCCCAAAACCATATGTTCTTGTTGAAAAGAGATGGCTCCATGACTCAGGGATTCCCGATAGCCGGTCATTCTCCTTTTTCTGTAGCATTTTCAGGGAATAATGAATTCTTTCTGTATGCAGGAATTGAAGACGGTGTTTTGATAAAGTACAGATTACTCCGTTAAGATGGAGTTCGTGCTTTTGTTGCAGGCGTTGGGATATGTTGTAATGGTGTTTTTAGGCCTGAGATTTTTTCATTATCGGAATCTGTGTATGCCTTATGTGGCATTTGGATGAGAAAAAAACCATCGACTCTGTAAAAGAGCCGATGGGTTTATGTTGAATCGTTAATTGCCGGTTGTTTATTCTGACTCGTCCTCTTCTATTTCAATGATTGTTTCTCCTTCTTCAATGTTGTAATCTTTTCCGGCTACCAGAAGTACGATTTCGCCTTTTACAGCATTTTTACTATAGTATGCGGCTAATTCCGATAGGGATCCACGTTTGAATTCTTCGAACATTTTACTGATTTCGCGGGCAACGCAGGCATAGCGATGGGGGCCGAATACGTCACTCATCTGTTCCAATGTCTTTACAAGCCGGAAAGGTGATTCGTAAAAAATCATTGTTCGGCTTTCATCTTGCAGGGAACTTAATTTTTTTTGCCGGCCTTTTTTCTGGGGAAGAAAACCTTCGAATGAGAAACGGTCACAAGGCAGACCGGAATTGACCAGTGCGGGGACAAATGCAGTGGCTCCCGGAAGACATTCGGTGTCAATCCCGTGTTCGATGCATGTACGGGTTAGCAAGAATCCGGGATCAGAGATACCCGGAGTGCCGGCATCGCTGATCAGTGCGATGTTCTCCCCTCTTTCCAGGCGTTCGGCGATACGCTCCACTTGTTGGTGTTCGTTGAATTTATGGTGCGATAATAAAGGAGTGTTTATTTCATAATGCTTTAATAATTTTGCAGAAGTGCGAGTGTCTTCTGCAAGAATTAGGTCTACCTCTTTAAGAATTCGTAGAGCACGTAATGTGATATCTTCGAGATTACCTACAGGAGTGGGAATAAGATAAAGTTTTGCCATAAAATAAATATTGGGGTTGAATTGGGAAGTCCTGCCTTCAAAATCCAACGATTTGATAGAACAAAGGTAATAAATTGTCATTTTAATCACTAATGTATGATTCTAAAATATCTTTTGTTGAATGCATAATTGTCTGATAAATAGTGTTTGAAGATTTTTTTTGTCATATTTCATAGAAAAATTGCTTCATTTTTTTGGCGGGAAATAAATTTGCCCTATATTTGCATCCGCTAAGCCGAAACAATGGTCTGTTCGTCTAGGGGCTAGGACGCAAGATTTTCATTCTTGTAACACGGGTTCGATTCCCGTACAGACTACCAGTTATTTGGTCCGTTCGTCTAGGGGTTAGGACGCAAGATTTTCATTCTTGTAACACGAGTTCGATTCTCGTACGGACTACATATTAAAGAAGTTGAATTTTTATATTTGTAGAAATGGCAAATCATAAATCATCAGAAAAAAGAATAAGACAGACTGCAACTAAAAGAGCAAATAATCGTTATTATGCAAAAACCACTCGTAATGCAGTGAAAAAATTGCGTATGACAACTGACAAAGCTGTGGCTGTAGAATTGCTTCCGAAAGTTGTTGCTATGTTGGATAAACTGGCAAAGAAGGATGTTATTCATGACAACAAGGCAGCTAATTTGAAATCTAAATTAGCAATGCACGTTAACAAACTCTAGTATCTTTGTTAATAACCTAGATATATAGGAGATGAGTTTTGCTCATCTCCTTTCTTTGTTTGTTCTTGTCTATCCCTTCATAAGGAGCCTTTCCTGACTATCGTCTTTTAATTATAAAAGATGTTTGTATCTTTGTACATTTATGTCAATTAAATAAACATTTAAAAAAATGGATAAGGAGGTTTCTTATTTGCCGATATCTTCTTGGGCGGAAGATGAGCGTCCGAGGGAACGTCTGATGCAACAGGGTGCAACTGCTTTGTCGTTAAATGAGTTGTTCGCAATCCTTTTGCGTTCTGGTGTTGGAGGGGAATCTGCTTTGGAGTTGGCGCGGAGGATATTATCCGATAATCACAATGATTTGAATGAGTTGGCAAAACGCAGTGTGCGTGAGTTTATGAACAGGTATAAGGGGGTAGGTGTTGCCAAGGCGGCAGCCATTGTGGCGGCAATGGAGATCGGACGGAGACGGAAGGCCGAAAATCGAGGTGCCGTTTCAGTAATTCGCAGTAGTCTGGATGTGTATGATTATATCAGTTCTTATATGGTTGATCTGGATTACGAGAAATTCTATGTGATTTATTTGGCACAAAGTAATAGGATAAAAGGGGCAGAATGTATATCAAGGGGTGGTATTAGCGGGACGATCGTTGATATTCGGCTACTTTTTAAGGGGGTGTTGGATATGATGGCGACAAGTATTATTATTGTGCATAATCATCCCGGTGGAATGCTGAAGCCGAGTTTGCAGGATGAGGAGACAACCCGTAAAATTGTAAATGCTGGCAAATTATTGGATATAAAGGTTTTGGATCATTTGATAATAGGAGGGGATGGTTATTATAGTTTTGCTGATGAAGGTAGGCTGTAATCATACTGACACATTGGCAGTTGGTGGGATGTAATGGCATATAGTTCGGTATTGGCAGATTTTTTGCTTGGCTTTTCTAATATAGTTTGGTGTGGATAGTCATGAGTGAGATGTAAATAGTAGAATAATATATAATAAATAAATATAATACCATGTCAAAGGAAGTAAAAGATACTCAGAAACAGGACGTAAAGAATAAGAGTGTTGACGAAAAGGAGTTTGTTGATGGGGATGCTTCAAAAAAAGAAGAGGCAGAAGTTGATGAAAAGGTGGATGAAAAAAGTCAACAACTTGAAGAACTGGGAAAGAAATTGGCAGAGATAAATGACAAATATCTTCGTTTGTCAGCTGAATTTGATAATTACCGCAAGCGTACGTTGAAAGAAAAAATGGAGTTGACTAAAAATGCCGGTGAACAGATTTTAGAAAAAATATTGCCGGTGATGGACAATTTCGAGCGTGCTCTTCAGAGTATGGAGACCGCAACGGATGTGCCTGCTTTGCGGGAAGGCATTCTGTTGATTTTTGGGGCTTTTAAGGATTTTCTTTTGCAGCAGGGAGTTAAAGAAATGGAATGCATAAATACAGATTTTGATTCAGAAACACAAGAGGCTGTTACTAAAATTCCTGCTCCGACAGAGGATATGAAAGGGAAAGTGGTGGATTGTATCCAGAAGGGGTATACCTTACACGATAAGGTGATGCGTTTCCCTAAAGTTGTGGTAGGAGAATAATTCAAATTTTAAAGTAATGGCAGAAAAAAGAGATTACTATGAAGTCCTTGGTGTGGCTAAAAATGCTGAGGCCGCAGAGATAAAAAAGGCTTATAGAAAATTGGCATTAAAATACCATCCTGATAAGAATCCGGGAAATAAAGAGGCTGAAGAAAAATTCAAAGAGGCAGCTGAAGCTTATGATGTTTTAAGTAACGAAGAGAAAAGAAGGCGTTATGACCAATTCGGACATGCCGGATTAGGTGGTGGTGCCGGTGGATTCGGTGGCGGAGGAATGAGTATGGATGACATTTTCTCTCATTTCGGTGATATTTTTGGCAGCTTTGGCAGCTTTGGTGGATTCGGAGGATTTGGCGGCGGTGGCCGTTCTGCACGTCGGGTGAATCGGGGGACGAATTTACGGGTAAAAGTAAAATTGACTCTTGAAGAGGTCGCTACTGGTGTGGAGAAAAAAATCAAGGTGAAAAAGTATGTCGCCGATGAACATTGTCATGGAACCGGAGCTAAGAATGGTACATCCTATTCTACATGTACGACTTGTAATGGAACGGGTCAGGTTACAAGAGTGCAACAGACGATTTTGGGAGCGATGCAGACAACCTCAACTTGTCCGACATGTGGCGGAGAAGGGAAAATAATCAACGAGAAATGTGAGCATTGTAACGGTGAAGGCGTGCAGTTGTCAGAAGAGGTGATTACCCTGAATATACCGGCTGGTGTTTCTGATGGTATGCAATTGTCTTTGTCGGGTAAAGGTAATGCAGCTCGTAGGGGTGGTGTAAACGGGGACTTGATAGTATTGATAGAAGAAATAGAACATCCAGAATTGGTTAGGGATGGTAATGATTTGTTGTATAACACTTTTATCAGCTATCCTGATGCGGTTTTAGGCGCTTCTGTGGAAATCCCGACTTTGGAGGGAAAGGTAAAGGTTAAGATAGAACCGGGAACACAACCAGGAAAAGTATTACGTTTGAAGTCTAAAGGAATTCCAGATATCAATGGTTATGGGAAAGGCGATTTGTTGATAAAAGTGAATGTTTGGATACCGAAAAATCTTTCCAAAGAAGATAAGAAAGTGATAGAGGACTTGAAAGAACGTTCTTTCGTGAAACCTTTGGCTGGAGAGAATAAAAAGGGCTTTTTCCGGAAAATGAAAGATTTCTTTGAATAATACAGTAGTATGATTACTTTGACTCAACTTGAATATATTGTGGCAATTGACGAGTATCGTCATTTTGCCACGGCTGCGGAAAAGTGTTTTGTTACACAGCCTACTCTAAGTATGCAGATAAAAAAATTGGAAGATGAGTTGGGAGTAATTATATTTGACCGTTCGCGCCAGCCTGTCGTGCCGACAGATATCGGCGCGAAATTGATAGAACAGGCACGCTTGACCCTGGCCTCTTCTGAACGTATAAAAGAAATCATTAAAGAAGAGCAGCAAGATGTGGAAGGAGAGTTGAAGATTGGCATTATCCCAACTTTGGCTCCTTATTTATTGCCGTTGTTTATCGGTCATTATACAAGAAAATATCCGCGGATAAAGGTGGAGGTTGAGGAGATGGTGTCGGAAGAGATTATCCGTAATCTAAAGCATGACTTGTTGGATGTCGGGATTTTTGTCACTCCTTATGGGGATGAGAAGATAGTGGAGCATCCTGTATTTTATGAAGAGATGCTGGTATATGCTCATCCAGACCATGCTCTGTTGAAGCAGAAAGAGGTGCATTTGAGAGATATTGAATCGTCTGAGATTTGGATGTTGGGAGCAGGCCATTGTTTTAGAAGCCAGGTCGTAAATCTTTGCGGTTTTTCTGTTAATGCACAGAAAAAATTGCCTTTCAGTTTTGAAAGTAGTTCTTTAGAGACCTTGATGCGTATTGTGGATGCAGAGGGTGGTTTTACCTTGATCCCTGAATTGGCATTACAATATATGTCTGAAAAAAAGAAACTGCAGGTACGTTCTTTCCTTTCTGAAAAACCTTTACGTGAAGTTAGTGTCATTTATTCACGGCATTATGCTAAACAGAGATTGATAAATTTATTGTGTGATGAGATCCGTGAAATAATCCCCCCTAAAATGCTGAATCCTGACAGGGGTATGATTGTTGAGTGGAAAAGATAATAAAGACTGTTTAACGCCGGTCGGAAAATAATATATAATATGGATTTGGAATTAATAAGAAATAGTTTTAAAGAGGCCCAGCAAGTATTGGATTCTTTTGTCGCCGACGAAAGTAATTTGGAAAAAGTTCGGACGGCTGGTGATATGTTGGTGGATATGTACCGCCAGGGAGGGAAGGTGTTTAGTTGTGGAAATGGAGGTTCATTGTGTGATGCCATGCATTTTGCAGAAGAGTTGACAGGTCGTTTCAGAGAGAATCGCCCGGCATTGGCAGCATTGGCCATAGCAGACCCTGCACATTTGACATGTACCTCAAATGATATGAGCTATGCACATTCTTTTGCCCGTTATATCGAAGCGTTAGGTAAACCTGAGGATGTCCTGTTGGCAATCAGTACTTCTGGGAATTCAGAGAATGTCTTGGCGGCGATTTCGGAAGCTAGGCAGAAAGGGATGAAAATTATTGGACTTACTGGTAAAACCAGAGGTAAAATGGTGGATTTGTGTGATGTTGCTATTGTTGTACCCTGGAAAGGATATTCGGATAGAATACAGGAAATACATATCAAAATCATACATATACTGATTGAGTATATAGAGAAACATCTGTTTGATAAATAATGTGGATAGATATTGACACACAATAATACATTTATAATACTTATTGATTATGGGAAATAAGATTAATGATCCGATTGCACGTTTAATGGGTTTGCGCTATAAATCGCATCCATGGCATGGCATTGAAGTTGGGGATGAAGCACCGGAAGTGTTGACCGCTTTTGTTGAGATGGTGCCAACCGATACGGTTAAATATGAATTGGATAAAGTTTCTGGGTATATTAAAATTGACCGGCCACAGAAATATTCCAATGTTGTACCTGCTCTTTATGGATTTATTCCTCAGAGTTATTGCGGAGATTTGGTTGCAGAATATGCCATGCAGCAGAGCCAGCGTACAGATATAAAGGGAGATTGCGACCCGTTGGATGTCTGTATATTGACAGAACGTACGATTTCTCATGGGGATATTATCGCTAAGATACGTCCTATTGGCGGATTCAGGATGTTTGATGGACATGAAGCGGATGATAAAATTATTGCAGTTTTAAAGCATGACGCTACATATAACGTCTACAATGATATTTCTGAATTACCGCATATTGTGGTAGACCGTTTGAAACACTATTTCTTGACTTATAAGGACATGCCTGGTGAAGAGGGACAGGAAAAAGTGGAGATAACTCACATATATGGTAAGGAAGAAGCTTACGAAGTGATTCTCCGTTCTCTTGAAGATTATAAGAATCATTTTGCAGGTCTTGATGATATTTTAAGCAGGGTTTAAATCCTGCTTTTTTTAATGCACACCCCAATTTTCTTTATCTAGTGAGCGATATTGTATAGCTTCTGCAATGTGTTGGGGCGTGATATCTTGGCTGCCCGCAAGGTCTGCTATGGTGCGAGAGAGTTTGATGATTCTGTCGTATGCTCGTGCAGACAATCCGAATTTTTGCATTGCAAGTTTTAAAAGATTAAGACATTGTGCATTGAGCGGACAGAATTTTTTCAATAATGTAGGATTCATTTGGGCATTGCAATGTATGCCGGGATAATTTTTGAAACGTTCTGTCTGAATGTTCCGTGCAGCGATGACACGCTGGCGTATCACTTCGCTGGATTCCGCTTCTTGGTGTCCTGTGATTTTATCTAATTCCACCGGCACAACTTCCAGGTGGATATCAATCCTGTCTAATAGAGGTCCCGATATTTTTGACATATACCGATGTATGCTGCTTGCTGTGCAGCTGCATTCTTTGGTCGGATGGTTATAATAGCCGCATGGGCATGGATTCATGGATGCGACAAGCATGAAATTTGCCGGATAATCAACGGAATATTTGGCTCTGCTGACCGTTATCCTGCGGTCCTCCAACGGTTGGCGCATTACTTCCAGTACACTTCGTTGAAATTCTGTTAGCTCGTCTAAGAATAAGACTCCGTTGGTTGCCAGTGATATTTCTCCGGGGCGTGGTGTCGCTCCTCCACCAATCAAGGCTATCCCTGATATGGTATGGTGTGGGGCGCGGAAAGGGCGGTTGGTGATTAATGAACAGTTCCTGGACAACTGGCCTGCAACGGAATGAATCTTGGTGGTTTCTAACGATTCCTCAGTTGTCATGGGAGGCAGGATACCAGGAAGACGTCGTGCAAGCATGGTCTTGCCGGAACCTGGGGATCCAATCATGATGACGTTATGCATACCCGCTGCAGCTACCTCTAAGGCTCGTTTTACATTTTCTTGTCCCTTTACATCTTTAAAATCGTAGAATGTGTAATCCTCTGGTTGGGTTGGTGCTGATGTAAATGTAATGGGGTGTGTCAGCCGGGGATTTTTGATGAATTCAATGACTTCGCGGATATGTGAGAAACCATAGACTTGCAGTCCGTTTACAACAGCTGCCTCATTGGCATTGGACAGTGGTAAAATGATATTTTGAAATCCTTCATCCCGGGCATTGATGGCAATGGGAAGCACTCCTTTTACGGGCATCAGGCTTCCGTCTAATGATAGTTCTCCTAAAATGATGTATTTCTCCCAATCAGTGAAAGTCAGCTGTTCATTGGCTGCCATAATGCCTAGCGCCAATGGTAAATCGTATGATGAGCCTTCTTTTTTGACATCGGCCGGTGCCATGTTGATGATGACTCTTTTGCCGGGAATACGACTGCCGATTTCTCTTAAGGCGGAGTCTATTCGTTGTTGGCTTTCTTTTACAGCATTGTCAGGCAGACCGACAATGATAAATTTCGCTCCGCTTAATATGTTGACTTCAAGGGTAATAGTTGTTGCTTCAATGCCATTGACAGCACCGCTATATATTTTTACGAGCATACCGTTTTAGTGATTGAATTACCAAGTGAAAGTTAGCATTTATTTACAAATGATGCAAATTTATACGTTATGGTTATTTTGCGGTTTTTAATATTAGTTCTTCCCCGTCGAATGTCGCATAGCTGTAATAGGTAATCCAGTCTCCGGTGTTGATGTATCTGCTATGTTGGTTAAGAGACAGATTGATGGGTAGATGTCTGTGCCCGAAGATAAAGTAGTCGAAGTGTTTTTGCTGGAGCACTCGTTTGCAAAAACGGACAATCTCTTCCTGCTCGTCTCCTCTGTATAAATCTGCTTCTATTTTACCGTTTCCAAGGCGGGAATGGGATGACCATTTGTGGGCCAATGCTATCCCGAGGTCTGGATGTACCCATCGGAAGCAACGTTGCAGGAAGTGGTTATGAAAAATATTATACAAGAAAAGGTAGCCTTTGTCTTTAGGGTTCAAGGCATCTCCGTGTCCGATCAGGAAATGCTTGTTGGAGATTTGGAATGCCTGGTTGTGGGTGTGAAGAATGATGCCGCATTCTTTCGGCAGGTAGTCAAAAGCCCAAATATCATGATTCCCAGTAAAAAAGTGGACAGGAATTCCTGCGTCTGTAAATTCGCAAATTTTGGCGAGGAAACGGATATGGCCTTTGGGTATGGCATGTTTGTATTCAAACCAAAAATCAAAGATGTCCCCTAAAAGGAAGAGTACGCCGCAATTCGGGCGTATTTTTTCCAGCCATGCTGTTAGACGTAGCTCTCTCTCTTTATTATTTTTCAATACTGATGCACCCAAATGTAGGTCAGAAAGGAAATAGATTTTTTTTCCGGCCGGTAGGATGATTGTATTTTCCAATGTGGGAATTTTTAGATTTTCGTTTCTCACGGGTTACTTCATCAAATTATTCAAGCGTTCTTCCAGACGTTTTCCCATTAGATTTTTACCGACAATCTCAAATTTGGGATTGATGATATAGTTCGCCGGTATATTTTGGACATTCCAAGTTTGTGCTATGCGGCTTCTGAGATTTTGTGAATCGTGAACACATACCCAGTCTATATCATATTGTTGTACCAAGCGTTCCCAAAGAGCCTGATTTTCATCCAGGCAAACCTGATAAATCTGTAATCCTTTGTTCTTGAATTTTTGATATACGGATTTCATATCCTTGATGTATGCCTTACCCTCTTTGGCTGATAAAGCTGTGAAATCCAAAATGATAAACTTGCCTTTTAAAGAACTTAGTGTAATCGTATCGTGTTTTACGTCAGGCAGGCTGATCTCCGGAAGTGTCGTTTCAGAATTTGCTATAATCTGTCTGATGCGTTCGTTTTGTAATTCCTTTGCAATCTGCTGTAGATGTTTTAAAATCGCTTTGGTATATTGTGACTCCGGATACATGGCTTTCAGTGATGACGCTACAATTTTATAAGGCTGCAGGTCTATAGCAGGGTTTATGATAAAATTGTCATTGTCAAACTTTTGGTAAAGAGCATAGTAAGAGGCCGGAGAAACGGCATGCTTCAGGATGAAATCTTTGGAAAATTGAATCTGTTTGTTGATCGTGGAATCCCAAGCGTGCAAAATTGTGCTGCGTTCAACTTCTGTATCTTTGTTCTGAGCTAAGGAGGTGAATCTCTCCCGTAAAGAGTCCAGTTGTGTGACCGTATTGTTCAATTGGAAATTCAGTAGTTTTATCCAAAGTGAATTTTCCGAACCGTCCACCCAATAGTTCTGGCTTAATCCTTTAAATGTTCCGCTTAATTCTATTTTCTCGTCTGCTTCAGCGATGAACGTAATTGTTTCTTTAGGACCGACCTTTATGTTAAAGAAAGTAGGTTGTTCTACAAACGTCTTGAATTTGAATTCCCCGTTATCGCGGCTTTCGGTGGAATCTATAATCGTGGCGTTGTCAACATTCAGTTGTTCTAGATAGATTTTTTGTTTTCCAGCCTCTTTGATGTTTCCGGTAATTGTAACATTGGTTTTATTGCAGGAGGTCAATAGAAACAAAATCATTGCTGTAGAGATAATAGTCTTTATCATTTCTTAAAATCATATTAGGTGATAGATAAATTCAGCAACGAAAATACAATTTTTTTATGGGATGCAAAAAAAATCTTTGAATACATATGGAATATAATTTGAGGGTTGTTAAAATTTTGTCAATCCTCCTTTAAGTGTTATGTAGATAGAATAAAAGATATACATTTGTTTCGTATGTTTAGATGGAGTGGTAAAATATTTAATTATTTCGTCCTGTTGGTAACGGGGATTGCACTCATCGGTGTTAATGTCAGACTTTTACATTGTTGTCATTCAGAGGATAGTATCGTAGAAGTAAGAATGATACCCGATGAGGAGGGAACGCCTTGTAGTGATGCCTGCTGCGGGATGAGACAATGTCACACTTGTTCTCAACATGATTTCTATAAAATTACCGACTTTTCTTTGGTCGAACAGAGTTCTCAGATTTTTCAGGCAGTCTGTATTTTACCGTTGCAGATAGAATTCTATCCGGTGAAACCGACCTGCGTGGAGCGGCAGTCTCATTCCAATGAAGTGATGCTTTGGGATAATCCGCCATCCTGTTCATTTTTATGTGCTTATCTTTGTTAGCGAATCCTTTGTAAAGGCAATGTGTTCATTGCCGTTAGAGAGGTGTGCTGTGTCATCATGACATAAATGAATAGGTTGTAATTTTATAATATAGCAATAAAAATGAGATTTTTGTTTTTAATGGTTTTGCTGGCAATGACTGCAGGAGTCTTTGCTCAGAATATCAAGGGACGTGTTGTTGAAGAAAATGGTGGAAAAAAAATAAGTTTGCCGGGTGCGAATGTCGTTTGGGAAGGTACTTCCGAAGGTGTCGTTACAGATGAGAATGGACGCTTTGAATTGAAATGGAATAAGGCTGGAAAGTTGGTCGTGAGCTTTATTGGTTTTCAGACCACTGTTGTGCCCGTCAAGGCATCCGACAAGAATGTGGAAATATTGTTGGTGTCCGGTGAAATGCTTGATGAGGTGAAAGTGATGACCCGTGGGAATACTACGGTGATGAGCACTCGCGGACCTATTATCGAGCAGGTCATTACCGGTGAGGAATTGTGTAAGGCTGCCTGTTGTAATTTGGGGGAGAGTTTTACGACCAATGCTTCTGTCGATGTGGCTTATGCTGATGCTGTAACGGGAGCCAAACAGATTCAATTGTTGGGTTTGACCGGCAAGTATGTGCAGATGATGACAGAAAATATGCCTAATTTCCGTGGAATATCTTCACTTTATGGCTTGAATTATGTTCCAGGCCCTTGGATGAGTGCTATTTCGGTGTCTAAAGGTGCTGGTTCTGTTATTAACGGATATGAAGCCATTGCCGGACAGATTAGTGTTGACTATAAAAAGCCGGCGGCCAGTGAGAAGATTTTTGTCAATGCCTATGGTAGCAACGAAGGGATGGTGGAGTTTAATGCGAATGCCGGTATCGTGCTCAATGACAAGTGGAGTACAGCCCTGCTGGTTCATGGGGATTGGTTGAATATGCAGCATGATGCCAATCACGATGGTTTTATGGATATGCCTGAAAAGAAACAGTATAATCTGTTTAACCGTTGGCAATACAAGACAGACAAGTGGAATTTGCAGTTCGGAGGGAAATTCCTTGATGAGAAACGTCTGGGTGGACAGAAGGGCTTCGAAAGAAGTATGCGGGGAAAATATGGGGAAGGTAATCTGTATGGAATCGGGATTGACTCCCGCCGGTATGAAGGGTTTATGAAGTTGGGTTACCTGATGCCGCAATATGAGAATACCAGCATGGCATGGATTGTCAATTACACGGATCATGATCAGGATTCTTATTATGGGGCCCGTGATTATAAGGCGCGCCAGCAGACTGTTTTTGCAAACTATATATTCCAGTCGATTTTCGGGAATAATGAAAATCAGAAATATTCTGCCGGATTGACATTTAACTATGACCGTTTTGACGAGTCTTTCAATGATTTTGATATCATTGCATCCCGTCGGTCTGCCGAGACCGGTTTCGTCCGCTCTGAGCGTGTAATGGGGGCATTCTTCCAATATACCGGAGCCTTTTGGGAAAAACTGACGGTGATGGCTGGTTTGCGTTATGACCACCACAATCTGTTTGGTGGTTTTGTTACTCCCCGACTGCATATCGCTTATGCTCCGGATGATTTTACGATGTTGAAATTTTCTGCAGGACATGGAGCCCGTACTGCCAATATATTGGCTGACAACAGTTATCTTCTGGCTTCTGCTAATTCCGTATTCGTGAATGGTAAGTTGTTGGTCGAACATCCGGAGGAGCTCGACCGTTTGGATATGGAAAAGGCGTGGAATTTCGGGGTGCAGCTGCATCGGAAGTTTATCCTTTTCGGGAGGATGTTGAACATTAATTTGGATTATTATCGCACGGACTTTACCAATCAGGTGGTCGTGGATAATGAGTCGGAGGCCGGTAAAGTGAATTTCTACAATCTTGTCGGTGATTCTTATTCGAACTGTTATCAGGTAGAGGTGAAGTATGAGTTGATTCCTCGTTTTGATGTCACTGGAGCTTACCGTTACAATGATGTGAAGAGTACTGTCGGTGGCGAGTTGAAGAGAGCGGCTCTGCAGAGTAAGTTCAAGGGATTGTTGAACTTGTCATATTATACCAATATGAAAAAATGGCAGTTTGATTTTACGACTCAGTTCAATGGTCCGGGACGTATTCCTTTGAATCCGGCTATCCCCGTTGAGCAACAGCAGGATGAGTTCGGTAAATTTAGTATTATGAATGCACAGGTGACAAAATTCTTCCGGAAATGGAGCATTTATACCGGTTGTGAAAACATTGGCAATTTCATGCAGGATCATCCGATTCTCGGGGCGGAAAATCCTTGGAGCAGCGGATTCGATTCTTCTAAGATTTGGGGCCCTGTGCATGGACGTAAATTTTATGTAGGTGTTCGTTTTGCACTGGATAGATAATGGTTGGTAAATTAAATTCTAAATACAATAAAAACTGAAAATTATGAAAACAATTCGATTGGTATTGATGTTGGCGGCTATGTTGTTGGCTGCGATATCTGTAAATGCAGAAAAGAAAGGCGAGAAGACAGTGGTGTTCAATGCCGTGCTTAACTGCAAGTCTTGTGTTGCAAAAGTCGAGAAGAACATCCCTTTTGAGAAAGGGGTAAAAGGGTTGGAGGTTGATTTGGAGGCTCAGACAATCGCCATTACTTTCCGTGAAGATAAAAACAATGAGGAGAATCTAAGAAAGGCGATTGAAAAACTGGATGTCAAGGTGAAAGGGATTGCAGGTGCAGATGTAGAGAAAAAAACTGACTCCTGTTGCCGGAATAAGAAATAATGATGGAAAAAATAAAGGGGGTGTGTCAAATCACCCTTTTTAAGAAAAGAAGCGCTGTATATCCGAACTTCCTTGCGAAGCGGT
>RCNI01000902.1_pt1 | contig 17173 bp, 13 predicted proteins | sample 2041151 | NCBI WGS metagenome assembly RCNI01 (sample SAMN09708214, study PRJNA481090) | feces metagenome | isolation source: feces | place: Antarctica: Albino Rookery | reverse complement strand
CGGTCGCTGCTCCTGCCAGAGTCCTGCGCAGCTGTCCGACCGTATGGGCAGTGTGTTCCCTGTGGTACACGAATATGGCTGCCGCAATGTTATTTACAATGCACATAAGCTGTTTTTGGCTGATAAAAAGAATGACTACCTGAAGGCAGGTCTGTGGGGTATTCGTCTGATGTTCACGACGGAATCTCCCCATGAATGCGTAGAAATCGCAAAGAGTTATCAGGGTACTTCCGAATACCGTCCAAACGGACTGACTCGTGGACTATATTACAGAGGTGTTGAATAATGGCAGTGATTTTGGCTTCAGGGTCTCCCAGAAGAAAAGCGCTGCTGGAAATGCTTGGTATGGAATTCACGGTTCTCCCTGCAAAAGGGGAAGAGGTGATTCCCGTGGGCGCAGGGCCGGAAGAAACGGTTCTGGCACTTAGCCGACAGAAAGCTGCATTAGTTGCGCCTGAAGTACAGGCCGATGATGTGATTATTGCAGCGGACACCATTGTTTGGCATAACAGCACCATTTTAGGGAAACCCAAGGACGAACAGGAAGCAGCAAGAATGCTGTCCTCCTTATCCGGCAATACGCACCGTGTATATACGGGCGTTACTGTGCGGCAGGGAGAGAAAATCCTGAGCGTAGCGGAACAGACTGAGGTTAAGTTCCGCAAACTCACCGGAAAAGAAATTGATGCATACATCGCCACAGGTGAGCCCATGGATAAAGCAGGGGCTTATGGAATCCAAGGTGTTGCGTGTATGTTTGTAGAGGGTATTGTGGGAGACTTCTTCAATGTGATGGGACTTCCTGTGTGCCGTCTCGGAAAAATGCTGAAAGAACTGGGAGTGGAATTGCTTTGAAAATTTATCTGAAAAAATATGGAGTTAAACTCTTAGTTTTGGTTTTGGTTGTAGCTCTGGTGGTCGGTTTTGCTACGGCATCTCGTGATGGCAAGGCCGGCGCAGTGGAAAATGCTGCTGCGGAAGTGCGTAACCCCTTCCAAAAGGTGGCTGCTGCACTGGTTAGCCGTGTAGAAGAGCTTTACGGCTATATGTATCGCTACGATATGCTCATGCAGGAAAACGAAAACCTCCGTGCAGAGAACGCAGATTTGCAGAAGCAACTGCGTGAAAACGATCAGGCAAAGGAAGAAAATGAAGAACTTCGTGAGCTGCTGAACTTGAGACAAAAGCATGAAGATTTCGTGTTTGAGTCCACAAAGGTTGTATCTTGGAATGCATCGAACTGGGCGAACACCTTTACTATCAGTAAGGGCTCGGAATCGGGTATCGAAGTTGGCGACAGTGTGGTTACCGCATATGGTGTTCTTGTTGGTACGGTCATTGAAGTAGGCAATAAGTGGGCTACGGTAGAAACCATTGTAGACATTAACGCAAGCATCGGTGTATTGGTTGGTGCAGAAGAAGTTAGTGCAATGCTGTTGGGTGACTACACGCTGATGAATACGCAGCACAGCAAACTGAGCTTCGTTGCAGAATCCGGTCAGGTTATTACCGGTGACCTTGTGCTGACCTCCGGTGCAGGTGGTAAGTATCCTCAGGGCCTGATTTTGGGTACAGTTTCTTCTGTTCATACTGAAGCTGCGGGTCAGATTGAATATGCAGTTGTTGAGCCTTACACCAACTTGAATGCACTGACGCAGGTATTTGTCATCAAGGAATATACCGTTGTGGAATAAGGAGGCAGCTACGTGTTTGTTGATTTGTTTCATACAAAAAAATTGCGACTGGCATTCGTGTACATTGTATTTATGGTGTTTGTCCAGTTTTTACAAGATACGGTATTTGCCCACTTTGCGTTGTTTGGCGTGAAGATGCTGTTTGTTCCTGCGGCTTGTTCTGCTGTGGGTGTGCATGAAGGTGGTTTCCGCGGCGGCTTGTATGGCCTTCTGGCCGGACTGCTGTGCGATTTGACTTATTCGGAAAACACAGTGTTGTTTACCTTGCTGTTTCCTGCTGTTGGGTTTGTATCCGGCCTGGCTGCAGATTTTCTGATGAATCGTAGTTTTCCGGCATATTTGGTTACGGTGGCTGCCTGCATTACGGGTGTGGGTATTGTACAGCTGATTGGTGTTTTGGTTGTACAGCCCGGTGCAATTTTGCACGGCCTCTTGATTGTAGTTCTCCAGACCGTATGGTCTATGCCCATGGCGGCACTGCTATACTTCCCGGCAGAACAGATTGCAAGCCGATTTGAGGTTTGATTTTTCCCCTTAGGAAAGGATTACAGATATGAAAAAACTGATTCCAAGTGGACGATTACTGGGTAGCGCTATTGTTGTAGCTTTGCTGCTGGTATTCTATTTCGTGGTACTGTTTAAGTTGCAAATTGTCGAAGGTGCAAAGTATTCGGCAGAAAGTGCCAACAATATCGTCACCAACGAGACGGTTGTTGCTTCTCGCGGTAATATTCTGGACCGTTATGGTCGACTGCTGATATCTAGCCGTCCCTGTCATAATATTGTACTTAATACGGATGAGCTGTTTGATCAGGAAGACGCAAATGCAATCATTTTGCAGCTGATCGAAACAGTAGAAGAATTCGGAGAAAAATATACGGACGAACTCCCGATTACGAAGGAGTCTCCCTTTGAATTTACAGAAGTTAGTGCGATTCAAAAGACTGTTTTGAAAGGTTATTTGGAGAGTGCTGCAATACACCACAAGAATACAGCGATTGCTGCGGGCCTTGCGGTAGAAGCACTGGATGAAGACGGCAAACCCAGATTAGATGAAAAGGGTAATCCGATTATTATGGTAGACGAAGATGTTACGGCTGTTGAGCTGATGGCATTTTTCCGCACCAGATATAATATTGATAGCACCTACAACAACGAGGAAACCCGTAAGATTGCAGGTCTTCGTTATGCAATCAACAGCCGCTACATTGTTGCGTCTTCGGAGTACATTTTTGTAGAAGATGCAAGTTTGGGCCTGATTACCAAGCTGTTGGAAAGCGGTATGCCCGGTGTTGCTGTGGAAACAAGCTATGTGCGTGAATATAACACTACCGGTGCGGCACATATTCTGGGATACACAGGTCTGATGAACGATGAAGAGTACACCGTATATAAAACTAAAGGCTATCCCATGAACGCTAAGGTTGGTAAAGATGGTGCAGAATTGGCATTCGAAGAATACCTCCACGGCGTTGACGGCAAAGTAGCCGTAACGAAAACGGCTAACGGCTCTGTGCTGAAGAAAGTTTATCTGGAAGAACCTGTACCCGGTAATAATGTCTATTTGACGATTGATATTGTGCTTCAGGAAGCGGTAGAACGCATTTTGGATAACGGTATTGAACGTATTATGGATGAGCGTGCCATTGAAAATGAAAAGGCCATTAAGGACGGTAATCTGGATAAGGTACTGGGCGAAATTACCGGTGCCGGTATGGTTATGATGGATGTCAAAACCGGTGAACCGTTGGCGATTGCCAGCTGGCCTACCTTTGATTTGGCAACGCTGATGGATAACTACGAAGCCATTGCATCCGATGAAGCAAAGCCTATGTTTAACCGTGCATTGTCCGGTACCTATGCGCCCGGTTCTACCTTTAAGCCGGTTACTGCGATTGCTTGTTTGGAAGAAGGCAAGATTACCCCGGAAACAACCATCGAAGATAAGGGTATTTACGACAAGTATAAAGATGCTGGTTATGCACCTAAGTGTTGGGCATACGGTACGGGTATACTTCACGGTAATGTTAATCTTTCTCGTGCAATCTGTGTTTCTTGTAACTACTTCTTCTACACGATTGGCGAAATGCTGGGTATTGATACGCTGGCTGACTATGCAAAGCGTTTTGGCTTGGGCGTACCTACGGGTATTGAACTCCCTGAAAGCATTGGTGTTATGTCAACCCGAGACTACAAGGTACAGCTGACTGGTGCAAGCTGGTATATCGGCGATACCATTCAGGCAGGTATCGGTCAGTCCTATAACCTGTTTACCCCCTTGCAGATGGCAACATTTATTTCTACTGTTGCAAATGGCGGTGAGCGTCATACGGCATCTATTCTTAAGAGAGTTACTACCCATGACTATTCTGAAATTGTTTATAATCGTGAACCGGTTGTATTGAGTAAAGTTGAAAGTGATAAGAAGAATTACGATGCTGTTCGTTATGGTATGTACCTGGTAGCTTCCGATCCTGATGGTTCTGCATATTCGACTTTCGCTAATTATGATATACCGGTTGCATGTAAAACCGGTACGGCACAGATTGGCGAAGGAAAGACCAACAATGCAATCTTCGTCTGCTTTGCACCTTATGAGGATCCCGAAGTTGCTGTTGCAATTATGGTTGAACACGGCAAATCCGGTGCAACGGTTGCGTTTATGGCAAAAGAAGCATTGGATGCTTACTTCAGTATGAAGAACTCTAGCCAGAATATTGAATCCGAAAATACATTGTTGCAGTAAAATGTGAGCGTGTATTTCATTGAAATGTGAACAAAGTTGATGGGGAATGTCGATTTTTATTGAATTTTGTCACATTTCATATATAATGATACTATTGGTGGCTATAATTAGATTAAGAAAGGGGTACTACGATGAATATTGCGTTTATGGCGCATGATCGGAAAAAGGAATTGATGGTACAGTTTTGCTTTGCCTATAAGAGCATTCTGGAAAAACATACCCTGTGTGCTACAAATACTACTGGCAAGCTGATTGCTGAGGCGACTGGTCTACCTGTAACGCTGTACCTGCATGCAAATCAGGGAGGCAGCCAACAGATTGGCGCTCGTATATCATACAACGAAATTGACCTTGTAATTTTCCTTTGTGACCCCAGCAATAAAAATGGCTTCGATGAAGTCAACAAAATTGAACGTCTGTGCGACCAGTACCAGATTCCCTTTGCAACCAACATTGCAACTGCGGAAGTACTTGTGCTGGGGCTGGCAAGAGGCGATTTGGATTGGCGAGACATCGTTAATCCTAAGCGTAAATAATCGCAATCTTAAAAAAACAGAAATGCTCTGCCACAGTTTGGCAAGAGCATTTCTTGCTGAAAGGACTTAATTTATGGAGAGAGTTACCCCCCGTACCCTGTCCGGTTTTATGGAACTCATGCCGGATAAGCAGGTGCAGATGGAACGCATGATGGAGATTCTGCGTGACAGCTACAGCCTGTATGGTTTTACCCCGCTGGATACTCCTGTTATCGAATCTGCTCAGGTGCTGCTGGCAAAAGGCGGCGGCGAAACAGAAAAGCAGATTTATCGCTTTATGAAAGGCGATACCGACTTGGCATTGCGTTTTGACCTGACGGTTCCTCTGGCAAAGTATGTTGCAGCAAACTACGGCCAGTTGACTTTCCCGTTTAAGCGTTACCAGATTGGCAAGGTATACCGTGGCGAACGCAGCCAGCGTGGTCGTTTCCGCGAATTCTATCAGGCGGACATCGACGTAATCGGTGACGGTAAGCTGGATATTATCAACGAGGCAGAAATTCCTGCCATCATTTACCGTACGTTCACCCGTCTGGGTCTGAAGAAGTTTGTTATTCGTGTCAATAACCGCAAGATTCTCAACGGTTTCTTTGAACTGCTGGAACTGAGCGAACGCTCCGGCGATATTATGCGCACCATCGACAAGCTGGATAAGATTGGCGCTGAAAAGGTAAAGACTCTGCTGATGGATGAATGCGGCGTTGCAGAAGCAAAGGCTGATGAAATTATCCGCTTTATCTCCTGCCCCGGTACCAGCGCAGAAAAGCTGGCATATTTGGAAACCTACCGTGGCCGCAGCGAAACCTTTGACTTGGGTCTGGACGAGCTGCACACCGTTGCAGAATATCTGCCTGCATTTGGCGTGAATGAGGAAAACTTTGCCATTGACCTGACCATCGCCAGAGGTCTGGATTACTACACCGGTACTGTTTACGAAACCACTCTGACCGATTACCCCGAAATTGGCTCGGTCTGCTCCGGTGGTCGTTACGATAACCTGGCTGAGTATTATACCGATAAGAAGCTGCCCGGCGTTGGCATTTCCATCGGTCTGACTCGTTTGTTCTATGTTCTGGGCGAGCAGGGTCTGCTCAGCGATAAACTGGTTACCGCACCTGCTGATGTTCTGGTTATTCCCATGACGGAAGACCTGACTTTCCCCATCTCCGCAGCAACTACTCTGCGTGAGGCTGGCGTCAGAACTCAGATTTACACCGAAAAGAAGAAAGTTAAGCAGAAATTTGCTTACGCAGATAAAATGGGCATTCCCTTCGCTGTAATTATTGGCGATGACGAAGCTGCTCAGAGCATGGTCTCCGTAAAGGACTTGACCACAGGCGAACAGGAGCTGATGACTCCTGCTGCTGCTGCACAAAAGATTACCGCAGAGATGGCTGTACGCAACAGCGCAACCGTCATTGAGGAAAAGTAAAAGAAAGGGAAACTGAAAAATGACTCAGAATCGTACCCATAATTGCAATGAGCTGCGCCTTGAGCATGTAGGCCAGCGTGTTCAGCTGTGCGGCTGGATGGAAAACGTTCGTGAAGTTGGTAATAACTTTGCATTCGTTGTTCTGCGTGACTTCTACGGCACCACTCAGCTGGTGATTGAAGACGAAGCACTGTACCGTCAGGTAAAAGGCCTGAACAAGGAATCCACTCTGTGCGTGGTCGGTACTGTCCGTGAACGTGACAGCAAGAACCCCAAGCAGGCAACCGGCGACATTGAAATTGTCCCCGAATCCATCGAAGTTCTGGGCAAGTGCCGTCACAACGAACTGCCCTTTGAAATTAACCGTTCTACCGAAGCAGATGAATCTCTGCGTCTGAAGTATCGTTACTTGGATTTGCGTAACCCCGCAGTTAAGCAGAACATTCTGCTGCGCTGCAATGTTGTTTCTGCACTGCGTGCAGCAATGACTGAACACGGTTTCTTGGAAATCACTACTCCCATTCTGACCGCATCTTCTCCTGAAGGCGCTCGTGACTATCTGGTACCTGCTAGAAAGCACCCCGGTAAGTTCTACGCTCTGCCTCAGGCTCCCCAGCAGTTTAAGCAGCTGCTGATGACCTCCGGCTTTGACCGTTACTTCCAGATTGCGCCTTGCTTCCGTGATGAAGACGCTCGTGGCGACCGCAGCCCCGGCGAATTCTACCAGCTGGACATGGAAATGTCTTGGGCAAGCCAGGAAGATGTATTTGCTGTAATCGAAGACGTTCTGCCTCCGATTTTTGCAAAGTACGGTACTTATGACATTGCTTCCGAGGCTCCTTTCCGCCGCATCGGTTTCAATGAATCCATGGAAACTTACGGTTCCGATAAGCCCGACCTGCGTATCGACCTGACCGTTCAGGACGCAACTGAACTGCTGGGCGGCATCGGCTTTGGCCCCTTTGAAGGCAACACCGTTAAGGCAATTGTTGTTTCTGACTTTGTTGGTACCAGAAAGCAGATTGACGGTCTGTGCAACGATGTTGAAGTACAGTCCGGCAACAAGGCTTACTGGTTCCGTTACGACGAACAGGGCGAAATCGTTGGTGGTATCGCTAAGTTTGTTCAGCCCATCAAGGAGCAGGTTGTTGAAGCTCTGGGCCTGACTAAGGGCTGCTTTGTCGGTCTGACTGCCGGCAAGAAGCTGGCTGCACAGAAGACCGCCGGTGTTCTGCGTAACAAGCTGGGTAACTTCTGCCCCAACCACATGGACACCGAACGCTACGAGTTCTGCTGGATTGTTGACTTCCCCATGTACGAAATCGGCGAAGAATCCGGCGAACTGGAATTCTGCCACAACCCGTTCTCCATGCCTAATGGCGGTCTGGAGATTCTGCAGAAGGCAGAAAACGGCGAGATTGACCCCCTGAGCATCACTGCTTACCAGTACGACTTGGTTTGCAACGGTGTTGAGCTGTCCTCCGGTGCTGTGCGTAACCATGACCCCGAAATCATGATTAAGGCATTTGAACTGGTTGGTCTGGGCGAAGAAGATGTTCGTGTAAAGTTCCCCGCAATGTACAATGCATTCACCTATGGTGCTCCTCCTCATGCAGGTATTGCTCCCGGCGTTGACCGTATGGTCATGCTGCTGAGCGGTGCAGAAACCATCCGTGAAATCATTCCGTTCCCCATGAACAAGAATGCACAGGACCTGATGATGAACGCTCCTAGCGAAGTCGAGCAGAAGCAGCTGGACGAGCTGCACATTGCTCTGGTTCCTGTTGAAGAATAAGGTAAATCCTCAAAACTCCGAAGCGATTCGCTTCGGAGTTTTGTCTTAACTTATATACAAACGCCAAAATAGTATGGTATAATACAATTTATTGAAAAATTTTGCGAGAGGGGAGGAAGAATATGATTTCCAAGATACGCTCCTTTGGGTTAAAGGGCGTTGGCGGTTATGAAGTGTCTGTGGAATGTTTTGTGTCTACGGGACTTCCCGCATTTGATCTTGTTGGTCTGCCCGATGCTGCGGTAAAAGAGGCTAGGGAACGAGTTCGTGCTGCGATTAAAAACAGCGGCTTCCGCTATCCCGTGTCTCGTGTGACCGTGAACTTAGCACCGGCAGATACCAAGAAAGTGGGTACGGTGTACGATTTACCTGTGCTCATGGGCATTTTGTCCGCCACGGAGCAAATCAAAATGCCGTCCGGTGACTGTGCATTTTTCGGGGAGCTGGGCCTTACCGGTGAAGTTCGGCCGGTGTTCGGTGCCCTGCCTATGGCGATTGCTGCACAGCGTGCAGGGGTGAAGCATTTGTTTGTTCCTGCGGCTAATGCGGTGGAGGCGGCATTTGCGGAGCACATACTTGTGTATCCCGTAAAAACCGTGGAACAGCTGATTCACCATCTGCGTGGGGAAGAAGCGATAAAGCCCATGCCAGTGCCGGAACTGACGGAGACTTACGGTTATGTCCCTGATTTTGCCGATGTAAAAGGACAAGAAAATGTAAAGCGAGCCTTAGAGGTTGCTGCTGCAGGTGGTCACAATCTGCTGATGTCCGGCCCTCCCGGTGCAGGTAAAAGCATGATGGCGAAGCGTCTGCCGGGAATTTTGCCCGATATGAGCTGGGAAGAAGTGATTGAAACCACGGAAATTCATTCGGTTGCCGGACTAACCAGCAACACTCAGCCGGTAATCAGTCAGCGTCCCTTTAGAGCACCGCATCATACGGTATCCGCAAGAGCCATGAGTGGCGGTGGTACCAATCCTCGTCCGGGGGAAATCTCTTTGGCACATAACGGTGTGCTGTTTTTGGACGAATTTCCCGAGTTTCCCAATCAGGTGTTGGAAGTTTTGCGTCAGCCGTTGGAGGACGGTGCAGTGACCGTGTCCCGTGTGTCGGGGAGTGTTACTTACCCCAGCCAGTTTATGCTCGTTGCTGCAATGAACCCCTGCAAATGCGGTTGGTATGGCCATCCATCGGGGAGATGCCGCTGCTCGGAGCAGTCTGTGCGCCGATACCGCAGCCGTATTTCCGGGCCATTGCTAGACCGTATGGATTTGCTGGTGGAAGTGCCGGCACTGGAATACGATGAGCTGAAGCGTCGGGAAAAGGCGGAATCTTCCGCAGAAGTGAAAAAACGCGTGAATGCAGCTCGTGAAATGCAGCGAAAACGCTTTGCGGGAACTTCGGTTTACTGCAATGCGCAGATGGGACCCAGTGAGCTGCGCGAATACTGCGAACTGGACGAAGCCGGAGAAAAGCTCATGCAGTGTGCTTTTGACCGTATGGGGCTTTCGGCCAGAAGTTATGACCGCATTTTGCGTGTAGCACGCACGATTGCGGATTTGGCCGGCAGTGAAACCATTCAAATGGCCCACATTGCCGAGGCTATTCAATACCGAACCTTCCAACTGGAAGAAAATGAACACTAAACCATGACAATAGATGAAATCGAGGTACTAAATTTATGAGAGATATGATTTTGCTGAAGCAGGGCGAAATTGTCCTGAAAGGTCTGAATAAGCGCTTCTTTGAACAGAAGCTGTTGCACAATATCCGTTCACGCTTGAAGCCTATCGGTGATTTTAATGTGTATGCATTGCAGTCTACGGTATATGTTGAACCCAAAACCGATGACGAAGATGTAGACGCAGCATTCGAAGCACTGAAAAAGGTGTTCGGCATTTCAAGACTCAGCCGTGCAGCGGCCTGCGAAAAGGACAAGGACGCAATTGTTGCGCTGGCAAAGAGCTACTTGGCGGAAGATATGGCTAATGCAAAGAGCTTCAAGGTAGAAACCAAGCGCTCGGATAAGGCATTCCCCATGACCAGTATTGAAGTGTCCCAGTATGTTGGTGGTGAGCTGAGCGAAGCATACCCCGATGTACCGGTTGATGTACGCAACCCTGATGTGACCGTACACGTTGAAATTCGTGACTACGCTGCATATGTTCACGCTCAGCCCACAATGGGTGCAGGCGGTATGCCTATTGGTTCTAACGGCAGAGCAATTACCATGCTCTCCGGCGGCATTGACAGCCCTGTTAGCTCCTATATGATTGCGAAGCGTGGCATTAAGCTGACTCCCGTACATTTCTTCTCTTTCCCTTATACTTCCGAACTGGCAAAGCAGAAGGTGATTGAACTGGCACAGGAACTGACCGAATACTGCGGCAGCATGACCATACACATCGTACCGTTCACCAAGATTCAGGAAGAAATCCGTGATAAGTGCCCCGAAGAATACTTTACTCTGATTATGCGCCGTTTCATGATGCGCATTGCCACCAAGATTGCACAGGCAAACGACTGCAGAGCAATCGTAACCGGTGAAAATCTGGGTCAGGTAGCAAGCCAGACCATGGAAGCTATGGCATCTACTCAGGCGGTTACCAGTCTGCCCACTTTGCAGCCTCTGATTGGCATGGATAAGGAAGAAATTATCACTATTGCTCGAAAGATTGGCACCTTCAATACGTCCATTCTGCCCTACGAAGATTGCTGCACCGTATTTACCCCTCGCCACCCCAAGACGAAACCCACCATTGCCGAAGTAGAAGAAATCGAGAAGGCACTGGATGTAGACGCACTGGTTGAAGAAGCCTATGCAGGTATTGAGAAAGTTAAGGTGAGACTGGGTGAATAATCGTCACGCAGTAGAAATTCTGTCTGTTGGTACGGAGCTGCTTTTGGGCGGCACCACCAACACAGACGCACGAGATATTTCCGAAATGCTCACCACTATGGGCATAAATGTGTTTTACCACACCGTAGTAGGGGATAACCCTGCTCGACTGAAGCAGGCTATGGAAGTTGCCATGCAGCGTGCGGATATTATTATCACCACAGGTGGACTTGGCCCAACCTGTGATGACCTGACGAAAAATGTAATTGCAGAAGCACTGGGCAAAAAGCTCGTTTATCATCCCGAAGAGGGTGAGCGACTGAAGGGCTACTTTGCTCGCCGCAATCGGGAGATGACCGAAAATAACCTCCAGCAGGTGTACCTGCCGGAAGGCTGCATTCCTCTGACCAATGACTGGGGCAGTGCGCCCGGCTGCGTAATCGAGGAAGAAAACCTCACGGTGATTATGCTGCCCGGCCCTCCCTACGAATGCAACATGATGATGAAGCACCGTGTGCTGCCGTATCTGGAACGCATGAGCGGGGGCGTTATTGTCAGCCATAACTACAAGATTTTTGGCATGGGTGAAAGCGAAATGGAGCACGAGCTGCGTGATTACATGAACACCTATACCAATCCCACCCTTGCACCTTACGCCAAGCCTTGCGAATGCTTGGTGCGTGTAACGGCAAAGGCAGACACCGTAGAACAGGCAGAAGAAATGATTGCGCCTGTGGGTCAGCTGGTGAAAGATACACTGGGTGATGTGGTCTACGGCGTGGATTTGGAAGGCATTGACGAATGTGTACTGCGACTGCTGAAAGAGAAGGGCATGACCTTGTCCGCAGCAGAAAGCTGCACAGGCGGTCTGATTGCGAAGCGTATGACCGACTTCCCGGGTGCTTCCTCCGTATTTTTGGGTGGTGTCGTCAGTTACACCAATGAGGTAAAAATCAAGGTTTTAGGGGTAAAGCCGGAAACCATCGACGAATACACCGTTGTCAGTGAGCCGGTGGCTAAGGAAATGGCAGAGGGTATCCGTGCGATTACGGGTAGTGATCTTGCAGTGTCCATAACGGGCCTTGCCGGTCCCGATGGCGATGGGGTACACCCTGTGGGAACCATGTGCATGGCACTGGCTACCCCGGAACAGACCTACACCAGAACCATGAATATTCCCGGAAGAAGCCGTGAAAATGTGCGTATGTATGCCTCTCAGCATGTGCTGGACATGGTGCGCCGCTATCTCACCGGACTTTCCGTAGAATCCAGAACCATTATCTAAATAGAAAAAAGCACCCCAATGCATCGCATTGGGGTGCTTTTTGATTTATTCGTCGTCCAGCTTGAGGACAGCGAGGAATGCTTCGGTGGGAATGGAAACCGTACCCAACTGACGCATCTTCTTTTTGCCTTCTTTCTGCTTTTCCAGCAGTTTCTTCTTACGGGTGATGTCACCGCCGTAGCACTTAGCAAGAACGTCCTTGCGCATAGCCTTAACGGTTTCACGAGCGATAATTCTGCCGCCGATGGCTGCCTGAATGGGCACTTCGAACATCTGACGGGGAATATTGTCCTTCAGCTTTTCGCACAGACGGCGAGCTCTGCCGTAGGCCTTATCCTTGTGCGCAATGAAGCTGAGTGCGTCAACAGCGTCGCCGTTGAGCTTCAGGTCGACCTTTACCAGTTCGCTGGGACGGTAGTCTGCCAGTTCGTAGTCCAGAGAAGCGTAACCACGAGTACGAGCCTTCAGTGAATCGAAGAAGTCATAAATGATTTCGTTCAGAGGCATATCGTAGTGCAGCTCAACCAGATTGGTGTCCAGATAGGTCATGTTCTTGTACTCACCACGCTTATCCTGACACATGGGCATGATATTACCCACATATTCTTGAGGTGTGATGATGGAAACATGCATATAAGGCTCGTAAGCCTCTGCAATCAAGGTGGGGTCGGGGTAATTGTGGGGGTTATCTACCATAATTACGCTGCCATCGTTCTTTACAATCTTGTAAATAACGGAGGGCATAGTGGTGACCAGGTCGAGGTCAAATTCACGTTCCAGGCGTTCCTGAATGATTTCCATGTGCAGCATACCCAAGAAACCACAACGGAAACCGAAGCCCAGTGCAATGGAGGATTCGGGTTCGTAGGACAGGGAAGCGTCATTGAGCTTGAGTTTTTCCAGTGCGTCACGCAAATCGGGATACTGGCTGCCGTCAACGGTGTAAATACCGCAGTAAACCATGGACTGTGCAGGACGGTAACCGGGCATGGGTTCGGGGGTAGGTGCGTTTGCCAGAGTAACGGTATCGCCGACCTGTGTATCCGAAACATTCTTAATGCTTGCGGTGAAGTAACCTACATCGCCTGCGGCCAGTTCATCGCAAGGCATCAGACCCAGTGCACCCAGATGACCGACTTCCACAACTTTGTATTTTGCACCGGTACTCATCATGAGCACATCGTCATCCTTGCGGATTTTACCGTCCACAATACGCATGAGAACGATAACGCCACGGTAAGAGTCGTACTGGCTGTCGAAAATCAGTGCCTTGAGAGGTGCATCGGGGTCACCGGAAGGTGCGGGGACATTCTTAACCACGTCTTCGATAACGTCTTTGATGTTGATGCCGTTTTTTGCACTGATTTCGGGTGCGTCCAGTGCAGGAATACCGATAATATCCTCAATTTCGTGCTTTACACGCATAGGATCGGCTGCGGGAAGGTCGATTTTGTTGATAACGGGCAGAATTTCCAGATTGTGGTCCAGTGCCAGATAGGTATTGGACAAAGTCTGTGCTTCAACACCCTGGCTTGCGTCAACAATCAGCAGTGCGCCTTCACAAGCGGCCAGAGAACGAGAAACTTCGTAGTTAAAGTCCACGTGACCCGGAGTGTCAATGAGGTTCAAGGTATAGGTTTCGCCGTCATCGGCGGTGTAGTTCATGCCGATAGCACGAGCTTTGATGGTGATGCCACGTTCGCGCTCCAAATCCATGTTATCCAGAATCTGGTCGGACATGATGCGCTGCTCCACCGCACCGCACAGCTCAATAATGCGGTCGGACAGGGTGGATTTGCCGTGGTCGATATGTGCAATAATAGAGAAATTTCGAATCTTATTCTGATCGATCATATAGTATAAACTCCCTCCACGGAATAGGTACTGTTTGATTTGGATTACCCCTCATTATAGCAGATGCGGGGTTAGTTGAAAAGTGGATAGGTGCAAAAAAAGCTCCCGTGCAGGGAGCTTTTTGTTTGGTCTTATTCGCCCAGATTCTTTGCAATTTCTACCATAATTGCGCATTCCATACGCTTCTTGAACAGCTCACAGCCGTATTCGTAAACACCGTTTACGCTGCCGGTTGCGTGGTAAGCGTTAGCAGCACAGCCGCCGGCGCAGTACAGTCTTGCCCAGCAGTCTTTGCATTCGGGGTGAGAGTATACATTGCAGCTGCGGAACTGCTCCTGAGCTTCGGGATTGGTTACGCCGTTCCAGATGTCACCCAGCTTGAAAGATTCTTCGCCAACGAACTGGTGGCAGGGGTACAGGTCACCGTTGGGGGTAACAGCCATGTATTCTGTGCCGGAGCCACAGCCGGACAGACGCTTGTAGATGCAGGGACCTGCGGTCAGGTCAACCATGTAGTGGTAGAAGGTGAAAGGCTTGCCGGCTTTTCTGCGTTCAATCATCATCTGAGCCAGCTTTTCGTACTGCTCAAACAGAACGGGCAGATCTTCCTGCGTCAGTGCACAGGGATCGCTGGGATCGCAAACAACAGGCTCCATGCTCAGCTGGTCAAAGCCCAAGTCCAGCATGTGCTGAATGTCTTCGGTGAAGTCGGTGTTGTGGTGGGTGTAGGTGCCACGCATGTAGTATTCCTTATCGCCACGCTTTTCCACGAAGCGCTGGAAGTTGGGAACAATGCGGTCATAGCTGCCGTTGCCAACTGCATCCACGCGGAAACGGTCGTTTACTTCCTTGCGGCCGTCGAGGCTGAGGACAACGTTATGCATTTCCTTGTTCAGGAATTCGGTTACTTCATCATTCAGCAGAACGCCGTTGGTGGTCAGAGTGAAGCGGAAGTTCTTACCGGTTTCCTTTTCACGGCTGCGTGCGTATTCAACCAGCTGCTTGCAAACTTCCCAGTTAACCAGAGGTTCACCACCGAAGAAGTCAACTTCCAGGTTGTGACGGTCGCCGGAGTTTGCAATCAGAAATTCCAGAGCCTGCTTACCGGTTTCGAAGCTCATCAGAGCCTTTTCGCCGTGGTATTCGCCTTGTGCAGCAAAGCAGTAGGAGCACTTCAGGTTGCAAGCGTGAGCAACATGCAGGCAGATTGCCTTGATGATGGGGCTCTGCTTCATCTTGCCAGCCAGACCGGCAAAGCGGTCTTCGGTAAAGAGCTTGCCAGCTTCCTTCAGAGACTCGATGTCGCTGATGCATTCGCGGATTTCTGCTTCGTTTACATCGGGCAGATTACCGTACTTTTCCAGCATTGCAGCAACAATTTCGTCTGCAGTTGCGGTTTCGTACATGGCGATGATGTCGTATGCTACTTCGTCAACAACATGAACTGCACCGGAGTTTACGTCGATGACGATATTCATTCCACCTAGTTTGTACTGATGAATCATTGGTATCTCCTTTTTATTCAAGCATAGAAAAACCTCTTGTTCAACGAACAAGAGGTTTTAATAGAAATAGTAAAATTACTTTTCGTTGTTTTCGCACTTCTGGTTAGCAACGCCGCAAGAAGTCTTGCAAGCGGACTGGCAGGAAGTCTGGCATTCGCCGCAGCCGCCAGTAACAGCGCTCTTGTTCAGATCGCGAGTTTCAATGGTCTTGATTCTGCTCATGTGAACCCCTCATCTTTCCAAAAATAGTAACAATAGTATATATCAAGTATGCTGCTTCGTCAAGGATTTTTCAGTACACGGAGCTGTCCTTCAGGTACAACTTTTGGGCTGTGCAGCTCGACCCTTTGTGCATTGCATACATGAATGTAGTCAATCAGCTCTTCGTTAATCACTTCGCCCGGGACAATCAGGGGAATTCCGGGAGGATATGCCCACAAATAATCACCGGCGATGCAGCCGATAGCACGATTTACGGGGACAAATGTTGTTTCTGATTTCGTTGCAATATGAATGGGCAGTGCTTTTTCGGGGATAGGGGTGGCAACAACAGGTGCTGACGAGCCATCGGTGAGGGTGGCGTCAATTTCGTTTAGTGCTGCGGCCAGACGCAGAAGTCGCTCTTCTGTGTCGCCCATGCCCGTCATGGCAAGGACAGTGTCACCGGTAGACATTTCCGTTTCAATTTGGTAAGTGCTGCGCAGGGTTTCCGCCAAGTCAGGGCCGGTGATGGATGTGCCTCTGGTGGAAATCAGGAGCTTTGACGGGTCTGCGTAGGAAATGCCGTTTAGCGGCAGGGATAAATGCGCCAGATTTGCGGTTTCTCGGTGGAATGCGTCCAGTGCCTGCTTCCAAGCGAGATAAAGTTCGTTACCGTGTTCCTCCAGTAAGGCTACACAGCCGTCAATGGAGGCCATGAGCAGGTAAGAGGGACTGGAAGTCTGATAGACGGACAGACGGAAACCCAGTTCGTCTTCCGATACACGGTCAGAGCAGAGATGGAGCATAGCCGTCTGGGTCAGACTGGGGAGGGTTTTATGCAGAGACTGTACCACAATGTCTGCGCCCAGAGTGATGGCACTTTGTGGGAAAGCCGGGTGTATGCCCAAATGCGCACCGTGGGCTTCGTCTACCATGAGGATTGCGCCATGATTGTGGACAATTTCGCTGATGGCAGAAATATCACTGATTAGGCCCTCGTATGTGGGACTGGTAAGGACGACCAGTCTGGTGTTAGGGTGCATAGAAAGGGCAAGTTCTACCTGTTCCGGAGTGAGTCGGTCGGCAAAGGACTGACCGTGAAAGTGACTGGGCTGAATGTAAGCGGCGTCCAGCTGTCGTAACTCGCAGGCGTTATATACGGATTTGTGGCAATTTCGAGCAATCAGCACTCGGTCGCCGGGAACCGTTGCGGCATCAATTGCGGCCAAAATTCCTGCGGTACTCCCCCCAATAAGCCACCAAGCACGCTTACTGCCCCAAAGGGC
>RCNI01000901.1_pt1 | contig 17175 bp, 14 predicted proteins | sample 2041151 | NCBI WGS metagenome assembly RCNI01 (sample SAMN09708214, study PRJNA481090) | feces metagenome | isolation source: feces | place: Antarctica: Albino Rookery | reverse complement strand
GGAATTACCATTTTTAAATGAAGTGGATGAACATACTTTCCAACGCATGATGTTCGAAGCTATGTTAGATGATTCATTTCGGTACAGTCTAAAAAATTGTTTAGTATATGAACAAGACGGTAAAATTGCTGGCGCTGTCTTTGGTTACCCTGGAAAAATTGAACCAAAAATTGATTTACCTTTTACAAATCTTTATCAAAAATACCAACTACAAACAACAAAACCTTTCTTTGAAGACAGCGAGACTTTTGCTGGAGAGTGGTATCTAGATAGCTTAATTGTTCATCCCGACTTTCGTGGACGTGGAATTGGACGACACTTAATTCACGCTACTCAAGAATTAGCTAAACAATCTGGAGAAACTATCATTGGCTTAAACTGTGATGTTAATAATCCAAAAGCTCATAAATTATACAAAACACTAGGATTCAAACACCATAGTAATCGTAAATTAGCAACACACCAGTATTCACACATGCAATGGGAATTCCATCGCAAAGAACTTAAAAAATAACGATTCCTATTATCACTACTCGGCTTAATAAATTTTTCTATATTAAAAGCACTCACTAATTAGATATAGTGAGTGCTTTCTTTATTTATTGGATAGTCACTAAACGTAAATCGACTGAACGACCAAATGGCGTCACTAATAACCCTTTAACGTTTGGAGCTAATAAATAACTCTGTGCTCCTTGATAAATAGGTGCCACAATAGCATCTTCTGCCAAAATATGTTCTGCTTCAATCATTTTTTCAAAACGAGCATTACCATTCGTTGCTAAATTAGTTTGAATATCTGCAATCATATCATCATATGTTTTATTGGTATAATTCGCAAAATTAATTCCCCCATTAGTGATATATTGTTCTAAGAAATTCATCGGGTCTTGATAATCTGGTGTCCAAGTGCCATAAAAAATATCAAAATCATCTTGTTTTTCTAATTCCAATCGGTTTTTCAATGGAACAGATTTAATCGTTAATGTTACCCCTGGTAAATTTTGTTGAATTTGTGCTTGTAAGTATTCTCCTACTAACTTAGAAGTTCCTGTATCAGATGTTAATAACGTTACTGTAACAGTATCCCGACCCAAATCCTTCTTAGCTAAATTCCATTCTTCTTGAGCTTTTTCAACATTATATGGTAATACATCTCCACTAATATCACGGAAATCTTCACCAGTCACATCATTAAAACCAAAATTAGATGGAACAATTCCATTTAAAGCCGTTGAACCATCCTTCATAACATTGGTAACTAACGCTTCTTTATCATATGCCATTGCTATTGCACGACGAAAATGAACATTCCCCGTCACTTCACGTAAGACATTAAAACTCATATACCCGGTCATAGCTTTTGGTTGAGTATGAAATTCAGGACGTGCTTTATATTGATCAACAAAATTATCACTTATTGCTGTATATTGCACTTCACCTGCATCGAATAAAGTTGTTGAAGTTGCAACTTCTTTTGAAACATTAACCGTAATTTCATCGATAGATACATGTTCACTATCCCAATAATCAGGATTTTTAACTAAGCGCCACTCAACTTCTGAACCATGCCATCCTTTTAGTAAATACGGCCCATTACTAACAATATCATCAGAACTTACTCCATATTTATCTCCCATTGCACTCGCAAATTCAACAGATTGTGGTAAAAAACGTGTTCCTGTTAATAATTTAGGTAAATATGGAGCCGGATACTCTAACGTAATCTCTAAAGTTTGATTATCTAAAGCTTTCACGCCAAGTTCTTCTACTGCTAATTCCCCTTTTGCAATCTTACTAGCATTTTTAAAGACTTCCGCTGATTGAATTCCCTTCGCTTCAACAGGATCTACTAATTTACGATATGTATATACAAAATCATAAGCTGTCACCGGCTGTCCATTAGACCATTTTATATTATCTTTTAAAGTAAAAGTATAAACTAATCCATCATCACTAATATGAGGGGTACTAGCTGCCATTCCTAATTCAATCTGATTATTTGGGGCTACTCGATACAAACCTTCAAACACTTGACCAATCATATCAGAAGTCGGTACATCGTTATAATCAACACTATCCAATGTCGTTAATTCACCAAATGTCGTCATCTTGATACTATTACTAGTTATATTTGTTGGGGTGTTTGTTGAACAAGCTGACAACCCTAAACTGCTTAACACTAAAATGGCTGTAATTATTTTTTTTACATTACTCATCATTATCCTCCTTTTAACGGTAACTATTTATTGCTTTATTTTAACAAAAGCTTTCACCTTCACCAAAAAATTTGCTCATTAATAAATAGTAGTGGTGAAAACAAATTGCTTTCTCCACTACTATGATAATAAAAATGATTGAAACACATTATTCCCTAAAAACTTACCTCTTTGCGACAAGCGAATCCCTTGTTTATCTGTCATCAGTAACCCTTGTTCTTCCAACTCTAATATCACATCTTGATATATACTATTCATTGAGCAATTGAACCGATAAGCAAATTCTTGATAGGTAACCCCTCTCATTTTACGTAAGCCTAAAAACATAAATTCTTCTATCTTAGCCTGAGTCGTTAATGGCTGACTTTGTAAAATCGGTAATTCTCCATGTCTTAATGGTTCTAAATAATGTTGGATAGGTCCTTTATTTTGATAGCGTTCCCCTTTCACATAACCATGAGCACCTGCTCCAAATCCATAATACTCATCAGCATTCCAATAATGTAAATTATGACGTGACTCATATCCTTTTTTAGCATAATTACTAATCTCATAATGCTTACGATTCGATTGTTCCATCGCATCCATCGCCATCTGAAACATTTCCGCTTCCTCATCTTGTGTTGGTAATGGTAATTTCCCTTGACGCATTAAATTATAAAAAATAGTCTTATGCTCCAATATTAACGAATAAATTGAATAATGTGGTAAATCAAGTTCCAAAGCATATCGCAAAGTTTCTTCAAAATCAGCAAGTGTTTGTTTTGGTAACCGAAAAATCAAATCAATGCTAATATTATCAAATCCAATTTTCCTAGCCATATCTATTGTTTTGTAAACGGTCTCTTTACGATGCTTACGACCAATCGCTTTTAATAATTCATCATTAAAGGTCTGAACTCCCATGCTAATTCGATTAACGCCATAAGATTGTAATAACGATAGCTTATCAACAGAGCCATCATCTGGGTTCAATTCCATTGAAAACTCACAATTTGACTGTAAAGGAATATACTGATGAATCCCTTCTAACAAGCGTTCGGTCTGTTTCAACGATAATGTTGACGGCGTCCCCCCACCAATATATAAGGTTTCTAATAATGGAATATCTTGCATTTGACTAACTAGTTTCATCTCTTCTATCAACAAATCAACATACTCATCAACTGGTTGCCCTTCAATAAACACCTTGTTAAAATCGCAATAATAACAAATATGCGAACAAAATGGAATATGAATATAAGCTGAAGTCTTTGCACCAGATATTTCTTCTTTTTTTAAACTATAACTCATAAAATCTCCCTTTTAATTGTTGTCAGAAAAATAACTTCTTGTATCTTCTTCATCCTGTTTCAATTGTTGAATTAATTGATCGACTGTATCAAATTTCAATTCTGGACGTAAATACTTACACCATTCAATCGTAATGTTGTCTCCATAAATATCTTCATTAAAATCTAAAATATGAACTTCAATCACTTGATGCTCTACATCATTAAATGTTGGATTCACTCCAATAGATGTCATCGCTTTATACCACTTGCCTCTCACCTTAATTCGTGTGACATACACGCCTCGCTTAGGTACTAAGACATTTGAACTAACCGCTGTATTAGCAGTTGGATATCCCAACAACGAACTCCCCCTGCCAAATCCACGCTCAACAATACCGCTTATTTGGTAGCTATATCCTAATAGCTCTTCGGCATATGAGACGTCTCCTTCAATCAATGCTTTTCGGACTAAAGTAGAGCTAATCTTTCCATGACTATTTCTCTGTTCTGGAACCATCACAATATCAAAACGATTTTTCCCATATTGTTCTAAACAATCCATATTTGCAACATCTGAGCGACCATAAGTATAATCAAACCCTGCCACTACTACACTTGCATGCAAACAAACAATATATTGATCTACAAATTGTTGCGGAGTTAAACTGGCAAATGCATGATTAAATGTTACAACATAAAAAAAATCAACATCCATCTTTTCTAGTAATTCAACCTTACGTTCTAAAGGAGAAAGATAGGTATAATCCTCAATCATTTCATTAGATAACAAAACACTCGGATGGCGATCAAATGACATGACTGCTACTTTTTTATTTTGTCGCTTAGCAATCTGTTTAGCCGTATTAATGACCTTTTGATGAGCTTTATGTACACCGTCAAAAAAACCTAATGCTAACACCACGTCATCAGTTGGTATTTGCGTTTCATTATATGGATGTGTTATATATATGATTTCCATTTATTCCCCCCCTTAAAACATTTTAATCGGCTTCAACATCCCTTCTTTTTCTGGATGCTGATCATAAAGTGCCACAACCTGCTCTCCTTGATATAAAGCAATTGGCAACTGACCTTCTTTTAAAGGCAATTCTCCTTTTTCTAATAATGACCCATTTATTACTTTCTTCTCAACAGAACTAGGTATTGGCATTTGATTAAAAATTGATAATGCTGATTCAATAGGTTTGATATACTGTTCAATCATTCCCTCTTCTACAGCTTTCCGAACTTCTTCAATCGTTATACAGTCTTCTGGTGTGTAAAGACCACTCTTAATCCTTGTTAACTGTGACATATGAGCCGCATAACCTAACTTTCGTCCCAAATCCACTGCTAACGTACGAATATATGTCCCTTTACTACAAGTTACTTCAAATGTCCAAGACATCGTATCATTCTCCTTATCAAAAACGGGAGAACTTGTACGCTTAAATTCATATATATTTACCATACGAACCGGACGTTCAACTTCTTCGCCCTTACGAGCATATTCATACAACCGACGTCCATTAACCTTAACTGCTGAATACATTGGAGGTATTTGTTGTAACTGCCCAATCATTTCACTCATCGCCTGATCAATCAAATCAATCGAAAGCATTTCCTTAACAGGTGTCATCTCAATAATTTCTCCATAAGCATCCTCTGTTTCCGTTGCATATCCTATCGTAATCTGACCTTGATATTTTTTAGGAGATGCCAACAAATACTCAACAACTTTCGTTCCTTTCCCTAAACAAATTGGTAACACGCCATCAACTTCAGGATCTAATGTTCCTGAATGACCAATTTTTTTCATTTTTAATATTTTTCGTAATTGAAACACACAATCAAAAGATGTCATGCCTTTTTCTTTCCAAATCGGTAAAATACCATCCATGTTCTAACCCCCTATTTTCTTTATTAGTATACCATAGAAAAAGTCCTATAAACATCAAAAAACAACCACTTAACTTATGATTAAAAAACTCTATCTGATGCATGTCTCTCACTACTATAGTCATACCTCCTATAGTATTCCTTTTATTATCACGCTCTTTTATAATCGATACATCAATCAAATATTGTACATAATAGTTACATAGTTCTTTCAAACACCTAACGCTTCTTTTATACCGATAAAATAAGCTTTATTATAATATTTTTTAATAATGAACTTTATCATAGTAAATACCTTACTAAAAAAGCATTTCGTTTAGTCATAAAAAAATAGCGAAGCCTCAAAATGAAGTTTCACTACTATATTTTTAGCTTATCTTGTTCTTTTAACTCTACATACACCGATGATACATATGCCCCTAATACCATTACAATACTTGATAAATACAACCATAATAACAACACTATAATTCCACCAAGAGACCCATATGTTGCATCATAGCGACCAAAATTATTCACATAAAATGAAAAAGCATATGTAATAATAATCCAACTTACCGAAGTAAATAAAGCCCCCGGTAACATCTCAATAATTGTAATTTTGCTCTTAATATCTGCACTTGGACTAAAGCGATATAATAAAGCAAATATAATAACCATCACAATAAATGGGACAATACCACGTAATAAATGAAAAATTTCCAATAATAATTCTTGCTCACCAACAAAAGAAACTACATAATTATAAATAATATCTCCAAACACATTTGCTGATACTAACACAACCACCATCGCTGATAATGCTAATGTAAATAAAATTCCCAAAGCACGTGTTACTAAAAAACTATGAGGTTTAGTCGAACCAAACGCACGACTAACTTCACCCATCAACTTAATAATCCCTTTTGACCCTGCCCATAAAGCCACTAATAAAGAGACTGATAACAAAGTACTTGAACTGGAATGAATCATCGATGTCAAAATAGAATTAATGATTTCAACAACATTCTTAGGTAAAACTTGTAATAACTCTAAAATTTCTTGTTGATACTCCGCTGCTATTAACCCAACAATATTCAAAAGAAAGATTAAAAATGGAAAAATACTAAATAATAAATAATACGCTAACATTGCTCCAATATTAAATAAATCATTTTCTTGAATTTTTTTAATCATTGCATTTATAAAATTTTTAACTGTCAAAATGGCACCACCTTCAATTCTTTATTAATTTTAAACAAAATATATCCTTTTGTAAATTAAAAGCCACAAAAAGTAGAAAATCCTCTCTAATTCATTTGATTTTTTATTTTTATTTGTTATACTATAGTTGTTGATTTTTATTCATTTCAACATGACAAGTTAAAATAAGGATATCCGTAAATAACTTTAGTGGTGCTGTGTTCGGCACTTTTTTTATTTTTCACATCATTGAAATCTAATCAGTAATGCTAAGATTATAACAACCTTTTTTCTATGCATTCTAAAAATTTCACTACTCTCACAATACCATTTCCACTTAATGATTATATAATAGTGTCTATTTTTAAATATAATAAATCACATCGATCCCTTTACTCGCAATAGAAATATCTGTTGCGTTTTTTATTACATTTCCTATATAACAAAATAACCGACTCCATAAAAAATGGAGTCGGTTATTCATCTTATTAGACTATTTTTATAGCTCATTACTATTAATCAGCTCATTAATCTTTAAATTTTTCGAAACGTTCTTTTGTTTCTAAACGATTTTCCCACATTTCTTCAGTTGTATCATATGGACGTTTTCCTAAATCGGCCTTCATATAAGTATCACCAAATAATAGGTTTAAGATATGTACTGAATTTTTTCCAGCAGTCATCATTGTTCCATTACATGAACCACAATATGTTAAGATATCATTTTGATTGAAATCATTTGCTCTTCTTGTATAAACACGTTCGTATAATTCTGGATTTGAAGAACAAACCATTCCTCCAACACCACAACAACGAGTACGAATACCATTTCGTTCAATTTCTTCCCATTTGTATCCCATTTCATCTAACATCCAACGAATACTTTCATGATGGCTTGGTACATCACGAGTAACACATGAATCATGAATATTGAAAACGATATCTGAATTTTTACCGATACCTTTTGCTCCTTCTGGTAATCCAATTAAATCATGCATTAAATCCCAATACGAAATCATCCGTTGGTTTCTATTAGTTTTACCAAATACTTTATAACAAGATGGGCATACTGTAATAATCACTTCTGCACCCATTTCATCTAATTCATCAATTGCCATTGCATTTCTTTCATCAAATTTTGCATTTTCACCTAGGAAACCTGTTACTTTACCACAACAACGTAGCATCGCTCCAACATTTTCTTCTCCTAAGGCATCTTTTAAATGTCGAAGAATGTTTTCATTTGCTTCTGGTGATAATGCTGATACGGTACATCCTGGAGCATATACATATTTTGTTTTTTTCTTTTTCTTCGGTGCTACATTTTGTTCTTTAGTTGTTTCTGTTAAAGAACAGCTACAAGTTGATTGGCTTTTATTTATTTCTTCTTGCTTGTTTGAACAACCACAAGTTGATTGTGTTGATGTCGTTTCATCTTTACAAGCGCATTTTTCATATTCATGTGTATAAGTTTCTTGAGTCATAGATTCTCCTGTTTCTTTTTGATTATTACAATGACATGTCATTTTTTCTTCATCACGTTTTCCACCACAACATGCTGATTTTGTATTTTTACCACAAGCACAACGCTCTTCCTCTATATCTCCATTATGAATACTTGCTTCTTTTAGAGATAAGTTTGAATCAACATTTTTTGCAGGAACAGTTGTACAGTAGTCATCAGAACATTCTAATACCTGTGCTTCTTCACTTGGTAGTAATGCTTCAATCGGTACAATGCCATCATTTTCTTCTGCATAAGCTCGTTTAATTCCCATAAAGTTTTCTCGAATATCATAACTCTTTGGACATACTAATGTACATTGACTACATTCATTACATGAGTAAGCAATCATCTTATCCATTTTTTCGTGTCCTTTTTCTAAATATTCTCTAAATAGAGCTTTTGGACATGTTGCATAGTCATTCATCATAATACACTCTGTCATACATAAACGGCATTCGCATTGACGACAACGATCTGCTTCATGATGCGCCTCATCAGCTGTATATCCTAATAACACTTCTTCAAATGACTGAATACGTTCTCTAGCAGGTAATTCTGCCATTCCCATACGTGTTCCTTCAATTTCATCCCAGTTTGTTGGCATATCTAATTTTGTTTTATAAGTTTTGGTATCATCAATCGTACGGCCTTCTCGTAAATCTTCATGATTAAGATAACGTCTTACTGATTCAGCAGCACGTCGACCAGTAGCCATAGCCTGAATAGCAATAACTGATTCGCGAGATGCGTCTCCCGTTACAAATATTTTTTCATTTGCTTTAGCTTGTAACGTCTCAGGATCACATTCAAATGTTGTATCACGACGTTGTTCTAGCATATCTCCAGAAAAACTTGCATCTACCCCTTGACCAATCGCAAAAATAATCGTATCTACTTTTAAGTCAAACGTTTTATCTTCATCAAACTGTGGTGAAAAACGACCTTCTGCATCAAACATTCCAAGACATTCTTTCATTGTAACGCCCGATACACGTCCATTTTCATCTTTATGAATGGTTTTAATAGCTTGTGCATGATTAAAGTGAACACCTTCATCAATAGCACCTTTAATTTCATGATTTGAAGCAAACATGTGATCAAATGAGTCTTCTAAACAAGCTGAATATACTTTTTCAATACTACCTACACGTGCTGATGTTCTTGCACAGTCCATTGCTACATCTCCGCCACCAATAACTAATGCAGCTGTTCCTGCTTCTTTCACATCACCTGTTAATGCTGCTTCTTTTAAAAATTCAGCAGCTGAAAAGATACCTTTTGCATCCCAATTTTCTAAGTTACGATCCACACGACCTTGATGTTTCCCTACTGCAATCACTACACTATCAAATTCATGAACAATATCCTCAAATGGAATATCTTTACCAATTTCACAATTCATTTTAAATTCTACACCCAATTTATCTAGATAGGTGATTTCATGTTCTAAAATATGACGTGGCAAACGATATGCCGGAATACCCACTGCAAGCATTCCACCTCTTACTGGTAATTTTTCAAAAATAGTTACTGCAATACCCGCACGACGTAAATCAATAGCCGTTTGTAATCCAGATGGTCCAGCTCCAATTATCGCTACTTTTTTCCCTGTTTCTGGAGCAGTTGTTATATCCCAAATATCTTCGTCATCAAAGTTATCAGCCGCATAACGTTTTAAACTTGCAATGGCCATTGGACTTTTACCTTCATTCCACTTACATTGTGCTTCACAAGGATGCGCACAAATACGTCCTAATGATCCTGGTAAAAATAATTTATCTCGAATAACTTTAATTGCTTCTGTCCCTTCACCATCTCTAATTAAACGGATATATTCTTTTACATCTGTATGCATAGGACAAGTTGCTTGACATGCTGCAGTCTCTTCACCCATACATCCATCTACTAATGCTTCCATATTTTTAATTACTTGTTTATCTAACATTGTATCCTCCAATTATTCTCTTGCTATTATCACTTATGCTATCTATCTTTTTCAATTAATGGTCCTAATGCAAAGATAAAAACCCCTGCTACAATGACAATTCCCCAAATCGCTAAGTTTGGTGTAATCGTTTGTCCAAATAATAATGCACTAAATACTAATACCCATAAAGCTGCTGTAGAGTTCAATGCTGTTCCCATAGCCGCTCCGACTAAATCAACTGCTTTATACCATGATAAATAAGTAATGGCTCCTAAAATCGCAATTCCTGCATATTTAAATACCATACCACTTGATACTACTTCTTGCGCCATTGGATAACCACCTATAATTGGTAAAATAATAACTGAATAAGCAATCATTGACACAAAATAACGTAAACATAGGAATTGTTGAGGTTCTGCAACAACATCATCTTCTCCTTTAATATGTTTCATAGCATACCCAATAATAACACCTTCTAATGCCCATCCAAATACAGCAACAATCGCAAATAAAATTCCTTTAAAGAAAGTATCTGGTACACCCGCTGAAGGATTAAACCCTAACATGAATGATCCAAATAAACTAATCCCTATTCCAATTGCTGATTTATAATTGATTTTTTCTTTTAAAATCAAATATGAAAGAATCGCTCCAACACCCGGATAGGTTACAGCAATACTTGATGCATATGGTGCACTTGCATAGCTTATCGCTAATAAATAAGCACTCATCCCAATTGGCGATCCTACTAAAGCTGCAATAGCTGCTGCACGCCCTTTTTTCGTCTTAAACAATAAATGAAAAACATCTTTTAATTGTTTTCTGCAAAGCAAATACAAAGCTACCCACATGAAACAAAAACTCTCATGAAAGAAAGCAGTTACTAGAGGTGAAAAATCGAAACTTAACTCTGAAAACCCTTTCGATAATGCGTATGCTTTATCCGTGAACAATTCTGCTTGCCCTACTCTTCCCATTAAAACACCATCAAGTCCCCATGCAATCCCTACTAAAACACCAAATGCAATGCCTTTTTTAAACCTGTTCTTTTCTACCCCCATAATTTCCACCTTTCATTTTTGCTAGGCTACTCTGCTTTTATCTAGCACCTAACAACTACTTTATTGATAAAATTTTATAATGGCTTTGCTTTACATCTATTTTTCAAAAACAAATTTCTAGTTCTTTTAGACTATCTTGAAAAATACTGGGTAAAGTCATCCAATTCTCAAATAACCAATTATTAAAACTAATAATCGCTACTTAAGTTTCCTTAATCTTACCGTGTTTTATACTAAAAAAGCAAGCATTATCCATCTTATAATAAAAAATAACCACCTCTTTATTTGAAGTGGTTATTTTTATCATTTATGTTTCTTTTTATAGCTTATTTTTTACTTTATTTCAAATACATCAACATTTTTTGACGGCAACGGTGATAAGCATTTTTTTGACAAATTGGCTTAAGAAATTCTCCCTCCTGCACATCATTTAACGTTAGCCATTTAACCAATATTTGTTTTTCAAATGTTGATAAACTAGAGAGATACTCTTTCATATTTTCTTGAATGATTAACCGATTTTCAGAATAGTAGCCTTTTTTTCTAGTTGCCATTCCATAACTTATAGCTGTCAGTTCAACTATTTCATCTTCTCTAACTAACATTTTTTCTGGAATTTGCTTTTGCGTTTTTTGTTTTCGTAATTCATCACACAAAAAATTTTTTAATACTTTTATATAATAAGTAGAAAACCTAACATCACGTTTCTTATCAAATCTATTTACCGAACGAAGTAATAATAATCGAGCTTCTTGAAGAAAGTCCTCTAATTCAAACACACCCGTTATTGTGTGGTTACCATAGACCCATTTCATTAAAGGTTCTATCCCCTTCACTAATTCCGTTTCATCAATCGTTCCGGATAAATAGCAATCTACATAATAATCAGCATCCTTGATTTCCAAACTTCTATATCCCCCTTTGGTGATACAGTCATTCTTTATCTTCTTTAGAATATTGTAATGCAAAACGTAATCGGTCTAATTCTTGCCACTGCTTATCATCCCATGGTGATTTACGACGTTTACCAATTAATTCATATTGTTTCGAAAGATTGTTTTGCTTATTTTTACTTTCTTTGATTTCATTATAAAATTCACGCGCAGATTTTCGTAAAGCGCCTTGTTGAAAAATCATCCACTGCTCTGCTAAATCACTGGTTGCTACAGATACTTGCGTTAATCGGTTATTATATTTTGAGACGATTCGTTCAATATAACTATCCGCAGTTTCTTTTTCTGCTGTAAAAACCACTTTTACCTCATATTTATCAAAGGATTGTTGTACTCCTGGAACAAATTGTGCATCAAAAATAACCCATACTTCAATCCCTTCAAATTTTTGAAAATTCGAACATTCATGTAATAATACATCTCGTGCACTTTCAATATCATCAGCTTTTTTCAACGCAACTAACTCAGGCCAAGCACCAATCATATTATAACCATCTACAATGTAGAGTTCCTTCTTCATGGCGCTCACCTCCTATAATTATAGATTATGTCTTCCACGATATACTTCATACATCATTAAGGCACTTGCAACACCAGCATTTAAACTTTGTACATGTCCAGTCATTGGGATAGTGACCATTTCATCAACTGAATCCTTCACTAAACGAGAAATACCTTTCCCTTCATTGCCAATAACTACGGCTAATGGACATTCTGTTTTCCAACGTCTGTAATCCGTTCCGTTCATATCTGTCCCAAATATCCATACTCCGCGTTTTTTTAACTCATCAATTGTTTGAGTGATATTCGTTACTCGTACAACTGGCACATGTTCAATTGCTCCTGTTGATGTTTTTGCAACAGTTGAGGTTAATGAGACACTACGTCGTTTTGGAATAATAATTCCATGAACTCCTGTCGCATCTGCTGTTCTAAGAATTGAACCTAGATTAAATGGATCCTCAATACCATCTAAAATCATAAAGAATGGCTGTTCTTCTCTTTTTTCGGCAATTTCAAATAAATCATCAAGTTCCGCGTATTCAAAAGCCGCAATAGACAATACAACACCTTGGTGTACTGCATTATTGGTTAAATCGTTCAATTTAGTTTTTGGTACGTTTTGAACTTGAATACGATTTTGTTTAGCCAAAGTCAGTATAGCTGTGATTTCTGGGTTAGACAACGCTTCTTGTACGAATAATTTGTTGATTTTTTGGTTTTTTTCCAATGCTGCTAAAACAGCGTGTCGTCCGTAAATAAAATCTAATTGTTCTGAATCTTTTTCTAAAGGTTCAGAGCGTTCCTTTCTTGAATGAACGCTTTTTTGTGATTTATTTTGACGTTTTGATTTATTATAGTGTTTCTTATTGTTTAGTTTATAACTCATTTTGTGTCTCCTCTATGATGGCAATACTTCTTATAAAGATATCTTCTAATCTAGCTTGTTGTTGACTTAAATATAAGTATCCACATAAAGCTTCAAATCCCGTTGCTATACGATATGTTGTAATATCTGCATTTTTGGCACTTGTATGACTTTTAGCATTACGTCCACGTTTATAATAATTAATTTCTTCTTCAGTCAAATAATTCTGTTCTTCTATTAACTGATGCACGATAAATGCCTGTGCCTTAGCTGATACATAATTCGTTGTAGCCCGATGCAGACGATTCGGTTGTGTTAATCCTTTTTCAAGAACATACTTCCGAATATATAAATCATAAATCCCATCACCAATATAAGCTAATGCTAAGCCGTTCAGTTGCTTGTAATCAATTTTTGTCATCTTATGCTCTTCTCCAACGTGTACCCTGAGGTGTATCTTCCAACAAAATTCCTTGTTCTTTTAATGCATCACGAATGTCATCACTGCGCTTAAAGTCTTTATTTTTTCTCGCTTCTAAGCGTTCATCAATTAACTGTTGAATATCTTCATCTAATAATCCTGTTTTTTTCTCTTCAATCCCAAAAATAGCAAACAATTCTGTTGCTTTTTGATATACTTTTTCTAAAACCAAGCGTGACACTGTTTCACGTTCTAAATAAACATTCCATTCTTTAATCCATTGATATAAAACAGTCATACCATTTTGTGCGTTAATATCGTCATCCATCTCTTTAATAAAGTCTTGTTCTAATTGTGTAAATTTCACTAAAACTTCTTCATCATCTGCCAATTCAGCAACAGCTGTTTCTAAGCGATAATGAGCATTAGCAAATGTTGTATTAATTTTTTCTAAGTTTGCCTGTGCATCTTCTAATGATGCTTCACTAAATTTTAGTGGACGACGATAATGTGCTGTTGCTAAAAAGAAACGCACAATTTGTGGATCAACTTTTTGAAGTAAATCATGCACTAATACAAAATTTCCTAATGACTTACTCATTTTTTCACCATCTTCACCAATTGTGACAAATGCATTATGCATCCAATAGTTAGCAAATGGGTGACCTGTTTTTGATTCACTTTGAGCAATTTCATTTTCATGATGTGGAAATGATAAATCTTGTCCCCCACCATGAATATCAATAGTATCTCCTAAATATTTATTCGCCATTACTGAGCATTCAATATGCCAACCTGGGCGTCCTTTTCCCCATGGTGAATCCCAATTAATTTCGCCTGGTTTTGCTGATTTCCATAATGCAAAATCTAATGGATTACGCTTTTTATTATCATCTGCTACTGCAGTGCGTTCACTTGCTCCAGCACGCAAATCTTGAATACTTTGATCACTTAATTTTCCATATCCTTCAAATGATTCTGTCATGAAATAAACATCGCCTTCTGATTCATAAGCTACACCTTTTTCAACTAAATCTGCAATAAAGTCGATGATATCTGTCATAGTATTCATAACAGTTGGGTGAACGGTAGCACGTTTTACATTTAAAGCACCTGTATCTTCAAAGAATGCTTCAATATATTTTTTAGAAACTTCTTCTGGAGTCATTCCTGTTTCTTTAGAACGCTTAATAATTTTGTCATCAACATCTGTAAAATTAGATACATATTCTACCTCAAAACCTCGATATTCAAAGTAACGACGAATAGTATCAAATGACACACTACTACGTGCATTTCCAATATGAATATAGTTATATACTGTTGGACCACAAACATACATCTTAATCTTTCCTGGTTCTAATGGTTTAAATTCTTCTTTTTTACGTGTTAATGTGTTATATACATGAATCATACCTCTATCCTCCAAATCATCATTTTAATACTTTTTTATATTATAAAAGTAAAAGCACCAAGTTAGTACTCGGAGCTTTTACTAAACTAGAACTACTCTTATAAGCTTTGCATTGTCTTTTCTAAATGATCAATACTTGTTTTACGTCCTAATAATTCAATTGTTTTACCAAGTTCTGGTCCATGTGATTGACCACTTGTTGCTACACGAATTGGCATAAATAAGTTTTTACCTTTAATACCTGTTTCTTTTTGTACAGCCTTAATCGCTTTTTTAATTTCTGCTTCTTCAAATGGGTCAATTGTGTTTAATTGTTCTTTAAATGCAGTTAATACAGTTGCTACTGTTTCACCTGCTAATACTTCTTTTGCAGATTCTTCAATTTCAAAATGATGATTTAAGAATAATGTTGATAAATCAACAATTTCTCCTGCATAACTCATTTGGTCATGATATAAAGAAATAACCTTTGTTAACCACTCAATGCGTTCCGGAGTTAAGTCTCTTTCAATCATATCTGCTTCTTTTAATTGTTCAATACACAATGGTACTAATTCTTCTAGCGGAGTTTTCTTAACATACGTATTATTAATCCATGATAATTTTTTAGAATCAAACGCTGCTGGTGACTTACCTAAACGATTTTCATCAAAAATCTTAATTAATTCTTCACGATTAAAAATTTCATCTTCACCTTGCGGAGACCAACCTAATAACGCAATAAAGTTAAACATCGCTTCTGGTAAATATCCTAAATCTTTATATTGTTCGATAAATTGTAAAATAGTTTCATCACGTTTTGATAATTTTTTACCTGTTTCAGAATTGATGATTAATGTCATATGACCAAAGCGTGGTGTTTCCCAACCAAATGCTTCATAAATCATCATCTGTTTAGGTGTATTAGCAATATGGTCATCTCCACGTAGTACATGAGTGATTTCCATCAAATGATCATCAACTGCTACAGCAAAGTTGTAAGTAGGCATTCCGTCACGTTTCTTAATAACGAAATCGCCTCCAATACTTTCTGATTCAAAGCTAATATCCCCTTTTACAATATCATCGAATTTATAAGTGCGCCCTTTTGGTACACGGAAACGAATAACCGGTTCTAATCCTTGCGCTTCAAATGCTTCTTCTTGCTCTTTTGTAAGATGCGCATGTTTTCCTGAATAATGTGGCATTTCACCATTTGCTCGTTGTTCTTCTCGTTCTGCTTCTAATTCTTCCGCAGTCATATAACATTTATAAGCTTTACCTTCCGCCAATAATTGGTCAATTAATGGATTATAAATATCTTCGCGTTCTGACTGACGGTAAGGGCCTACATTACCAGGTTTGTCTGGACCTTCATCCCAATCCATTCCTAACCATGTTAAGTTCTCTAATTGACTTTGTTCCCCATGTTCTAAATTTCTTTTTTTATCAGTATCTTCAATACGGATAATGAAATCGCCTCCATGATGTCTTGCGAATAAATAATTGAATAATGCTGTTCTTGCATTACCAATGTGTAAATGTCCTGTTGGACTTGGAGCATAACGTACTCGTACTTTATCTGCCATGAATTTATACTTCCTTCCTTGTTTATATCTCTTCTATTGTAAAACTTTTTCGCTACTTTTACCATGCTTTTACACTATTTTATTTGAGAAATTACTATTATTGAAAAAAATCATATGCTTTCAATACTACTTTACAAAAGTACAATCCTTGTTACGAATACTTTACACAAAAAAACTAGATAGTCATCATGACTATCTAGTCTCAGATACTAAAAAACAATTATGCTTTGTTTGTTGAACCAAAAATATCCATTGTTTCTTTAGTTGTTTTAATGATTGCTTCAAAACCTGGTTTCATTACTTTACGTGGGTCGTAAACTTTTGAATCATTTGCTAAGTTTTCACGAACAGCTGCTGTCCATTGTTGTTGTAACTCAG
>RCNI01000900.1_pt1 | contig 17177 bp, 13 predicted proteins | sample 2041151 | NCBI WGS metagenome assembly RCNI01 (sample SAMN09708214, study PRJNA481090) | feces metagenome | isolation source: feces | place: Antarctica: Albino Rookery | reverse complement strand
GCCTTGGACTTCAGAATGTATTCTGTGGTTTTATGGCTTTTATCAATGCACATGACCACTGTGTGCGCAGCTCCAATGCCGCCCCAGGCGGCGTTCATGGCCATAGGTTCGCCGTTTTCCCCATAGGCACCCAGAATCAGCACCGGCATGGGGTATAGCCATGTTTTCTTACCAAAATCTTTACGCATTGTATTTCCTCTCAAAAACTACATTATGAACCATGTGGTAGTTCTATGCTAGTTCGTTTAAAATCGTACTTTTTACTTGAATTAGCTCTCTATTGAGGTCGGTAATGTATTCATTACAAACATCTTTATACAGCCCTTTTTTATACCCATCTGCTATCTCTAATTCTAACTTAATTTCCTCCTCGATTAATATATTAAGGAGGGCTGAAAAAACATGTTTTAAAGAGCCTTGACTGTCAGTACTGTTTAAATTAACAACATATTCATCTGGTTCATCTTCGTTTAGTTGAAAAACCAGTACATCAATATCATCTATAGCTTTTAAAATAACCTTAATTATTCTTGGATTCATAGATACTTTTCCTTTCATAGAATGCTTCAGGACCACCCTCAAGTGTATGGAGACTTTCTTCTGTCCAGCTTCTTACGTCGGTTGAATCTTCGATATTTACTAAACAATCATTAAAAGGATTTCCAACATATGTGGTATATTGTCCGTTTTCATGAACTCTAAAAATTGACATATAGGGTAGTGTTCTAACTGCTATATTAGCGTTATGAGTTGCAACAACTACAACTTTATGCCGCTTTGCTAGACCACTGATAAGAGGTCTGATATTTGTATCAATATAAGAGTTTCCCATACCGAGTTCAGGTTCATCTAAAAAGTATGCATCTGCATCTTTAGCAAGAGTTCTCTGCAACAATAGTATTCCTCGTTCGCCATTAGATGGTTTATATTCTTCGCCAGATTCTAAAATTATTTGCTTTGAAAGTCCTAAAAAAGAGCTCATTGACGTTATTTTGAGTTCATCAAGTTTATCAATAAATATCGTTAAGTCAGAAGCTATATTTTCAGAAAATACTTCAGTGCTCATTTTTATCAAGCTATCTTTTAACTCTCGTAATGTCGTAATACCCTCTCTGAATTCAGGCTTTCTGGAATCTTCGCAAAGAATACGGTACCTTTTATTTATATATAGTTTTCCTTTTTCATCCAATTCGCCAAGGTATTCTCTTTCGTTATGCATAGGCGCATCTAAGGTTTTACGCATTGCATCCAATAAGCGCTTCAAAAGAACTCTACATTTCGTAAACTCAACAAATCCTGTAGAAGATGGTTTAGATACTGTATCAGAATTCTTATCTGCAATTGCTTTAATTTTTTCAATACTATAATTAACAAGTCTATTTGCGTGGCATTCTATAACATCTGTTCTATGCGTACAATATATTGCTTTGCTTAATTTTTCAATTAATTGAGAGAAATTTTCATTGTCATCGCCTAAATATTTTTGAAGGTCAATACTGTCGATGAGTTCTTTAACTTCTTTCATCTTATTGTAGTCATCTGAATGCTGAATAATATCAGGTGAAAGAGCAGTTCCAAATACTGATGAATCTGTGATTCTCATTCTGCTTTTATTAGCGTTATTATCCTTTGTATTATACCAATCCAGATATCTACTAAATAGAGTGGGTGCAGTGTCGCTCCAATCATGTAGCGCCCTCAATTCTTGTTTACAAGTATTTGCAGAAACTTTAGACAGATCTGGCGTCATGTCTTTTGTTTTTGTAAGGGCGCTAAAATCATCATCTCTATCGGAACCAGTATACTTAACGCAAGTAAGTCCTTTACCGTTCATATCATCATATAATGATGTAAGGATTTCGCTTTTTCCAGTTCCTTTTTGTCCGAAAATGATATTCACATCAGCGTATAATGTTAATGGGATACGTATTGACTTATAAGGTGAAGCTATAAGATTATATGTTTTTTTCTTGTTTAACAGGGTGTTTACAACGACTGCATCTCTTTTTGTCAACATACAGAATTGAGAGAAACTTTCTACAGGCAATCGAAGATCAGAAAACGTGCATTCTTCATATTTAGACCAATCTTTTACATCACTGCCAATTAAAACATTATAATCATAATTTGCAAAAACGCCCAATGAACGATGATCCTGGAGTTCAACAAAGATCCTAGAGGAATCACCGACAATTTTTAATAATGATTCTCTATCTTCTTCTGAAATTGAGGGCGTTTTATGATAGTGAGGGATATATATTACATCGCAGCAATTTAATCTATCGTATACCTCCTGTAAATGGAATGTACAGGTTTCTAAATTTTTCCTGTGGTACATTTCACTTATTTGTTTTGAAAACAATTCTACATTATCTGGATTGGCAACAACAATAAGATGAAACTTTTTTCCGTTACTTCCACTAATGTCAATTTCAACACCAGGCCAAACTGCGCAGATATCTATGACAGCTTCCTGTAGCGTTTTATATTGATCGTAAAAAAATGCGTTATGGTTGGTGATTGCTACAATTTTTACATTAGCGTTGGAGATTTTTTCACGAAATAATTCAGGTGTTACATTTCGACCAGGGCCATCACCGGATTTTATCTGCTTAGTATGACAGTGTAGATCTATTTTCATGTAATGTATTCCCCCTAACGTAAAATCAATATTTAAGAGCGTCTAGCTTGCTATATTTTTTGCAGGCTGTAAGCTCAATATATCCTCTTCGATTATGAGCAATTCCGGCCCAATCCAGAACTGCAGCCAGGACAAAGACCGGATCAAATACTGAATCTCCGTCATGGTGGTCGGAATAGTATTTTCCAATGGCACCTACCACAGTGGTATCTTCACAACCGGGTTCGCCCAGCTTTGCACTTCTTCCCAAGCCCTTGCGAGCTGATCCATTTTGACGGACCAGAAGATCCACGATGACATCAAAAACATCATAAGTGTATGGAGGATGGATTGGCAGCTGATCACAGAGGAAACTATTGCTGCCAGGTACTGCGGTAATTTTATATGGCTTGCCTGTGAGGGAATGAACTATAGCGGACCCGCCTGCCTGCATTAGCTTATCGCGGATTATCTCTGAGGGGAGGGGACTGTTGCTTTTCTGATGAGTAACCATTATGAATTCACCTCCGTAGACGCAAGTTCAGCACCAAAAGATTCTCTTACTTCGTCAGAATTACGTCCGGAGATCGGTTTTCCCATTGCCTGCTCTATGGCATCCAAAATGTGTTTCGCACGGTCAATGAAATAAGAATCAAAGTCATTGGATCTACAAAATTCGACATTTACCATGTGAGATTCGATATAAGAATTAAGCACGTCTCTGGAGACTTCGCCCTTAGATTCTATCTTCTCAAGATATGTATTGGGGGAAACACCACCAATTTCACGGTTTGTACTGTAGGAAATAGGCGTTTTATTAACGACAGAATTCCATTTTGCCTTAGGATAATGCTGTTTTTCACAGTACGCTTTAGGGAAGATGTGGTGGATATCAATGCTTTCAGACTTGTAGACGGAGAAATCCATTTCTCGGCCGCTGATGAAGTCTCTGCAGTGATTTTTTAGAATTAGTGCCATGATTCCTTTGTATGCAGCACTCTGCCTTGTCTGGAGGGAGAGAAGCCTTGTAGGATTGAAGTAAGCTTCCTGAACCGTTTTGGGGAGCTTCTTTTCATCTTTGATCCATTCCATGACACCGACAACATCATTCACATAGCGGGTTTCGTTTGCTCCACCGTACATTTCGCCAAAGACACCACACCAATACCATTTCTTAATTTTATCTTTGATATTGGTAATTCCAAGCTTTCGGTCAAAGTTCAGAATTGTGCAGATAACAGCCATCGGGACAAATTGCGTGGTATAGGGGAGATCTTCTTGCTGGAAGATTCTCTCTTCTTCCAGAATCTTTTCTGCATCTACAAAGCCCTGGGTCAGAGGATCACAGTATTTTTTGTATTCCTCAAGTGTTAGGCCCAAAACATCTTTCTTTTTGCAGCTGACAGTGCCGCCCCTCATATAGGAGGCCAAAAGGGTACAGGCAGTTAGAAAAGCCGTTGCATCGATTATGCTCAGTAAATCTTTGCTGAAGTATTTCTCTTTACGGTCATCCCAGTCCTTCCTGAGTTCAAAGTCATCCATAGCAAAAATAGCTGTGACCAGCTCGAAAACCGTAAGGGACACACCCCCTGTATTAACATTTTCAAATACCTGGCAAACTGCTTCCTTGGGCGTTTCTTTGCCAAGAAGAATAACAGGAAACTTGTATTGCAGAGTAGGCATGACGATTTGAGATTTGAACTTGGTGAACTCTTTCCAAATCGTTTTATCAAAATCGTAGTACGTGCAATATTGATTTGACCATTCCTCAACCTTATTGAAATCAAGAATAATATTTAAGGGGAAAAGCTTGTTCTTGAATTCGAGCTCAGGTGTAGATACATTCAGCTCCTCCTTACGGCCAAAATCCGATGTTATAATTCTGGTTTCTGGAACAGAAACGATAGCATCTACACGATCAACACTTGGATCTATGGCCTTTTCAATGTTAATATAATAGAAACGCTTGATCTTAACTTTATTGTCCGTTTCTGTATTTACAGGCTGATCACTGTACATAGAAGAGTAGACGGATGTAAGTCGCTGCTGTCCGTCCAGGATCAATTCAGAAGGGGGAGTGGAGTCAACGGGAGCGCCTTCAATGGGACGGTACTTAAAACGAATATTTTCGTTTCCATACTCCAGGAACATGGCAGCACCGATGGGGAAATTCTTCGTAATGCTGGCGATTAAGGCCTTAATACGGCTGTCTCCCCACACCCAACCACGCTGAAAATCAGGCAGCTGGGCCTTGCCAGTATGTACAGCCTGCATTAATTCGGTAATAGGACGGTCATTTGTCTGCATTTTCTTTCTCTCCTCTTTCTTTTGAAAATTACAAGCTATTCATAATGTTCAGAAGGCTCTGGTAGCTGTCTACATCGTGGTATTTTACTTTGCTGGTAGATAGACCATTAAAGAGTTTTTTGGCACAGGAGATTTTAGCCTGTTCGATAGGACGCAGGTTCAGGCTGTCCATGGTACCCTTTGTTTCTGCGATAAAGAAAATGTGTTTTACAGTTCCTTCGTTAAATGCAATGGCCCAGTCAGGGGAGTAGTTACCGACAGGGGTTGGGATGTGGAACCCTTTAGGAAGCTTTGCGTATACACACACTTCGGAAGCAGTATCCAGATCCTGCACAAATCTCCGCTCAATGCTCTGATCTGCAGTACCATCAGTAAAGACGTAATTCTGTATTGCCTTTTGAGCCCTGAATGCTTTATCAAAACTCTGACTGTTCTTTTCTGCTGTAAAAATATCGCTGTCGTAAGTTCCACTTGTCTGATCATAGGTGATGTGATCTACAATCATAGTGGCCTTTTGCTCGTTAATCAGCTTGCTTACCTTAGCTATAAATTCTTCTGGGTTGTTTCGGAACATATGGAATTTATCGATACGAATGCCCTTTAAAATAGCTACGATGGTTTTGCGTGTCAGTTTTGTTTCACCGGCAATCTTACCGATCAAATCATAGGGAACGGTGCTTGCCTGAGCCCGGCGCAAGGTTTGTGTTTTTGTGCTTGCAGTTTTAAAGGAATCACCACGCTCAATCTCATGCTCATTCATAACAGCTTTCTGCTGACCAACGGAGGTAGTATACTGCAGCTCGCTGACAAACAGCTTCTCATCGATGTGAGCAATGGATTTACGAATAAGTTCGTCGCTATCAAAAGAAACTTTATAAGCGTATTTGTGGTTAATATAGCTCCAAAGTGTTTGGAATTCCTGCTTATAGAAGTTATCATTTAAAGGATTATCCTTAATTTTTGTCTGGTGACCATCGGTGAACATACCCTTCAGTGCATTTTCATCAAAGACGGCCTGCACAAGCTTATGAATTCCATCAGCCATTGGCTGAAGCTGCGGAGACATAGGTGCCAGCGTACCGGCGCTCAGGTCAGAGCGGTATTTGTCAGTAACCTTCCTGTCTTCATCTACATATCCATTAGCAATCAGGTAGAATTCAATGGAATTGGCAGTTTTAGAATCAATAGCGATGGGTTCACCATCCACCTGAACAAATTTGCCTTTAAAGTATTCATTGGTAGCAGCCAAGGGACGTTCATACAGGACGGCCTTAATATCCTTCTGAAGATCTCCAACAAAGTTTTTATAACTTTCATTGGCAATTACAGTTAGAACATTAATTTTATGTACAAGATCGCCACAGGATTGGCTGTCCATACGAGTGCCTTGCTGATTAACACATAGGCGCAAGCCACGGCCAACCTCTTGCCGTTTGGCAGTCTGACTTTTTGTGTGACGTAGAGTACAGATCTGGAAAACGTTTGGATTGTCCCAGCCTTCTCTGAGTGCAGAATGAGAGAAGATAAATCGGGTGGGTTCATCAAAGCTCAGCAGTCTTTCCTTGTTTTTGAGAATCAAATCATAGGCGGAAATATCATCAGAGAATTCGCTTCCGCGTTTAAGAGAGCTATCAATGCTGTGACCGGTTTTCTTATCAATACTGAAATATCCCTTATGAACGCTGTGTACATCTGCACATCTGGTCCGAAGATATTTCTGGTAGTCACTGTCAAAGAAAGTCAAATGATCATTCAAGATAGCTTCATACTCTTCTTCAAATATTTTTCCATACTCACCAAGAATTTCTTCGCCATTTTCATCATACTGTCGGTATTTGGAAACTTCATCTATGAAGAAGAGGGACAGAGTTTTGATGCCCTGACGGAAGAGCTGCTCTTCTTTTTCAAAATGCGAAAGAATTGTTTCGCGAATCTGAATCCGGCGCATATCCTGCTCGGAGACATCACCTACCACATCGCCCAGGGATAGGATTTCTCCGTTGGTAAAGGAAACGGAATTGGTTTCAGGATCAATGTCAGAGATTACAAAGCCGCGGTACTGCTCCATTTCTTCTGAAATATAGAAGAGGTCGTCACCTACATTCAAAATACGGCTTTCCCGATTGATGCTCTTTTTATAACCAATCTCCATTTCGATTCTGGCTCTGGGAGGTTTATTGGGAGCCAGCAGAATTTCATCCAGGAAGAGGTACTTGTCAGTACCACGGAAGTTCTTAACTTCAAAGCCCTTTACCTCGATCTTTTTCACAAGGCGCTGGTTAAAGGCTTCCAGAGCATCCAGGACATAAACGGTATTGTGCTGTTTTGCATGGGTTGCAGAATAGTTCAGGCTGAACAGGGGATTGAAGTGCTGCAGTGCTTTCTGCGTAGCAGAATCCTCTTTGCCCATTTTCTGGGGTTCATCCAGAATGACAATGGGACGGTTGGCTGCAATGACATCAATAGGCCGCCGGGAGCCAAATTCATCCCGCTTGGAGTAGATGATCCTGGCTTCCTTGCTGCGTCCGTCCTCCTTCAGGGAGGATGCAAATGCCTGGGTATTGATAATCATAACATTGATGCCGGAGCTGGAGGAGAAATTATCCAGCTGGTTCAGGTTGGAGCTGTTATAGACAAAAAACCGGGCTTTCTTTCCATAGTGTTCCATGAAGTGGTCTTCCATGATCTCAAAGGATTTCTTCACACCTTCACGGATCGCAATGGAGGGGACTACCACAATGAACTTGCTCCAGCCGTAACGCTTGTTCAGCTCAAACATGGTTTTGATATAGACATAGGTCTTACCGGTGCCGGTTTCCATTTCAATATCCAGACTGCAGCGGCCCAGAGCCTTCACAAGGCTGTCAGAGGGTTTAATATTACTCTCGTTCTGGATCTGCTTGATGTTCAGCAGCAGCTGATCGTCAGAAAGCGCTACTGCCTCGTTTTTATAACCGGTATCATCATCCAGGTCATAGACATTCCTCTGGCGTTGTCCATCCAGAGTCAGTTCGGTCTGTTTATCCATGTTCATCCGAATCTGTTCATTTTTCTGGCGCTTGCCCAGATCCCGGATATAGCTGGTGCGGTCATGGAAGTGCTGACCGGCAAAGACTCTTACAACAGCCTCGACAGCGTCAGTCTGGTACTGCTGTATTTTAAAATTGAATTTCATTCTTATTTTCACTCATTTCCAACTCGTGTAACATTTTCATATAATCTTGATGTGCCTTACTTGAAGATTTTGCATTAAGCTCTATTTGACGAATTATTATGAAAATTATCGTAACAATTGTTATATTAAAGAAAAGAGTACCAAATAACATACAAATATATCTGATTAAATTAAAAACAGATGTTCCTGACCATGTTGAAATCACAGACAGTAAATCGTGACTCATGAGAAAGGTTAATAAAATTACAAATACAAAGGCTGAAAAGCTGATGTATATAGTATATATAGATGTGAGAATATCGCTATTTTTTCCAATTACCCTATGCGAAAATATACCGCATATTATGCTAGCAACGATTGAAGCGAATACACCCAGTACAAAGTCAACAATCATTATAGTACCTTCCTTACAGTGTCAGGACTATAAGTTTCAAAGATCTGATCGAAGTTGGTAGAAACACTGTCATCAGCCATGGAGCTGTCACGCATAACAAAGTAGTATGGCTGCAGTTTGGCAACCTGAGTAATGACTTCGTCTGTAACATTTTTGTCAAAGCAGGCGATCAGGAAGTTGTCAGCTACATTAAAGACTTTCTTACCGGAAATTTCGGACTGCTCAATTTTACTGGAGAGGAGAATACCCAGATCCAACATGACCTGGAAGAGGAGGTCTTCCGGTGATCTGTCAGATTTGATATTGTCCTCCAGCTGGTCAAGAAAGTTCTGGCTGGTTTCTGCTGGGGTATAGTAGACATCCTTCATATTGCTACTGTCCAGCTTGAGTACACGGAAACCAATGTCCAGATCCTGGGTGGTGAGAGGGTTCTCCTCCTTGATTTTCTTACCGGCCCGGCGGATTCGTTCCTTGCCGATTTCACAGATGTTTTTGTAGCCGGCCTTGTGGGCTTCGGATTTTTCATCGGTTTCTTCCGGAAGCTGCACCATGATGAACTTCCGATGTCCGCCGTCTTCTGCATTCAGCTGCATGACTGCGTGGGCAGTAGTAGCGGAGCCGGAGAAAAAGTCAAGTATAATGGAATCTTTATCGAGCTTAGTGCTGATGTCTACTAAAAATTTGATTAGGGAGCATGTTTTGGGAAAACTAAAAATTTTTTGATCAAAAAGAGAGGTGATTTCCTTAGTTCCATCTAGTGACATGCCAACACTATCGGGCAACCGAGTACTTACTGGCATAAGTCCAAATGCTTTTCCTGCTTTCTTTTCATCATCTTCTTTCCAGTAACGCAACATAGGCCTAGAAATATTTAAGAATGAATAGTCACCGGGAAAAACAATTTTCCCTTTTTGATAATAATCAGAAAAAGTTTCTTCAGTTACAGCCCAAGTTCGGAGAGGATTTGCAGGATATGAAATACCTGTTTTAGGATTAGTAATTGCAAAGTTACTATTGGGACGTTCTGCAGCAGTCCTTTGCGTTGTTAAATCATGTATTCGCCAGGCACGATTAGGAAAATCGGGAGTTTCATAATATTTTCGTTCGGTTCCATTAGTATACGCATTAAATTTGTCAGATTTAGCGTAACAAAGAATCCATTCGTAGTCCTGAGAGATTCCAAATGGTACATCAGATTTTGCAGTTCGCTTCCGCCAAGGAATTGTTGCAATAAAATTGATTTTTCCGAAGATTTCATTGCAAATATTTTCAAGATTTCCTCGCTCATTATCATCTATAGAAATGAAAATAACACCATCGTCAGTCAGAAGATCTCTTGATTTTTTTAATCTAGTGTACAACATATTTAGCCAATCTGTATGGAATCTACCGTTACTCTCAGTGTTTACAACTAGCTGATTGCCTTCAGCATCAAACTGACCGCTGTTGGCAAGGTATTCATCCGTGCTTTGGGCAAAGTCATCCTCATAGACAAAGTCGTTACCGGTATTGTAAGGAGGATCAATATAGATCATCTTGATTTTGCCTAGGTAGGTTTCCTGGAGGAGCTTCAGAACATCCAGGTTGTCCCCCTCAATGTACAGATTCTCAGAGTCAAAACCACCGGCAGTACCATCCTTACCTACACTTTCCTCCCGGCAGGGCCGGAGAGTTTCACTGATGGGGGAGTTAGCCAGCAGGACAGACTTTTTCTTATCCGGCCAGGTAAACTGGTACCGCTCTTCCGGGCCCTCTACAACGACACTGGAGAGCTCCTGGCGCAGCATATCAAAGTCAACAGCATACTCCACTTCTCCGGCATCATTCTTCCGTTCTGTTATGCAGTCCGGAAACAGGGCCCCGATTTTCTTTATGTTTTCGTCAACCTTGTTGACGGAGTGCATTTTAAGCTTGTCCATTCATTTGTCCTCCTGCGTTTGTTTTCTAAGCAGTTGTGTGATTGCAGACAATTTTTTCTTTTCTTGTTTTTCGAATAAGTAACGATCCAGAATTTTTGTGATTATATATTGCATGGCAGGATACAAATCATAACATTCATCTTCGTCGTATTCGTGTACTCCCTTACTAAGAACTGAATAAATCTGTGGCCGTACAGAATTAAGTTCTGGAGGGATGATTTTAAGGTGCGCATCTACTGCTTTCAGTTTATCATCAAAATTTGGTTGCGCAGTAGCAGAATCTAAATAGGTGTATTCCTTATCTACAAGATGTTCTAGGATTCTTCTCAAATAAACAAAAGCAGCAATTCCCATATGCTGTGAATAGGCGTTGACAGAGCGTTTCAACTCAATATAGTATTTGGGAAGTATATTTTTATATTTTATAATTTCAGTTTCTTTCCCACTTGCATAAGAAGGATATTGTCCGTATTTTATTATATAGTCAGGTGCATATTTTGCGCAAACACGATGTTCTGCACCACAATGTGTACATGTCAGAATTATTTCACATGTACCGTCTTCTTTATCAAAAACATTATGGTTACCAGGAGAAGATAATCTATTGCACATCTGAAGGGTGAAAGAATGAAGACTTGACCATTGATAGGATTCAGATTTGAAACTTCGTATCTTATCACATTCTTCACAATAAGCTTCTATAATTAATTCGTCTCTGATTCCGGGTATCCTCCATTCTTGTGGCGTGATTACGCGCTTCTTATACGGAGGATCATTTTCTAAGAAGTCAACCAGGAAATTGTTCGTATTCATAAGGATTCTCCTATATATTTTACTTCATTCCCATATCTACTTTTAACTGGGCAACCTTTACTTTTCGCTCAGCATTATCTATTTCTAAATATGCTAGCAAAATCATTTGATAAAGTTCATCATACCAGGATTCTAATTCATTACTTGACATATTTGCAATGTGTTCTCTGTATTTGGAAGCATCTGCTGGATTTACATTGTTGTGACGTAAATTCAGATTGTTGAGCATGAAGAAAATATCGCTACACAATTGGTTTTCAGCGATTTTTAGGCTTTCACGTTTAGCTTCTAAATCCCTTCCCAACTGAATAAGAATACTTTTCTTAGCGCCTATATCGCCTTTCAATGTAAAATGATTATATCGAAGAATAGGGAAAAACAGACTTTTGTCTATGATTTCTGCAACAGCAGTAACTTCTGGTTTATCTTCTTCAATTAATACACATTCTTCTGCTGGAATTGCATATGCTTTATAGTTTATTTGGGACAGTACATCATCCATAATTTCTTTTAAAAGATAAAAGGTGTCATATCCTTTAATTCCATACTGATGATTTAAGATAGCAGTATTGACAAGCCATAAAAAATTATAAACAATTTCAATAAAAGAGATTAGACAATCCTGATTAGTATTGGCATAGCACTCATATGTCGCATAGTCTACTGTTTCAAGGAAATCGTTCAGATCCAGGCAATGCCCTCTGCGTTTCCATGAATCAAAAAGAACTTCATCAACGAAATCAAAAATTGTCCAATTTATTCCATTTTGATTGATCGTATTTGTGTGTTTGAAGAGATTCATGATACGATTTAAATCTGACTCAAGATTTGTATTTTCTTTTAATATATCAAAAATATTTCTGCGTGCCATTACGACGATATCTCCTTTTCAAGAGAATGTATTCTTTTTGCCAACTCAAACTTTTTCCTGGGCTGTTTTTCTGCTCGAGCCAGCCTTTCCAGCTTCTGGATTTCTTTGTTCAGCTTTTCTTTGCGCTCATCCTCAGCAATCTGCTGATCCAACGTTCGCCCTCCTGAGATCTGGATTTGTCCTACCTCTTGAATCAGGTTCTCCCAGACGGAATCCAGATCCAGTCCTTTCAGGGTGACCTTACAGTTCTCCGCAGGTGTCCAGTTGGAGCAAATCAACTTGTTGTGATAGATAGCAAGGCAGCGCTGGCCATCGTATTCCAGAACCAGGAGCATTTTCTGATCAATTAGCTTTGAGAGCTGGGCAACGGTGTGGGGATCATAATTCTGTTGTTTTAGTGTGACCAGCAGAACAAAAATGGAGGATATTTTAGTACCTGCTGCAATGCTAACGGTGGCTGGAGAAATTTCACCGGAGATCATAATTTTAGAAATATCCCCGTCAAATTTATCCTTTGCAGCTGTATTCATATGGAATTTTGCATAGATCGCTTTCTTGGGAAGCTGCTTACTCAGCTCCGTAGATTTGGGTAAATCCAGCATAGAATATCTCTCCAATCAGAACTCACGGCCTGCCATGGAAAGATTCTCTTTTCCAATGGCAGTCAGAGAAATAATTTCTTCGTATTTTTTGTGATATTCTGTCTGATTGAAACGATTTTTCTCAATAGACAGCAGACAAGATTTGGCTGCCAGTTTTTTCACGGTTCCGATTTGCGTGTACATCTCCATGGAGTGGAGGTAAAGAACTTGATCTCCGATATGCAGGGGATGGCCCAGCGCATCCTGAAAGCTTCCGGCTTCCGATATGGCTTTGTCCGAAGCAATTCCCAATGCATTCAGTGAAAGTACATTCAAGGCGGTCAGCCAGCAGCCGTCTGTAAAATTTACAGCATCCGTATCACATAGGACATCGGAGATAATACGAAAGGAGGCAATCGTCTGAATTGTGTTTTTGTGTTTTCCGCTATAGCAGAAAACCTGGTCCCCAATGTGAAGCTCATTTCCAATATTATCTTTCATGATTTCCTCCTTATCGAATCACTAAGAAGCATATCAATTCAAAATCATCCAGGCCCTTAATCAGATTAGATGCAAAGCTCATTTGACCTCCATTTAAAAATGCGTCAAGATCGCTCTCGTCCTTCACTTTGATTATGGAAGATATTGCGTTTTGAAGCAATTCGGAGAGATGGGACATATCTTTTCCATCCCGTGTTTCCTTGTTGAAAGGACGGTACGCATCTGGAATGGGTGCTGTTTTTCCTTTACAGAGAAAGCGCATTTTATCCAGCATATCTTTAGGGGAGAGATGGTCACAGATGACTTCACCATTATCACTGATATATACCATATAGAATGGGTGGAGCCGGTTTTGATTGTCAATGTTAATGCTGTTAGATCTGTTTTTCAATACATAGATAACACCGGCAGGCAGTTCAGGGGTAGCCGGTACCACAGAATGCAGTCCATAGGGAGTCCCATCTAGATCGGGATGATGTTTTACATATTCCAGAAGATCCAGACGGAACTCATTAAGACCCAGATCCATGATAGAAATACCACTGGAGATTTCTTCGATATCAACAACTTCTTCTTTGAGACGTTTCAGCTGAGCCTTCCGGTACTCGAGATCCATTTTCTCGTCGTTGCTGATGATGTTTTCGTCACCGGTAGCGGTCATATTGACAATTTTCATTCGGGTCTCAACTTTGGCCTTTAAGTCAATATATTCATCCAGAGTAACATCCGGCCAGAAGTTCACCAGCTGAATGACGCTATTTTTGCTGCCGATACGGTCAATACGACCGAAACGCTGAATGATGCGCACGGGATTCCAGTGAATGTCATAGTTGATCAAATAGTCGCAGTCCTGTAGGTTTTGACCTTCCGAAATGCAGTCAGTGGCAATCAGAATATCAATTGTTCGATTGTCATTTGGCATTAGAAGCTGCTTATCTTTTGAAATGGGGGAGAAGCAGGTAAGAACTGTATTTAGATCACACCGCAGGCCCTTAATGGTGGTTTTACCTTCGACACTGCCGGAAACAATTGCAGTATCTAAGCCATAATTGGCTTTGATGTCTTGACTGACATGCGTAAAAAGGTAGTCAGCGGTATCGGCAAAGGCAGTAAAGATGATTACTTTTTTGTTCTCAGGGTTAATGGGATTTTCTATTTTGTTATGCAAAACGGAGAGAAGCTTCTGTAGCTTACTGTCATGTGCTGGTGTTATATCTCCTACCATGAGATTCAGTAATTCCAGAATATCTCTGTCTTTTACAAGATTTTGCCGCCAGGAGACATAATCCATGTCAGCAAGCTCGATTTTTACTTTGCGGCCAAAGGTGAAAAGATCATCATTCTGATCTTCGCCATCAAATTCATCGATATTTGTAATATCGGTTAAAGTCATAGAGGTGCTGGCCTGCTTATCAAATGTATCAATGGTATGGATTGTTTGCTCGATGAATGCCTGAATCCGGCTGATTGTCAGATGAAAAGAATACACAGAGCTTTCCATACGCTTCATTAAATTGATAGCTGTTAATCGCCTGATACCTTGCTCACGACTGGCTTGAGTAAAGCCTACATTTACTTTATTATCCTCGTACAGCTCTGCGTACTTTTCCATTTTACTGGCCAGGATAAAGTGCGATGGTGTATAAATGGAAAGATTAAGCTCCATGAGCTGACCAAAGATTTCGTTGTAATTGATTGCGTCTTTCAGGTCTGTTAATGGAGGCTGGATAGACATTGGGGGAAGACGAGAAGGAAAGGTACCGATGTCAGATGTATCATAATACTTCTGAATATGCTTTCGGGAACGGGCAATGGTAACAGAGTCTAGGACTTCAAAAAAATCGAAGTCTAACATGGATAACAGATTATTTGTAGTTCGATCCTCAGGCTCCCACTTGCTCCAGGCAGTAAATGCACGCTGGGCATTCTTGAAAATTTCGTTAATACTACGGGAAGTGTTAAGTTTCCCATCGATGTAGTCAGTATTTCCTTCATATGCCAAGGCAATTTGGTTTTTTAGGTCATTGAAGCGATTGTTGACAGGTGTTGCAGACAGCATGAGTACTTTCGTCCGGACACCTTGCTTAATGACCTTATTCATTAGGCGAAGATATCGATTTTCTTTTTCATCATCGTCGCCAGATACCTTGCCGCCATTACGAAAATTATGGGATTCATCAATGACAACCAGATCATAATTGCCCCAGTTCAAACGTCCAAGGTCCAAACCGTTAGAAGATCCGTGGGATCGACTTAAGTCGGTATGATATAAAACATCATATCGTAACCGATCACATGCAATAGGGTTATTGACATAGTTATCTTTATAGGTGTTCCAGTTATTAGCCAGCTTCTTCGGGCATAAGACCAGGACAGATTTATTTCGGTTTTCGTAGTACTTTATAACTGCGAGAGCTGTAAAAGTTTTGCCTAAGCCTACACTGTCTGCGAGAATACAACCGTTAAACTTTTCCAGTTTATTAATGATAGCAAGAGCGGCATCTTTCTGAAAATTATAGAGTATATTCCAAATTTTGCTATCTTTGAAACCAGTAGCTTCATTCGGAAGTACGTCCTCTGAAATATCCTCCAGAAACTCATTGAAAATATTATAGAGAGTTACATAGTAGATAAAATCAGGAGGATTTTCATTATAGGCTGCTGTAATATTGTCAAGAACTTCATCAGTAACATCCTGCAATTTAATGGGATCATTCCAAAGACTGTCAAAGAGGCTAAGGTACATTTGAGAGAAGGGAGCCTCAGCCTTTTGAATCATTGTATAAGCGTTGTTACCACGCTCGCATCCAAGATCTACTGTAGTAAATCCGTTAATAGGGGAGTAACTCAGGTCGTCTGTTGCAATAAAACCCATCATGTGCTCGTCAGTTACATTAGACTTAAATGTAACTTTTTGGCGAATCCAATCTGCACACTCTTTTGCAATGGCTTTCTGTGTTAATTCATTGCGGAGCCTGACTTCAAACTCGGTTCCGTATAGGCTTCGTTCACGGTTTAGACGAGGAATATAGAATTCACGCATTTCTTTCTTGGCTTTCTCTGTCGTAAAGGTGGGAGAAGTAAAGAGAAAGCGAAGTTCGTCAATTCCTTTAAGTTCAGTCTTCAGCTCTTGAAAAGCATAAATTGAGAAGCAAGCCGCAGCAATAGACAACTTGCTTCCTTTTTTTAGCTCTACGGATAAGTCATCGCGCAGAGTTTTACTGGTATTATCGATAAGTTCCATTGCATATGTCCTCCCTGTATTATTTTAAAATATATAGGGGTTAATAAAAAGGGCTATTTTTCGACAAATTCCATAATGTCGTTGATTTCGCAATTAAGAGCCTTACAGATTTTCCCGAGAACATCTGTGGTAACATTTTCACCACGTGTGAGCTTGGTGATTGTGTAATTGCTGATATTGGCCATTTCAGCAAGGTCTTTCTTTTTTAAATCTCGATCAATCAATAGTTTCCAAAGCTTTTTGTAACTGGCAATCATACTGACACCTCACAAAGTACAGAATCATGCAATCATTATACTTCATTATTACAGCATTTTCAACAAAAAGCTCATAAAAATATAGCGTTCGCTTTATTTTATTCGAATGAGTCAAGTTAATAGGACATTTAAAAGCTTGATCGGTAAGAGCCTCCTGCCTTTACGAATGATTATATGGAAATCAAGTTCCTGCTGCAAGAAGCGCTTATGGATAGAATTGATGACCGGGAAATGTATATGAAAGGCATCGATCAGAGTTATCATTACGAAGGCTACAATGTATTCAAAACCTGTAGCATCACAGATTAAAAAATCAGGGTGGAATATTTCGTTCCACCCTGATTTTTCAGCATATGTAATTGCGGTCAGCGTACAGCATCACCTGGTAATCTCGTGCACAGTTGCGCTGCAGCCTCTTTCTGAATCTGCATACCGGCTGACAGTCCGAAGGTAAAGTAGGATTCGCACTCCATGAGCTGAGCGGTATAGATGTTA
>RCNI01000899.1_pt1 | contig 17185 bp, 17 predicted proteins | sample 2041151 | NCBI WGS metagenome assembly RCNI01 (sample SAMN09708214, study PRJNA481090) | feces metagenome | isolation source: feces | place: Antarctica: Albino Rookery | reverse complement strand
TTTTCGTAATCAACGGTAACGCCGTTAACGGTGTCTACCAACAGACCGTACTGACCGACTTCGCCAGAAACCAGACCTTCTTCAACCAGAGCTTCGCCAACAGTCTTCTTGTCGGTGGAAACTTCGGTCTTGGTTTCCTTGCCATCAGCGTCTACGGAAACAAAGGTAAAGCTCTTCTCTACCTGCTGTTCCTGCTGCTGGTCATTGTCCTGAGTGTCGTTTGCGTTGTTACATGCAGTCATGCACAGTGCCATAGCCACAACCAGCACCATACAAAGGATGTAAGACAGCGCATTTTTCTTCATGTTTTTCATGTTCTTCATGTGCGTGTTCTCCTTTTATGTAGTTAAGTTTCTTTTACCTATCGGCGACCGCGATATATGGTAAAGATAATCGACTGGATATTCCGACTTAATACCACGCTAATCAGCCTTCTCAGATTTCTCCAATGACCTTGTCCCGGTACTGTGGCGGTATCGGTAAAGACTAGCGACTCTTGCGTATCATACGGCGACGGGCTCGTACAGGAATTCCACCTGTTTCCCCAGTCGACTGCCATCATACCACAACTTCATCTCTTGTGCAATTTTATTTATCATAGTATACTGAACTCACTAATTTGCAGAGGAGAATATTTATGACTGAACTCATCAGAGACTATTATCTGAACCATGATATGAACTGTGCGGAAGATTTGCTGCTGTCCGCAAATGATACTTACAATCTTGGTCTGGACCACAAAGCAATCAAGCTGGTTGCCGGCTTCGGCGGTGGTTTTGGCTGTGGCAGCGTTTGCGGTGCAATCGCTGGCTCTATGGCAGCAATCAGCAGCTTGGCTGTTGAAGACCGTGCACACGCAACCGAAGGTTTCCGTGATCTGTGCAAAGAGTTTATGGAACGCTGCGAAGCAGAAATGGGCTCTACCCTGTGCGATGTGCTCAAACCCAAGTACCGCACCGAGGAAGAACGCTGCGTACCAACCTGCGTAAAAGTCGGCGAACTGCTGACCGCATTTATCGAAGAAAAAGGACTGGCTAAGTAATCCATCATGGAACATATTTGCTACATCATCGGTGCATTTCACGGAGAAGATGCTTGTATCTGCCCCGCAGCAGATGACTTTGTTATTGCCGCCGACGGCGGATATATGGCGCTTAAATCCTTAGGTGTGAAGGCAAACCTCGTAGTCGGTGACTTTGATTCTCTGGGCTATGTCCCGGAGGCCGAAGAAATCATGCAGCACCCTGTTCGCAAGGACGACACCGATACGCTACTGGCAATTCGTTTAGGTTTAGAACGTGGATACCGCAATTTCGTGATTATCGGCAGTATCGGCGGCAGACTGGACCACACCATTGCGAATATTCAGTCTTTGCTGTTTCTTCGTGAACACGGCGCAAGAGGTATCCTATATGGGGAAAACACCGTAATCACTGCGGTACACAATAGCAGCATCAGCGTTTGCGGTGAAGGCACAATCTCTGTATTTTCTCTTGAAGCAAAAGCAGAGGGGGTAACCCTGCAGAATCTGGATTATCCCGTAGACCATGTCACCCTGACAAATACCTTCCCTATTGGCGTAAGCAATGCCTTTCTCCAAGGTCCTGCCACAATTTCCGTGGAAGACGGCACACTGCTTGTTCTCTGGACTGCCGAAAAAGAACACTTGCCCGATATTGTCAAACAGATATAAAGAAACCCCACCGTGGTCATTCACGATGGGGTTTTCTTTATTTTTCCATTTGTTCGTATACTTTTTTAATGGCCGCAAACGTCTCAGCACTCAAATCATGCTCAATCTTGCAGGCATCTTCCTTGGCGTTTTCTTCGCTTACGCCAATTGCTTTCAGCACGCCTGTCAACACAATATGCCGCTCATAGGTAGAACTGGCGATTCTGCGACCTTCTTCCGTCAGCCGAACGAAACCATCTTTGCTCACTTCTACATAGCCTTTTGTACGGAAAGCCTTCAAGGTTTGGCTTACCGTCGGCCGAGAATAACCAAAGAAATTGGCAATATCAACACTTCGTACATTTCCTTTGTCCCGTTGCAGGACCATTATTGCTTCCAAATAGTCTTCCATGGACTGGGTAATTGCCATATGTTCGCCACATTCCTCTCTATCGTAATAATGAGTCCATTATAACAAGATAATCAATTCTTTGCAAGTCGATCAGCCAGTGCAGCAAACTGCTCCAAACTCAGAGCCTCACCACGGATACGCTCATCGAAGCCGCAGTCCGCAATCGCCTGTGCCAGTTCTTCTTTGCTGCGCTCACCCATACCCGCAGAAAGTGCATTCACCAGAGTCTTACGGCGCTGGTTAAACGCTGCACGGATAATACGGAACATGAACTGTTCGTCCTGAACGGCACAAACGGGGTGTTCTCTGCGGCGCAGCTGAATAACGGAGCTAGTCACCTTCGGAGCAGGCATGAAGCTGCTGGGTGGAACATCGAACAGAATCTCCGTTTCGCAGTACCACTGTACCAGCAGGGTAAATGCGCTGTAATCGGCTGTACCGGGTTTTGCATTCATGCGTCGTGCTACTTCACGCTGAATCATCACGGTGATGTATTCAAAGCAGCCGGTCTCCAAAAATGCAGTAATCACCGGGGAAGTAATATTGTACGGCAGGTTTGCGCAAACAACCGGACGCAAACCGGCAAACTTTTCTGCAACCAGCTGCTTCAAATCGGTTTTCATTACATCGCCAAACACAATTTCCACATTATCGTATTCGCTGAGGGTTTCCTCCAAAACAGGCTGAAGCGACGTATCCAGCTCAACACAAACTACCTTGCCTGCGTATTCCGCTGCGGCACTGGTGAGACAGCCAAAGCCTGCACCAACTTCCAACACGCCCATGGTTTCATCTACGCCCGCATAGTCCACAAGACGCAGCGGTACAGATGCATCGATCAAAAAGTTCTGTCCCATAGACTTGGAAAAACGGAAGCCATATTTATTCAGCAGATATTTAATTGTATCCGGAGAACAGAGCTGATTTACATTCATGGAAACACCTTTTCAAACGCCTGTCTCTGATCCAGTGCATCAGTCGACTGGGTCAGGTTCACATTACCACGGTAGTGGTAATTAAATTTTGCCAGCAGCTTTTTCATGGGTACATTCTTCTTGTGCACGGGTACACGCACAGCCGCTGCACCACGCTGCTTTGCAATTTCTTCTACAAAATTCATGAGCATACTTGCCATGCCCGTGCAGGAGTAACGAGCCTCCACTGCCATGCGGCGGAGAACGACATATGCTCCATCGCCATGCCATCGTCCGTCAGTGAGTGTGGTATCGCAAAAATCAACACCAGGCCCTACCACGGAAAACATACCGGCAAAGGCACTGCCGTAGCAAAGAATATAGCAGTTGCCGTCTTCAATATCCTGCTTAAACATCGCTTCACTTGGGTTCGTTCCCAAAGTGATTTTCTGCTTTTTCAGTCGTGCTTTTGCCTTGACTGCCTGATCCATAATGGCAGGTAAATCGGACATCTCTGCCTTACGGTAAGTTACCGGCTCGGTCAGTTTCATACTGCTGCGTTCTCTGCGAATTTCCGCCAAAAGCTCCAAATCGAGCTTATCGGTAATTTGCAGTTCCTTAAACATATCAGGGCGCTTATCCATTGTGCGCTCCAGCTGTTTCTTTCTCCGCCAGCGGTCCACCTTTGCGTGGTCACCACTACGCAGCACTTCAGGCACTGCTCTGCCTTCCCAAACATCGGGTCGGGTATATTGCGGGTATTCCAGCAAGCCGTCCCAATGGCTTTCGCCTGTATAGCAAGCCTCATCGCTCAGCACGCCCGGTACCATGCGACAAACCGCATCAGTAACGACCATTGCCGCCAGCTCACCACCGGTAAGAACGAAGTCGCCAATGCTCAGTTCTTCGTCCACACATTCTTCGATAAAGCGTTCGTCAATGCCCTCGTAATGGCCGCAAACCAGCACCAAATGGTCATAATCACGAACTAAACGCTTTGCTTCTTCCTGATTAAAACGGCGTCCCTGCGGAGACATATAAATGACTCTGCTGCGACGCTGTCCGGCTTGCTGCATTACATCGTCCAAGCAGCTTTTCAGCGGCTGCGCCATCATTACACAGCCCCAACCACCGCCATAGGGGTAGTCGTCCACCTGCATCTGCTTATTTTCGGTATAGTCACGGATTTGGTGGCAGTTAATCTCGATGGCACCTTTTTTAGCGCCACGGCCGAGAATACTTTCCCCCATAATCGTCTGCATACTGTCGGGAAACAGCGTGAGAATATCTACACGCACGTCGGTCACATCCCCTCAATCAGACGCACAACCACTTCACCGGCATCAGCGTCCACATTCAGCACGAACTCAGGTACTGCGGGAATCAGGTGTTCCTGCTCGCCCTTCACTTCGTAGACCTGACCACGGGGTAAATCCAGTACATCAGTCAGCGTACCAATGAGGTTTCCCTCTTCATCAACTACCTTTGCGCCCAGAATATCCTGAATGAAGAATGCGCCTTTGGGCAGTCTTGCGTCGTTGCGGTCAATCTTAATGACCTTATTTTTCAGGGGCATGGCAGCGTTAATATCATCAATCCCCTCCAGCAGAGCAATCAGCATATCCTTATGGACTCTGGAGCTCTTTACACGGACGGGCTTATCGTCAATATAAAAGGTTTTGAACTTCTTCAAAAATGCGGCATCATCTGCCCAAGGAACAATGCGAACTTCTCCTCGGATGCCATGGGTATTTACAATCTGTCCTGCTTCCAAAAACTGCTGTTTCATACAATCACCAATTTCATGAAGTATTCTTAAAAAGCCAAAAGGCACCCTCGGACACCGCTAAGAAGTGCGGTGTTCTCAGGCACCTTTTGTTCGTTAATCCAGTATCTCTACGGATACCTTCTTGCCCTTTCTCTGGGCAACGGCCTTCATCAGAATGCGAATTTCCTTCACAATTCTGCCCTGCCGGCCAATGACCTTGCCCATATCGCCGTCAGCCACGCGCACCTCAAATACGGTTTCGCCGCCGGCCTCGCGCTCGGTCACGGAGACCTCGTCGGGATGATCCACGAGGTTCTGCACGATGTAGGTCAATAGTTCTTTCATGCCGGTTAAACTCCTTATTCGGCTGCTTCTGCCTTCTTCAGCAGGCCCTTAACGGTTTCGGTGGGCTGAGCGCCGTTAGCGATCCAGTACTTTGCACGGTCCATATCGATGCTGATAGTTGCGGGCTGGGTCATGGGATCGTAGGTGCCGATTTCTTCGATGCTCTTACCGTCACGTGCGTTACGGGAGTCAGCAACTACTACACGGTAGAAGGGAGCCTTCTTAGCGCCCATTCTGCGCAGTCTGATTTTTACCATTACATTTCACCTCCAAATTTAAAATTCATATATAAAAAGGATTGTGGCCCTTTTTACACCTTACTTGAACAGATTTCCGAACAATCCCTTAGGCATACCCTTGGGCAGCTGAGGCTGCGTCTGAACCATGCCGTTTTTCTTGTTCTTCTTGCTGTTTTTCTTTGCCTGCTTACGCATAGTGCGCTTGCCCAGGCTGTTCATCTGCTTCATCATCTGACGCATTGCATCGTAAGACTTCAGCACGCGGTTAACATCCACAACGGACAAACCGGCACCCTTTGCAATACGGCGCTTACGGCTTGCATTCAGGATATCGGGATTTTCCCTCTCCTTCATGGTCATGGCCTGAATAATCGCTTTGGTATGACGCATCACATCGTCGTTGGGGTCAGCGTCTTCCAGTGCCTTGGCATCAATGCCGGGCATCATGCTGGCAATTTCGCTGAGACTGCCCATACCCTGAATGGCTTCCAGCTGCTCCAGATAGTCATTCAGCGTGAACTTGTTTTCCATCATGCGCTGTGCCAGTTCTTCCGCCTTTTTCTGGTCGATGGCCTGTTCTGCCTTTTCAATAAAGCTCAGTACATCGCCCATGCCCAAAATACGGCTGGCCATGCGTTCGGGGTAGAACGGCTCAATCTGGTCGAGCTTTTCGCCCACACCGGCGAACTTGATGGGTTTTCCGGTTACTGCTCGGATAGACAGAGCAGCACCGCCTCTTGCGTCACCGTCCAGCTTACTGAGCAGAACGCCGGTTACGCCCAATGCCTCGTCAAATGCGGAAGCAGCGTTAACTGCGTCCTGACCGGTCATTGCGTCAACAACCAGCAGAATTTCTGCAGGCTCTACGGTATCGCGGATAGCGACCAGCTCATCCATGAGTGCCTGGTCAATATGCAAACGGCCTGCGGTATCCAAGAACACCAGGTCCTGACCATGGCGCTTTGCATACTCGATGCCGTGCTTAGCAATTTCAACAGGATTTCCCTGTCCTTCTTGGAATACAGGCAGACCCAACTGGCTGCCAACGGTTTCCAGCTGCTTAATTGCAGCAGGACGATAAACGTCACAGGCAACGAGCAGAGGGTTTTTGCCCTGGCGCTTCATGTACCCGGCCAGTTTTGCACCGTTTGTGGTTTTACCTGCACCCTGCAAACCAACCAGCATCACTACGCTGGGAGACTTGCTTGCAATATTCAGTTTGGGGGCATCGCTGCCCATGAGCGCAATCAGTTCTTCATTAACAATCTTAATGACCATCTGCGCAGGGTTCAGACTTTCCAGAATATCTGTACCGACTGCACGCTCAGTTACGCGCTTTACAAAGTCCTTAACAACCTTGAAGTTAACGTCAGCTTCCAGAAGTGCAAGCTTGACCTCGCGCATGGCTTCCTTTACATCCGCTTCCTTCAGTCTGCCCTTGCCGGTCAGCTTCTTGAATGCAGAGGAAAGCTTTTCAGATAAACTTTCAAATGCCATGTTGATTATCCTTTCAGCTTCTGAAGCTCTGCGGAAAGCTCTTCCGCCAGCTGCAGTGCTTTGCCGTCAGTGTTTGCCAATAACTGGGACAAGGTGGCTTCCATTTCTGCCACCACAACCTGATTTTCACGGAATCGACCGATCAATCCGGTCTTTTCTTCTGTTTTGCGTAAAGTTTCTTCCGCACGCTTGATGATGTCCCAAACGCCCTGTCGGGAAATGCCCGTCATCTCTGCGATTTCGCTCAGAGAATAGTCAGCATTGTAATGAAGGTCAAAGTATTCCCTTTGCTTCTCTGTTAACAGTTCGCCGTAAAAATCGAACAGCATTGTGCGGTAAACGGTTTCTTCTGTCACGCAGATCACCTCCACTGTAAATTAGTTCCCCTTTACAGCTTGATGATTATACTATAATCCGTTTATTGTGTCAAGGGTTTTCCGTTAACAACCCCTATGTGCATCTACACAAAAATATCCGCTCATACGCTGTGGCTTTTGGGGAAAAATAAGGGTGTATTTTTGTCAGTTTCATTAATAAATAATTCATTACATTATCGGTCGCCTATGTTATAATGTATTAATATTGGAAACTAGAAAATAAGGAAGTATCTACATGACTCACATCAGAAACGAAATTATGCCTGGTGTCTGGCTCACTTGCCTGACCACGGACAAGTTCAAATCAGGTTGTCTGTCCATTAATATGATTACCCAGCTGACCCGAGAAACTGCAGCAATGAATGCGCTGATTCCTCAGGTTCTGCGCCGTGGCACAAAGCGTCTTCCCGATATGGAGAGCTTTTCCGGTGAGCTGGACGATATGTATGGCGCTTGCATTTCCCCCGCAGTTCGCAAAATCGGTGAAATTCAGAGTGTAGGTCTGGTGACCGATTTTGTTGATGGACAGTATGTCCCCGAATATAATGCACTGTTTGACCGCATGATTGCGCTCACCGGTGAAGTGTTGCTGCAGCCCGTTATGGAAAAAGGCCTCTTCCTGGAGCAGTATGTGGAAAGCGAAAAAGAAAAGCAGCTTGACCGTCTGCAGGGCCGTATCAACGACAAGCGTGTTTACGCTCTGCAGCGCATCATCGAGTGCATGTGCTCTTACGAAGATTTCTCCATCTCTCGTCTGGGTACGGAAGAGACCACGGAAAGCATCACTGCTGAAGCACTGACCAAGCAGTATTATCACCTGCTGGAAACTGCCCCCATTGAAATTTTCTATGTGGGTAGCTGCCGCTATAAGTACCTGCGTGACAGACTGCTGGAAGCTCTGAAAGATTTGCCCCGTGGCGAACTGGACTACGACATTGGCACCGATATTCGTATGAATACCGTTGAATCCAAGCCCCGCTACTTCACCGAAGAACTGGCTGTTACACAGGGTAAGCTCAACATTGGTTTCCGCTTGGGCGAAATTATGGACGACCCCAACTACGCCGCACTGTATGTCATGAACGCACTGTACGGCGGTGCGGTAACCAGCAAGCTGTTTATGAATGTGCGTGAAAAGCTCAGTTTGTGCTATTATGCATCTTCTATGGTCGATGTAAACAAGGGCATCATGCTGGTATCTTCCGGCATTGACTTTGATAAGTACGACGAAGCACTTGCCGAAATCATGGCACAGCTGGACGCCGTAAAAGCCGGTGACTTTACCGATGAAGAATTGCTGGCTGCTCGCAGAGCCGTTGCCGCAGAACTGCGCACCTATATGGACAGCGAAGGTGACTTGGAACAGTACTGGCTGTCCAGAAATCTCCGTGGCGAACGCAACGACCCCATGGAACTGAGCGAGCAGGTAAACGCAGTCACCCGTGAAGATGTCATCCACGCTGCATCGGGCATCGTCTGCGATGCTATATATTTCCTCAAAGGCAGCGACGAGGAAGAAGTCGAAGATGAGGAGGAATAAGCATGCAGAGTAAATTTTATCACAGTGTAAACGAAACACTGTACACCGAAACCCTACCCAACGGACTGATTATTCGTGTGGTTCCCAAACCTGACTACAATACCACCTTTGCCGTATTCGCTACCGATTACGGCGGAGCTGACCGTCGTTTTTCCGTAAATGGTCAGTGGCACGATACCCCCGCTGGCATCGCCCACTATCTGGAACACAAAATGTTCGATATGCCCGATGGTAATGCCATGAATCTTCTGGCAACTAACGGTGCATCTCCTAATGCATTTACCTCTACGGACATTACGGCATACTACTTTGACTGCACCAAGCGCTTTAACGAAAACTTGGAACTGCTGCTAAAGTTTGTGTCCACACCTTACTTTACCGAGGAGTCCGTAGAAAAAGAACGCGGCATTATCGGTCAGGAAATCGGCATGATTGAAGATAGTCCCGATTTCAAGGTCTATATCCGCCTCATGGAAGCGCTTTACCACAATTCTCCCGTACGCTGCTCCGTTGCCGGTACGGTAGACTCCATTGCACAGATTACCCCCGAAGACTTGTACGCTTGCCATAAGGCATTCTACGCACCTTCCAACATGGTACTGAGCGTTGTTGGCAAAGTCGATCCCGAATCCGTAGTCGAAACTGCACTGAAGCTGCTTCCCTCGGAAAAAGCACCTAAGCCCGTTGTAGACTACGGTGCAGCAGAACCGAGTCTGCCTCTAAAGCAGTACACGGAAATGCAGATGGAAGTTTCTGCACCTCAGTTCATGATTGGCAGCAAGGTTACCCCCGAAATGAGCGGTATGCCCAGACTGCACCAGACACATATTGGCAACTTGGCTCTGAGCAGCCTGTTCGGTCGTTCCTCTCGCTTCTTTACCAAGCTGTACAGCGAAAATATTCTGTCGAACGACTTTGAATTGGACTTTGACTATGCTGCTGACACCGCAACACTGTTTTTCGGTGGTCAAAGCAATAATCCGCAAGCAGTTCTGGACGAAATTCTGGCAGCTGTGGACGAAGTCCGCCGAAATGGTCTGGACGAAAAGCGCTTTAAGCGTGTGAAAAATGCATCTCTCGGCTCTATGCTGTTCGCACTGGAAAACTTTGATGGTTTGGCCGTAAATTTGGCACAAAGTGCGTTCTACGGATATAATCCTCTGGATGCACATACTAGCCGTGCAGATGTATCGGCAGATGAATGTGCAAAGTTCATTTTGGAAAACCTGACCGAAGAAAAACTGGCAATGTCCGTCATTAAACCGGAGGGTGCAAACCGATGAGAAATGCCATTATTAGTTTCCCCGCACTGGGCATTACCATCAATCCCCCAGCAGGTTTTGAAGTATTCGGCAAAACCATTTACCTGTATGGTGTAGTTATTGCGCTGGGCTTTCTCCTGGCTATGGTTTACTGCACCAAACGTGCTCCCCGTTTTGGTCTAACGGACGACAATGTTTATGATGTAATCTTGTGGGCACTGCCCATTGGCGTAATTGGTGCCAGAGCCTACTATGTTTTCTTTAATTACAGCAAAGAATTTGCCGGCAGACCATTCACTGATGTATTTGCCATTTGGAATGGTGGTCTGGCCATTTACGGCGGCATTATCGCCGGTATCCTCACCACCATCATTGTCTGCAAGCGAAAGCATATATCCCTCCTGTCCTTTTTGGACTTGGGCAGTTTCGGTCTGCTCATCGGCCAGATTTGCGGTCGTTGGGGTAACTTCTTCAACCGCGAAGCATTCGGCAGTGAAACGGAACTGTTTACCCGTATGGGTCTGACTACCCCTACCGGTACAATCTATGTACACCCAACATTTCTTTATGAAAGCGTTTGGAATCTTATTGGATTCATCGCACTGCATATTTACACTTCAAAGTGCAAGCGCAAATTCGACGGTGAAGTGTTCCTCATGTATATCACTTGGTACGGCATCGGCCGTTGCATGATTGAAGGCCTGCGTACAGACAGCTTGTACATTGGCAGCACCGGCATTCGCGTAAGCCAGCTTCTGGCCGGTGTATCCGCAGTCGCTGCACTATGCGTACTGCTGTATCTGCGCAAGCACCCCAAACCCCTGCATGTTGATTTAGTCAACGAAACCGAAGAAACCCCTGAATAATCGGAAACAATTTACACTGGAGGTATCATCATGGCTAAAATGAATTTTGATTTCAGCGAACTCAAAGACAAGCTCAGCGGCACCATCTCCACAGTAGCCGACAAGGTGATGGATTTCGCTGATGTTGCTGCAGATACGGCAAAAACCGGTCAGCAGCTGGCAAAGCTCTACATGGAAAAGAAAAAGGAGCAAACTGCACTGGAAGACACCTATGCAGAGCTGGGCAAGCTATATTACAACCTGTCCAAGCAGGACGCTACCGGCGTATTTGCTGATCTGTGCATGGAAATTGAAAATACACTGGTAAATATCGAAGACATCGAAGCAGAAATCCAGTCCGTTAAGGATTCTTCAGAAAATGACACCGCAGGCATCCACATTGATTTCGACACTGACTACGAAACGGATAACAACGTTTTTGAACACATTGCCGACAAGGTAGAAGATAAAGTGGAATCCATCGCCGACAAAATTGAAGGCACCGTAAATAACATCGAAGATGAAATTGAAGTCCGTGTAGAAGAATATCTGGATGATGACGACTTTGTCGCTCCCAAAGAAGACGAAGACATTAATGTTGAAATCGTCGAAGAATAAGCTGTAAACAAAATACGGCAACGCACAATAGCAAACGAGGGATATGTGGTTAACCCACATATCCCTCGTTTTTTCTTATGCAATAACGCCGTATTACAGCGTGTTTTCCACAATTTCCAGCATATCAGCTGCATTTTTGTCTGACTTTACCTTATAAGATGCCTGCTGAACAACGCCCTGCTCATCAATCACAAAGCTGGAACGTACAACCCCCATAGAGGTCTTGCCATACAGTTTCTTTTCCTGCCATACGCCGTAGGCCTGAATAGCTTGCAGTTCAGGGTCAGACAGCAAGATAAAGGGAAGTTCATATTTTGCGGCAAATTTTGCGTGAGAGGCCACAGAGTCTTTACTGATACCAATAACAACCGTATTGTGTTCCTGAAATTGAGGATACAGTTCCCCAAATGCGCAGGCCTGTTTCGTGCAGCCGGGCGTATTATCCTTTGGGTAAAAGTACAGTACGACTTTCTTGCCCAAAAAGTCGCTCAGACTTACGGTATTCCCGTTGCCGTCTGACAGTGTAAATGCAGGTGCTTTCATTCCTACTTCAAGCATAGTTATGCCTCCTTGATAAATACATAGTGCTGGTCATCGGATTGCTCAGCACAGTAACGGTAGCCTTGACGATTAAACTGCTTGAGCGCTTCCGGCTCCATCACGCACTGCTCCGCCATATACCGAACCATCTCACCACGAGCCATTTTGCAGGCCGTAGACTGTTCCACCAATTTCCCGTTTTTCGGAACAACAAAAGAGCAAGTCACCACACGCACAGAGGGCGTCAAATGCGGTATAACCGCTTTACTGTATTCCTTCGATGCAAGATTGATGAGTAAGTCTGTTTCATCGCACAAAGCATCTGCCAGCGTGCTACCCCAAAATTTGTATAAGTCCTTATGTTCTCCTACTGCAAACTTTGCGCCCATCTCTAAACGATATGGGGTAACGCCGTCAAAAGGGCGCAACATTCCGTAAAAGCCCGATAAAATTCGCAAATGTTCCTGCACATACTCCAGCTCTTGCTGGGTAAATGCACTGGGTGCCATATACCGGTAAGCTATTCCTTCGTAACTAAATAACGCAGGGGAAAGTCCTTTATACAAATCCATGCGTTCTATTCGTTCCAGATTTTCCTGTACAATAGCATCGCTGCACTTCCAGATTGCTTTCAGTTCTTCTGTGGATTTACTGCGCAGCAAATCCAGCAGCTGCTGCGTATGCGGTAGAAACGCAGGCATATCCCGATATGGTATATAGTCCTCGCGAACCATTTTCTTTGCTGGGGATAAAATTATTCTCATAAAAGTCTCCCGATTATTCAATATATCCTCAGTATAATTAGACACAGTCTCATTGTCAATGAACGGCTTTTAGGCAAAAAGACACCACCGCAGACGATTGTCTGCGGTGGGCCGTTTCATTTATTTAAGGTGATGTATTGGAAACTATTACAGATGTACGCTCATATCGTACAAGGTTCTCATGTCGTTGTCTCTCAGGTACTTAAAGCCTTTAATCCAGTTCATAGTGATTCTCCTTTCCAGCAGTCAAATTTATCTAAAACCAATGTCGTAAGTTCAATTTACAGATGCACGCTCATGTCGTACAGGGTTCTCATGTCGTTGTCTCTCAGGTACTTAAAGCCCTTAATCCAGTTCATAGTGATTCTCCTTTCCAGCAGTCAAGTTTATCTAAAACCAACGTCGTAAGTTCAATTTACAGATGCACGCTCATGTCGTACAGGGTTCTCATATCGTTGTCTCTCAGGTACTTAAAGCCTTTAATCCAGTTCATAGTAATTCCCCTTTCTGATTTTTCGTTAACTCGTTAACATCACTGTTAATTTATTAACTCTTTTCTTGTCTATATATTAACTCATCAGACTTCTTCTGTCAATAGATATTGTGAATTTTTTATCTTTTATTGATTCTGTACAATATATATTATTCTCCATTAGTCATAATGTACTATTAGTAAATTTAGTTGTCTGATGTCTTGTCCGATTTTTAATGCGTTTTAAACATTAGAAAAGACAATTTTTCATCGTTTTATCGGATTATTTTAAAAATCAAACACATAATACGCAAAAAAGACCTGAAGCAATACTTCAGGTCTTTTAAGTTGTCTAATTTATTGGATTAGCCCAGCTGTGCACCTGCAGGGATGGAATCATCCAGCATCAGCAGACTCAGCTGCTCTTCGCCGTTGACTTCCTTAACTGCAGACAGCAGCATACCGCAAGATTCCAGACCCATCATCTTTCTGGGAGGCAGGTTCAGGATAGCTACAACGGTCTTACCCACCAGTGCTTCGGGATCGGGATAGAACTTACGAATACCGGAGAGAATCTGGCGGGGCTTACCGGAACCGTCATCCAGCTGGAACTTCAGTAGCTTTTCGCTCTTCTTGATGGTTTCGCAACTAAGAACCTTGCATACGCGCATATCGCACTTTGCAAAGTCATCAATGGTAACATTAGGCAGTACGGGAACGGATTCGGGTGCCTTAGGTGCAGTGAGGGTTTCCAGTACTTCCAGTTCCTTCTTAATGTCGATACGGGGGAACAGGGTTTCGCCCTTGTGTACGGTTACCGTTGCGTCCAGAGCACCGAATGCAGCAACAGAATCCCAAGTACGCTGAGATTCGTTTGCACCAATCTGTTCGAAAATCTTTTCGCAGCTTGCGGGCATTACAGGAGTCAGCAGAACTGCAGCAATACGAATGCTTTCCAGCAGGTTATACATAACGGTTGCCAGACGAGTGCGGTTAGCTTCGTCCTTAGCCAGCTGCCAAGGTGCAGTTTCGTCGATGTACTTGTTTGCACGAGCAATTACCTTGAACACTTCGGTCAGAGCCTGCTGAGGTGCAAACTTTTCCATGTCGGTTTCGTAAATTGCACGCAGAGCGGAAGCCATAGAAACCAGTTCGTTGTCCACTTCAGCAGCTTCTCTTTCTGCAGGCAGAGTGCCGTCGAAGTACTTGATGACCATGGAAACAGTACGGGAAACCAGGTTACCCAAGTCGTTTGCCAGGTCAGTGTTGATACGGGTAATCAGTGCTTCGTTAGAGAAGTTACCATCGGAACCCAAGGGGAATTCACGCATCAGGAAGTAACGCAGTGTATCCACACCGTAACGCTCAGCCAGCAGGTAAGGATCAACGACATTACCCTTAGACTTGCTCATCTTGCCGCCATCCAGCAACAGCCAGCCATGGCCATAAACCTTCTTGGGCAGAGGCAGACCCATGCTCATGCAGAATGCAGGCCAAATGATGGAGTGGAAACGTACGATTTCCTTACCAACCATGTGAACATCTGCAGGCCAGTACTTATCATAATCGTTGTAACGGTCGTTAAAGAAGCCCAGAGCAGTCATGTAGTTGAACAGTGCATCAACCCAAACATACACAACATGGCCTTCATCAAAGTCGACGGGAACGCCCCAAGAGAAGCTGGTACGAGATACGCACAAATCTTCCAGACCGGGCTTAATGAAGTTATTGATCATCTCGTTTACACGGGACTGGGGTTCCAGGAAATCGCCGCTTTCCAGCAGTTCCTGAATGGGCTTTGCATACTTGCTGAGTCTGAAGAAGTAAGCTTCTTCCTTAGCAGGCTTGACTTCTCTGCCGCAGTCGGGGCACTTGCCATCAACCAGCTGGCTTTCGGTCCAGAAGCTTTCACAAGGTGTGCAGTACATGCCTTCGTAATATCCCTTGTAGATATCGCCTTTGTCGTACATTGCCTTAAAAATCTTCTGAATAGCCTCTACATGGTAGTCGTCCGTGGTACGAATAAAGCGGTCATTGGAAATGTTCATCAGCTTCCACAGATCTTTTACACCGCGTTCGCCTTCAACGATGTTATCCACAAACTGCTTGGGGGTAACACCGGCTTCCCTTGCTTTGTCCTCAATCTTCTGACCATGTTCGTCCGTGCCGGTGAGGAACATAACATCATAACCGCACATACGCTTGTAGCGTGCAATCATATCAGATGCTACGGTGCAGTAGGTGTGGCCAATATGCAGTTTATCGGAGGGGTAATAAATAGGGGTTGTGATATAAAACTTTCCCTTGTTTTCCATTGTGGTTCTCCTTCTTCTTTTTATATCTTATGTTGTCGTATCGCTATCAGGGGTTTCTGGCTGGGGTTCCGGTGGAACTGGGTCCGGAGCCGGTTCCGGATCAGGCAGTGGAACCGGATCTGGTGCCGGTGCCGGATCTGGAGTAGGTGTGTTCTCCGGTGCGGGGGTATTTTCTGGGGGTGGTTCAGGTGCGGGCTGCTCAGGAGCCGGCGTCTCCTCAGGGACTTCCGGGGACGGACTCGGGTATACAATATTCTCTTCGTGATATTTATACTCGCCGGCCCTCTGTTTCTCCTTCTTAATCAGCTCGTTGGTTTCGGAATTATACACCCATCGAGTAGCCTGTGTCCAGAATCCGGTTTGCACCGTAGGAAATTCCGGATTGCCGAAAATAGCCGATGTAGAAGTGGTCATCTTAACATAGGTTCCATCATCGGTGCCCCAAATCGAGAAACTCAGTTCTTTATCGTCGATTACCTCCGCAGAAATACGGATGGGATATTCACGATTGTTGGTAATTTTCAAATCCGGTGAGCCCCAGCTTACCGTTGCATCATAGCCCGGCGGTAAGTAGGACACCTGGAAAGTATGGTTGCTGCGCTGATCAATTTGCAAATTACTCAGCAAAGAGCAGTAATATAGCGCCGAAGAAACTTGGCAGATACCGCCGCCGTATTCCTGGACAACCTTACCATTTGCATAGGCAGGAGCCTGTTCATACCCATTTTCCTTAGTGCGCTCACCGAGCAGTGCATTATAGGAAATCTGTTCTCCGGGCATAAGGACCAAACCATTTAAAGCCTTGCACGCCTTACGAATATTATTCTTTCGACCTTCACTGCTATTTTTTATAGAAGTGACATTTTTTGCCAGTTCTTTAGAAAACAGCAGTTCTTCCAGCTGTTCTGCGGTGACTTCGGGCATGGTTACCGTTACATCCAGCGTTACACGCTCACCAACAGCCGCAGCATCCCACTGCTGTTTCACTACTTCATCGTCAAATGCAATGCCGATGACTTCGGGCACAATGGTATCGTTTTCTTTATCGTAATACGCATTTGCCATTTCTGCGCAGAATTGCTCACGCAAATCTTCCACATCTTGCTGATCTTTGTGACTGACTCGTGGGGTATAGGTCACCGTTCCGAATTCATAGGCATCTATTGTATCCTGAAGCAAGTCTACAATCTTATCGTCTCGTAGCTCAATAGTGTTTGCGCTCTTCACCAGCGTAAGCGTATTGGTCTCGGAGTCAATGGTTATATCTGTCTTCAGTGCTTCGCGGATTTCATTTAGGGGCTGTTCTATACGCAGACGCAATGCCTCATCGGTTGTCTCGCTGAATACTGCATCGCTTAAATCGTGCCCACCAATCATACTCATCCAAAAACGAATCGTATTTTTCAGTGCTCCGGAATCTTTACCGTATTCGCAGGCGATTTCTGCACTTTCTTCTGCCGTTTTCGTCAGTCCAATATCACGGAAAGATAATTCTATCTCTCCGCCGGGAACTTGGAGCGTAATCGCCGTATGATCCAAGTCGTCCATGCCAATGTCCGTGAGTGCGTCTTCCGCTTCTGTCTGGCTCATGCCGCCCAAAGCAAC
>RCNI01000898.1_pt1 | contig 17185 bp, 11 predicted proteins | sample 2041151 | NCBI WGS metagenome assembly RCNI01 (sample SAMN09708214, study PRJNA481090) | feces metagenome | isolation source: feces | place: Antarctica: Albino Rookery | reverse complement strand
GTTCAACTGGCTTTACCGGTTTTGATGGTTCTACAGGTTCAACTGGCTTTACCGGTTTTACATTAATTTCAGGAATATCTGTACGCTCTCCTGAAATATCCCAATAACCTCTCTCACCTTTTGTAAATCGATCATGCGCATCTAAAGCCTGTAATGCCTGTATTGTAGCCATCTGATTAACCTTTAATACAGACTTTTCATGTGAAAACCCCTTATTTTCTACATAGTATTTTTTCAGACTCATTATTAGACTTTCGGGACCTTCGCTGAATTGAGGATCATTACCTGCATCTCTGCCTAAAACAGATAATGTAATGATAATCTGTGCAGTAGCTTCTGATGTTTTTCCATCATAATCAGGTTTAATTGCATTTTCCATATACTTTAAGCCTTTTTCGATAGAATCTGCAACAGGTTCTAAATCCTGATATTTTGCAAGTGCCTGTAATACCATTGCAGTTGTATCAATACCTGATCCAAATCCTTTATTCAGAGGGAATCCTCCGTCCGGATTCTGCCATGTAAGCAATTCATTTAGTATATTACTTCTTGTCCATCTTGCATCTTTAGGAATCTCTGTATTGCATGCATCTAAAGCGATTAAAGCCCAGCTTAATTCATTAGAGCCTGCAGTCAGCTTTTTATTGTTGTACAATAATGCAGCCAGGTTAACTCCATCTACATTTGTAATATCCTTTTCCATAAGAGAAAGAGTCAGAACAGTTCTTGCTATGTCCGTAGGTTTTGTTGTTTCACTCCAAAATTTTACTTCTTTTACAATAGAATCATAATACCCATTCAAGCTGCCTTCAGGAATTGCTTCTCCTGCACGAAGTAATCCATATAGATCCCATTCGTTTCCAAACTCATACGGTGTTGTGGTATGTAAATCCTTAATGAAATTAATTGCTACAGTCTTTGCTTCGGTTACAAAGCCCTGAATGTCAACTTCCGGAGCTACACCGTCAGTAACTTTAACTTTAATTACTACAGGATCAGGATGATTTGTCTGATCGACCGGTGTTCCTGTTATTGTAACCTCACCTTTTTTAAGGCCTTTAATTATATAATTAGTATCACCTACGAAGAAACCGTAGTCAGGCGCTGTTGTACTAAAACCGTCACCTTTCTTCCAGTATCCATCTCCATTACGATATACCCTTGCGATGCCTTCCTTGTCATAAGTCCAAGTCATTTCCGCTTCACTTATACTCCAATTATCTTTATCTATTGTTCCAATAAAGTCAAGATTTAACGGTTTCTCAGTATAAGCTTCAACTTCAATATTCTTTGGAGCCTTTATCTGTGTTATAGGATTTTTATATACAAATTCAACTTCTTTTTTATCTGTCAGTGTATTAACATCTCCGTTTGGTGCTGTATCCTTTAGCGTTAAAGTATATACAGCTTTTCCTGCACGATACGGAATATAGTCTGTTGCCTCCGTAACATCTAAAACATCCCCAACCTCAAGGTTATTGCTTGTAATACTAAATGAGTGTTTATTACTAGCATTATCCGGGAATACACTAATGCCCGCTCTGATAGGATTATATGCTTTTCTTTCCCATGCATTGGCATTTAACCCATGTATTACATAAATTCCTCCTATAGTCTGTTCTACTCTTTCTACTGGAACATATTCAGATGTGACATTAATAAAAGCTTTTACGTTTGTATCTTTTTTACTTGTTACAGTTATCTTTGAAGTTCCCGGTTTTTCAAAAGCAAATTCATTTGAATTCGGTGTACTTCTTACTAAATCATAATTATCCGGTGCATAAATAAAGCTTGCACGGTTAACATCAACGTATTCTTTTTCGCCTGCATATCTTGCTTTTACGAAAATCTTTGACCACTCGGATCCCTGTACAGTATAATCCTTTCCAGTTACATCTTTACCATTGATAAACAGCTTAATATCTTCTATCTTGCTTGCATGAGCTATTACTTTAATCCATGCTGTATCTTTGCCATCTACCTGTGCTTTTACTATTGCTTCGCCTTCTCCATCAACACGAAGTCCTCCGTCGTCCTGGTTAATCATAAGTATTCTATCAGGTTTAATATCTTCAATTGACCATGTAACCCTATGTGGATCTACCCCTTCAAGATAGAATTTACCTACAATATAAAAATCTTCCGGTCTTGCATCATCCGGTGAAATTATAAGTTTTTTGTTTTTAATTTCTACCGCAGTCTCTTTATTTTTTCCAAATTTCACAGTATATTTACTATCTGGAAGATTTCCTGTATCAGGATTAAATTCCTGATCTGCTCCAAAATATGGGAATCCCGTTTTTCCATTCTGTCCCCACTGAGCTCCATGAGTTCCTTTGTTCTTATTAAGAATGCTTACCATCTCTTTGGTCTGCATTTCTTTTTCTGTCTTTGCTTTTGAACCGTTTTTTAAATCCTCAGCTGTAATTACAGGATCATTTTTACCCTGAATCCAATATGTGGAATATAATTCACCTCTATATGTGCTACCATTATTGGCATTATATCCATACTGCTTTACAATTGCACCTTTCTGTGCACCTCCGTAAGCAATACAATTTGCAAGTACTCCGCCATTAATTCTGGTTGCAAAACCTGTAGCATTCTCACCTTTAACAGCAGATGCGCAGTTTAAAACATATCCCTTAATATATGATCCCAAAGGACCCTTTCCATTATAGTCATTTACTGTACCCTCAAACTGTACATTCTGCACTACTCCGTATGTGTCAACCATATCGAACATAGGGGTACCGTTTAACTTAACAGTATAACCGTTTCCATCAAAAACTCCACTGCAGATACCGGTTCCTCCGGAGTATTCGATATCATTCTGCAACTGATAGAATTTACCTTCCTCCGTACCGTTTTCTAACTGGGAAGCCTTTGTAATTTTAATGATGTCTTTTTCTGCAGGTGGTGCAATCGCTTCCGTAATTTTAAATACTTCCAGCTGATTCATTGCTGCCTGAAGAGCCTCTTTCACTTTATTTATTGACTCTGTTGTAGCTTCAGGATTTGAGAATTCATTCTCTGCAGATTGCTTCGCTACTTCAAATTTTTCCCATGATTCCTGAGTATACTCTTTTTTTACTTTATTTTTAGCTATATTGATTACTTTCTTAAGCTCATCTTTAGCAGTTTCAAAAGCCGGATCATAAGCACTGCCACTTTTCTTTAATACAGGATATGAGCCTTCCTTAAATTCCCATTTAAAACCTGTGTTATGAATTCCAGTATTTAAAAGATTTACAGTATTTTCAGTTTTCATCTCAACGGAACTTTTTTTATTAACTCCATCCAGCTTGTAATTATCTCCAGTACATACTACTTTTATTTTAGCTTCGCCATCAAACTGATAGTAAGAGTTATTTATTATTGTTGGCTGTGAGGCTGTTAGTGCCTGTCCTACAAGGCCACCATATCCTGAACCTTCCAGATTTCCTCCATAATAGCAATTTTCTATAAGACCGTTTTCCGATCTGCCTACAAGTCCTCCTGCTGAATCAAAGAATGAATTTACTGATGCCGTAGAAAAACTGTTTATAATTTTACCGCCCTGTAATGTCACTGCAATACTTCCAAAAGGATCCCATCCGGGATTGCTGATACTTTGTGTACTGGTAACACCAAGATTCTGTATAGTTCCGCTTACAATAGAAGTCAACGGCTTATCAGCTAACGTAATTGTATGGCCTTTTCCATCAAGCGTTCCGGCAATACTTCCCATCTGCTTTCCGGAAGGTAATGTTATGTCTGCTCCTAATTCGTAAACCTCTCCTTTCACAATATCATTTGGTAATTGTTCTGCACTTGTAATAATGTTTACTTTTGTCTGAGGAACAGCAATTCCTTCCTGAGCAAAAGCAAAGTTACTTCCAAAAAGAGAAATAACCATCATGCAGACTATGCTTAATGCTAGCTTCTTTTTTAACTTTTCTGTCATACTTTTTCCTCTCTATCTGTTCTTTATTATTCCTACCTTTTTACCTATTATTGCAGAGTAGGAAATTTCATATTCCGGCTTAAGTTTTGCTTTAAAATGAAAACAGGTTATAAAATCCTGTTTTAACTCTTCAAAGATCAATTTTTTCTACTTTCCAGCTCTTTCTCCTGCAGAGTCTTATAAAATTCATTGATTTTGTTTACCATATAATCATAATTATTTCTCTTATGTGGAATCAGACAGGCTGAGCAGTCCTTAATTCCGTTTTCCGTATATGCAAAGTTTCCTCCGCATTCTCTTCCCATTGCATAAAGTGGGCAATAACAGAACAGACAGTTGAAATTGTCCGGGTCGTTTGTTTCGTGACATGGGAAAAATTCACATTCCTTATGTGCATGGAACTTATATTCGTGAGGTTCCTGTGCTTTCCCTCCAATGTTATACAGGCAATAGCACTCATAGTTTTCTCCCATATAAAGCCATACATTTTCTCCCATTTCAATATGTTCATCAAATACCATATCCGGTATAAATATCTTTACCGCAGTTCTTTTTACACCTTTCAGCTGTAAGCCTTCTTTTGTAGGATGTGCATGAAATGCTTCAATCTGCTGTCTTAAATCTTCAATTCCCGTTTCCCTACTGAAATTGTCCATAAATTCTTCTGCATCTGCATAAACAACGTTGTCAGGATTCTTAAACCATGCTATCCTCATAATATATTCTCCTTTCGTTCCTAACAAAAGAGCTGCAGTTTTGCTGCAGCCCGTATTTTACAGTTATCGTCTTCCCTACTATGGTCCTCCGCCTATAGGGAACATTCTGAGCAGGTATCCTGGCTCCGGTATCATCATACTGTTTGCCTTCCCGATACAAATCAGTGGCTTATCTGAAACAGCACTTCTCCTTTACAGTGGCGGGACCGCGCAGGATTCTCACCTGCTTCCCTCTTAGCAAAAAGACTCAAAATGTAATATTTATTTTATATCAAAAATTATATCAGTACCTTGATTTGATGTCAATATAATTCCACTTTTCTTGCAGTTTCTGTTATACTGATATTAACAGAAAAAGAAAAGGGGGTATTCTACTTGAAAGAAATTGCAATATATGGAAAAGGAGGAATTGGAAAGTCCACTTTAAGTGCAAATATTTCCGCCGCACTTTCCCTGCAAAACAAGAAAGTTCTGCAAATCGGATGTGATCCAAAACATGACTCTACACGTCTGCTCATGCATGGTGAGAAAATAACTACAGTCCTCGATTATATCAAAACAACAGGTCCTCTGGATTATAAACTGAATGACATTTTATTTTCGGGGTTTAACCATATCGGGTGTATAGAAGCCGGTGGTCCAAAGCCCGGCGTAGGATGTGCCGGCAGAGGTATCATAACAGCTTTTGAACTCTTAGAAAAATTTCATATTAAAGACAACTACGATTTAATTCTCTATGACGTTTTAGGAGATGTTGTATGCGGAGGCTTTGCTGTTCCGATCCGAAAAGAATATGCCGATACAATTTTTCTTGTAACTTCAGGAGAATATATGTCACTTTACGCTGCTAACAACATACTTCGTGGAATACAGAATTACGATGACAAAGAATGCCGTGTTGCCGGAATACTATATAACAGCAGAAATGTTTCTAACGAAGACGAACGTGTAAAACGATTTGCCGATGCGGTTAAGCTTCCTGTCTTTGCCAAGATTCCAAGAGATGATACTTTCGCACTTGCTGAAAAAGAAAACTGCACTGTTTCAGAATTAGGCGAAAATATTGGAGATAATTTAAAAGGAATTTTCAATACCATTGCAAAAAAAATCATTGAAGTTCCAGTTCTTTATCCTGCAAATCCTTTAACTGATGAAGATCTCGAAGCTCTGATTTTAGGACAGTCTTCCCCTATCGTTTCTACACCGGTTAACGCTGACGAGGTTCAGGAAGACAGCCTGCCGAACCAGAATTATACTTCCGGTTGCCTGTCAAAGAATGTTATCCGTGATGAACCTCTTCATGGTTGTGCCTTTAATGGTGCCGTAACCATGAGCATACATATTGAAGATGCGATTATCCTCGCTCATTCACCAAAGAGCTGTACTTATATGTCCTATCAGAGTATAAGTTCTTCCGGACGGCGTCGTCTCTTTGAGCGCGGTACATTGTTACCTGTATCTATCTCTCCTAATATTCTTTCTACAGATATGGATGAAAGCGATATGGTTTTTGGAGGTACAGAAAAACTTCTTGATGCAATAGCCGAAATCAAAACCCTGCATCCTGAAGCAAAGGCAATTATTGTCATCAGCTCCTGTCCGTCAGGAATCATAGGTGATGATATCGATAAAGCAAAAGCACTTTCCACACCGGACTGCCCTATTGTCACCATAAAAACCGATGGAAATCTTACTGGAGATTATCTGCAGGGTATGCTTATGGCATATACAAACCTCGCCGGGCAGATTATTGATCCACAGGTAAAACCATGTAAAGATGTTGTAAATATTGTATTTGAAAAAGTAGTCGCTAAAAATACGGAAAGTAACTTCCAGCTTATTCAGTCCTTCCTGACACATCTGGGAATTGAAGTCAACTGTCGTTTTCTCTGTAATACAACATACGATGCCCTTAAAAACTTTAAGCGTGCATCCTTAAATCTTCTGGGATTCAAGGATTATACCGGGCAGATGCTGGAAAACTTCTTTACAGAAAAATACGGTTGCACCTTCTATGATTCACAATTTCCTGTAGGCTTCTCCGAAACAGAAGAATGGCTGAAGGGTATCGGAAAATTTTTCCATAAAGATTCCCTGGCAGAAGAACTCATTGCCGAGAATAAAAAAGAGTACTACGCTCGTATTTCGCTTATCCGTCCACACCTCGAAGGTAAAAAACTGATGATTATTACTTATAATCATGATCTTGACTGGATACTACGCGTAGCAATTGATGCAGGAATGGAAATTGTTAAGCTCTGTATCCTGAATTTCTCTCAGGATGAAGGTTTCCGTACAAAAATTCCGGAATTAGACCAGGTTCCCGTTGAAGAAAACTATGATCGAAAAAACCGTACAACAGACATTGAAACTCTATGCCCTGATATTGTATTGTCTAATTACGAATCATCTGTTACCAGCGGAAACTGCATTGCCGATACTATTCCGATGTGTCCTGACACAGGATTCTTCTCCGGTCTGCTGCTTGCAGAACGCTGGGTTAATCTGTTTCATATAAATTTGGAAGGAGAGTGGAAAAATGACAAATCCTTATTTAACAAGTATTACTCCAGATAGCCTTTCAGGGCTTGTCTTCGGATTTGAAGGAATAAAAAATACGGTAGTTTTAATGAATGGTCCGACAGGCTGTAAATTTTATCATTCTGCAACTTCCGATAATCAGGCATTAAGGCAGGAAGAATTCGATCCTTTGAACTATCCTGAACTCTGGTACTTTGGACAGCCCCGCATACCATGCACTTATCTGGACAAGCGTGATTATGTCTACGGAAGTAAAGATAAGCTTATCGAAGCCATAACATTTCTGAAAAAGAATCTTTCTTTTGACCTACTTGTTATTCTCAACTCACCCGGTGCAGCATTAATCGGTGATGACATTGCAAGTATTGCCAAAGAGCAGATTACGCATATACCTGTAATTACTGTGGAAACACCCGGGTATTCAAAAAATATATGGGATGGTTACGATGAAGCCTGCTGTCATCTAATAAAAAATCTTTCTTCACAGACAGGTAGAGAACACACAAAGAAGAAAAAAGTCAACATTCTTGGGCTTTCCATATTTCATAAATATTATCAGGGTGACAAAGCAGAGCTGAAACACCTTCTTGAACTTTGTAATATTGAGGTTAACTGTTTCCTCTGCTGTGATTGTAGTTTAGAGGAAATACAGCATCTCGGAGATGCCGATCTGAATATTGTCTTACATCCTGCTTATGGGGAAAAAGCAGCAGAACTTCTAAAAGAAAGATTCGGTACACCTTACTTTGTCACTAACGGCTTACCGGTAGGCTATTCTGCTATGGAAGAATTCATACATTCAATCTGTACAATTCTAAAAACCGATAACCAACGCTTTATTGAGGAAAGCGAAAAAGCAAGGGCAAGATCCTATATCTATCTTTCCCGGGTAAACTCACTTACCGGTCTGCCTAAGGGAGTAAAGTTCGCTGTTCACGGCACAAGCGCAGAGTGTCTGGGCTACACTCGTTTTCTGATTCGTTATTTCGGAATGTATACCGACAGTATATCCGTTTTAGACGATAAATCATCCAAAGAGTACGAAAATCTAGTTTCTCTTCTATATTCCTACGGAATGGAAAAGGCTCTTGAAAAAGACATTCTTTCAACATCCGCTACTATGGTATTTGCAGATGGTAACATAATTGCCAAGTTAAAGGCCCGTCACCTCGAATTCAGCGGAATTGAAATCGGTCTGCCTTCTCTCGGATACATTGATGTCATACCTAAAACACACCTTGGTGTTTCCGGAGGTCTTCTGATTACAGAAGAAATCATCAACGGATTAATGTTTTAACAAATATTTATTAACATAATAAAACGGCTGAATTTCATTTTCAGCCGTTTTTCTATTCTTATTATTCTTCTACGTAACTTCCTATATCTTTTCCTAAATCACAGGTATATTGCCATGTAATTTTATCTCCATTTTTAATTTTATAGGAAGAGCAGCCGTAATTAGGCGCTTTACCATTTACCTGATAAGTCCAACCACTGAGATTTCCGCCATCGAATTCATACAGATAGTTAATTCCTTCTATATAATATGCACCATATGCCGGTGTGTAGGATGTTTCAAGCTGTATATTCTTATCTCTGCAAACTTTATTCAATACGTCAAATACTGTAGCGCCTTTGTTCATGGTTACTGTTGTTTTCTTTAAAATTCCCCCATCTTTCGGAACATATTCTTTTAGTTCACTCTTCTTTAACTTTGATAAATCCTCTGAAAGAACATCACAACGGATTTCAATGGAAACATCCACTGTTTCACCACTGAGATCTTCTTCTGCAGCTACTGCATATTTCTTTTCTACTTCTCCTATCAGAACATCATTCTGACCAAAGCCTGAATGAAGATCTTTAGACGTAACAAAATATACACCGCCCTCTTCTACTTCAAACGTTGCAGTCTGTTTTTTGCTGTTAATTTCAGCCTCACCAACGAAACTCATAATTCCGGTTGGAACATCATACTTGTATACAAAGCCTTTTTTATCACTATTCTCCGTATAAATCGGAGTTTCTACCTTAATGTTACCTCCAAATGTTCCATCCTGATAAAAGGATACACTGGAACCCTGTAGCGCAAGCTGACGGAAAAACCGGTTAACTTCACTTTCGTAAGGTCCAGCCTCTCTTGCCATCAGATTAATGTTTGTTGCCTTTTTTATCTTACTGCCATCTATCGTATAAGTAAGTTCTGTATCTTTTTTTATCTCTACAGTAAAGTCCTTTGTTTCCTTTTTATCCATAAGGCTCTTTACTTCCTCTTTGGAAACAACGTCCCTATTCTTGTCTTTTTTGAAAGTCTTTGACAGTTCCTTCAGATTCTCGTACGCATGTTTCTTATCATTATATTCGCTGGCTTCTGATGTGGCAATTTCCTGAGCTTCTTTTATCCTTTTATCAAAAGCAAGCAGAGTATATTTAGCATACTGTCCTTTTTCATTTCCCGGCTTTTCTTTTTTCTTATCACGAAGCAACTCCTGTGCAGACTTGATTTCCTTAGTCAGATCTTTGGAATAGTCCGCTTTTTCTACGCGTGTATCTAAGAAAAGAAAGGTCGTAAGAACAATAATAACTACTGCGACCGCTATGGTACGCATTTTCTTTCTTTTTACTTTCTGTTCAAAATCCTTATCCATCTTTACCTCTTCTCTATTTGTAGATTCCATACTTAATCTTGATTCTTTCCAGTTTTTTTATAATATTATCACCGAAAAGGAATACACAAAGTGCTGCTGATCCTGCATGAAAAGCATCATAAGGTGCAGCCGACAAATACAACAGTCTCAGACTTTCAAGACTTATATCTGTATCTCCTCCCGGCGTACCGGCAGAAGTTACCATTGCACATACATTGATTATACCACCATAAATAATAAAAGTAGCAAAAAAAGTAAATACGGTTAATGTAATTCCATCAACAGGAAGTCGTTTTCTCTGGAAAAGAATACCTGCAACAAGACCTAGAAATCCAAACAGATATAAACGCCATCCAAAAAAGCTTGTATCGTCTCCCGGCCAGATCATATAACATACATATGCAACTAATATACCGAAAACTATACATAGTACCGGTCCCATAATCATCTTAAAGTTTCTGGATTTTAACTGATCCAGATCCACCTTATTAAATACAAGTCCGGCAAGGAAACCGAGAAGTCCCCAGCAGAACATCTGCCATGGTGTCCATGGCCCCTGTCCCATATAGAAATTACATACAAATCTTGAAATTGCGCCGATTAAAAAGCCCGCTTCCGGTCCCAGCGAAATTCCTGAAATAATAATCATCGCTGTTCCAATCTGTATAGGCAATGTAACATGAAAAAAGATATGTGTACATACCGTTAGTGCTGACATCATTGCAATCAAAACAATCTCTCTTGCTTTAGGCTTCCTTTTCTCAAAAACCATAAAAAACGGAAGCATTGTGTAGATAAGAAAAATTACACTAACCAGCATATATTTATTTTCTCCAAGCCTCAGACTGAATAGTAATGTTATTGGCATCGCAATAAAAATCAGTAACCCTGACAGCTTCATTCTTTTTTTGTGAGCTGCTTCATACTGTGTCAGATTATACTCTTTATCCACTCTGCCACCTCCTCACAGGTAATTGCTTCTTTCTTCCATTTTCTGATTATCTTGTTTGCTGTTGTCGTATAAAAACTATTTCCTGAGAAGAAAGTCTTCGGTGAACCTGCTGAAACAACGTCTCCGTCGAAAAACATTGCACAACGATCTGCATACTCGCCACAAAACTCAATATCATGAGAAACCATAAAAATAGTCACTCCCTGATTAACCAGTTTGCGTAAAATTTCTGCAAGAGTTCTCTTGAAGAAAGGGTCCAGTCCCTTGGTCGGTTCATCTAAAAGAAGGATTTCCGGCTTAAGCAGCAGAATTTTACCGAGAGCCAGTCTCTGCTGTTCTCCTCCACTGAGATCATACGGATTGGATTTACGGAGATGCTCTATTTCCATAAGTTCCAGCATACGATTTACTTCAGCAATTTTCTCTTTATCGGATATCTTCGTATAGTGCAGTGCTTCCAGTAATTCTTCTTCTGCAGTAATTTCCGTAAACAGTGCCTGAGGATTCTGTGGAAGCATGGAAAGCTTATTTAAATCAACTTTAACCTTTCCTCTCTGCGGTTTCAGTATTCCTGATATAATTTTCAGAGTAGTACTTTTACCTACACCATTACCACCTAAAAGGCAATACCATTGATCTTTTTTTACACTGAGGTTCAGTCCACGAAGAACATCTCCGCTTTCCTTGCTGTATTTAAACCATACATCCTTAAGTAAGATGGCATCTTCACCCTGTTCCTTTATCTCTTTCTTTTTTGTCCCGTATCCGCTTTGTGCAGTATCCTTCTTTTCGGGTTCACAACCTTTAAGAAGCTCCTCCACTCTGATACGTCCTTCTCTGATGGTAAGCGGAGTCTTTTCCTCCGGTGAAATATCAGAAAAAATTCTCATTACTGAAGGTAGTCCGTAAAACATAGGATGTCTTTCTTCTTTATTCTTGCCTGCCAGAAACTCGCCGATTTTTCCCGGTTCATCAAAGGCAATAAGCTTTGATTGATCCATAACCATAACTTTATCTGCCATAGGAATAAGTTCTTCCAGTCTATGCTCTGAAATAATTACCGTAGTGCCTAAATCACGGTTAATCTTATAAATCGTATTTAAGAATTCTGATGCTGCAATAGGGTCAAGCTGTGATGTAGGTTCATCGAGAATCAGCAGTTCAGGCTGCATCGCCATAATCGATGCAAGATTTAACAGTTGTTTCTGACCTCCGGACAATTCATTAACACTCTTACGGAACCAGCTCTGTATATCAAAATAGCTTGCCATTTCTGCAACTCTTCGTTTAATCTCCGCGTTGGACACACCAAGACTTTCCAAACCAAAAGCAAGTTCGTGCCATACTTTATCCGTTACAATCTGATTGTCAGGATTCTGCTGTACAAAACCGATTTCCGAAACACTTCTTCGATCATCAAGTTCTGCCACCGATTCACCTTTATATAAAACTTTTCCTTCAAGCTTTCCATAAGGAATCAGGTTTTTCTTTAGTTGCTTTAATAATGTACTTTTTCCACATCCGGATTTTCCACAAAGTACAATGAATTCACTCTGCTCTATAGAAAAAGTTACATCGTCTAATACCTTTTTATCAGCTAAAGGATAAGAAAAACTTACATTTTCAAGTCTAATTGTTTCCATCTGATTTCTCCTATAATATCTATTACTAACGGGGTAGCCGCTAAAATGCAATAACAAATTAAAACGATTGCTGTTTCCGGGGTAAATTCCGGAGCAACAACTTTAGGATAAAATAACATTTTCGTTACTCCCCTGAATACACCAATGACTGCCGGAATACCTGTCACCGTCATTAAAATTAACGCGGCGATATCTCTGCGTGAAAATTTGAAGAGATGAAAGCTTGTACGCCCTCTTAAGCCATAGCCTCTCGCCTCCATTGAATCTCCACTCTCTATGGAAGATTCCAGTGACCACGCGATAAGAATTGAAAGTTCCTTTAGCAGCTGTCTTGCTTTCTTTATTAAGCCTCCCTGATTGTGGCTTCTTCCCATACATTTCTGTCCCAGGGAAATTTCCGCAAATCTGCTTTTTAAAAGTGGAACAAAACGAAAAATCATCGAAAGTGTCAGCCCGAGAACCGGTGCAACTCTTCCAAAAAGATAAATTACTTTATCTGCTGTAATAATAACATTAAAACACGAAAACCATACCAGTACACAGATTAACATCATCGCTGATGCAATTCCGTAAAAAACAGCTTCTAATGTAACTCTGTTAGTATTGATATAGAAGAGTATTGTTTCTCCTTTATTTACAAAAAGCACATTCATTACAACCATGATGATAAATACAGAAAGACTCATAATCAGGTTTATTTTTATGCCTTCAAGACCCTTTAGCAAAAATGCATATCCCCAGGATAATACTACAGTTGCCACCAGGAAATATGGTGACAGAGAAAACATGGTAATTCCGATAACCAGAACAAAATATAACATATTCACTAAAGGATGATAACCTGAAAATTCCGTATTTTCACCTAAACCCTTTTTTATCATTCTACATACTCCTTTATATTCCCATTATGCCTTACATGACTTATAAATTCAAAAAAAGACTGTAGTAAAATACTACAGTCCGTATTTCTGTATTAAAATCTCCAGACTTCCTAATACCGTAAGGTAAGTCCGCTATCTCAAGCAGGTATTCTGACTCAGGCATCATTATATCAACAACCTTCCCAAAGTCTGTTCTTCAGTGGATATCTGCTGACACTTCTCCTATACAGCGGCGGTAACCGTGCAGGCCTTTAACCTGCTTCCCTTTAAACCGATAATCGGCACTTAAAATATTTGTCTATGTTGTCGCAAATATTTTATCATTTAATCCGCCATTAGTAAAGGAATTTACCTAAATTAATTATTCATGAGGTCTCGAATAGAATCTTCCGTCTACAAGCTCTGTTTTCATTACATTTATAAAAGCTTTCGGATCTACAGAATTAATTGCTCCAATAACTTTGCTCACCTCTTCACTGGATACTACGGAATAAAGCATATTTCTTTCTACACCTTTGTAACATCCCACGCCCTTAAACAGCGTCGCATCATGATGAGTCATTGCTTTGATTCTTCCATAAACTGCATTAGGCATTTCGGTAATAATCAGAAGCGTCTGTTTCTGATACTTCTTATACAGCATATGTATCATCTGCGTAGTAACAAACTGGAAGATGATTGAATAAAGTGCCGGTTCAAATCCAAATAACACTCCTGCAATAACGAGCATTACAACATTTCCCATAAAAATGTAATTCCATGCATCTATACCCTTTTTCTGTGACAGGTATATCGAGATAAAGTCGGTTCCTCCCATACTTGCTCCCACATACAGACACATACTTATTGCAACTCCGTTCAGGATTCCTCCAAAGACGGCAACCAGTAACGGATCATAGACAATGGTAATATCCGGTAAAATATCCGTCAGAAAACTGCTCAAAATAATTACATAAATTGAGCCGAAAGTAAAATGCTTTCCAAGATATCTTAATCCGATATATATAGGTATCAGATTTACAGGAATATACACTGCGGTATATGGCAGTACGATACCCAGATATTGTTCAAAAAAACGTAGGATTAAAAGCGTAAGTCCGCTGCCACCTCCGGGGAATAACGCTCCCACTCTTACAAAACTCTGCAGGTTAAATGCCATCAACGCTGCACCTGCTGTACAGAAAATTAAACGTTTCAGGGTCTTTTTCAGTTTACTCTCTTCTTGTAATTCCATTGATTTATATTGTCTCCTATTTTATCGCTCTATTATCATATCACTCTATTCAATTTAACTCAATTGTTTCTTTTGTTCTATCGTATACATTAATACACTATATGACCATTTAAAGCAGCCATAGCAATCCCGATATCTTTAATATGATTCAGTTCACTTTGGCAGATATTCCTATTAGGAACAGGAAAATCCGCATTCTTTCCAATTTTTATTGTACCATTTATTTTTTCGGCGTACAAATATACGCTAAAACTTTCATAAACAGCTTAATGTCATTTCCAAGGGAAGAAGTTTTCATCTGGTAACCAGCATTCTTCAGGTTCTTCAGAAATAGGCTTTCTTGTTGCGGCAAAATAAATATTCCCCATAATATTAAAGGTTACATAATTAAAAATGCAATAAAATTTAAAATTACACTCTCATATTTTTTGTGCCTGTCCACAGTTTTGATTTTAATAATATATGCGCTTGACACAGTTTATTCTTTTAGGTATAATGGCAGTTGTATATTTTTTATTATATTAATGGAGGTAATACTATGAAACACAACAAAGGAAAGTTCAATAGTACCTTCGGATTTCTGATGGCGTCCATCGGCTCAGCTGTAGGTCTCGGCAACTTATGGGGATTCCCTTACAAGATGGGGGCTGGCGGTGGTTTTGCCTTTTTACTTATTTACTTGGTATTAGCTATCGTCGTTGGCTACCCACTGATTTTAGGTGAAATTGCACTGGGCAGAAAAACCGGAAAAGGTACAATTCAAGCACACTATATGGCCAATCCACGATTTACATTTAACGGTTGGTTTGAAGCAATCGTTCCATTTTTACTTATTTGTTTTTATTGCACATTCGGAGGTTATGTAATTAAATACTTCTTTGCAAACCTCGGTGATATCTTTGGTGCAGACTGGGGCATTAACGGTGCTGACAGCAGTGAATACTTTACAAACTTTATCACTGATACAGTACCTGCCATTCTCTTTGGAGTTTTATTCCTGTCACTTACCATTTTCATTGTAATATGCGGTATTTCCGGCGGTATAGAAAAATTCTCCAAATTGGCAATTCCGGCTCTCTTTATTATGCTGGTAATCGTTGTAATAAAGAGCTGTACAATGCCGGGAGCTGCCGAAGGTCTTGCTTTTATTTTTAAACCGAACTTCGAAGTGTTTAAAGGAAAGGGATGGCTCACCGTTCTTGCAATCGCAGGAAGTCAGATGTTCTTCTCACTTTCTATCGCAGCAGGATGTCTTATCGCATATGGTTCATATTTAGATAAGGGTTCCAACCTTGAACGTAACGCAATGATTATCCCTATTGCTGATACGATTGTTGCAGTTTTAGCTTCCATGGCAGTTATGCCTGCAGTATTCTCCGCAGGTCTTGAACCTAATGGTGGACCTAATCTGCTGTTCGTTTCACTTCAGACAGTATTTAACGGAATGGGAAAAGCAGGTCCGTTCTTCGGTACGGTATTCTACTTATTGGTATTCTTTGCAGCACTTACTTCTTCCATTGCAATGATGGAAGGCGGAGTTTCCGCAATGCTTGACTCACACATCAAGAAAGGAAAAAATCCAAGTCGACTAAAAGTTACACTTATTATGGGGTTAGTCGCACTTTTAGGTTCTACTCTGGTTTCCGCTGATGCACTTGGTGCTTCCGGATTCTGGCATCCATTTAAACAGTCAACCTGGCTGGATGTATTTGACTTAGGTGCAGAAGGAATATTAATGCCTCTTGGCGGATTTTTCATGGCGATTATGATTGGCTGGACAAGAAGTAATTATCTTGATGATGAAATATTTGATGGCTCAACATACAGAACAAGGAACTTTACAAAAATATGTCTAAAATATATTGCTCCGATATTTATGTTTTTTATCATTATCGTTCAGCTTAACTCATTCTTTGGTCATCCTATAAAATTCTTATAATACAAAACAAAACTAAAACGGCATCCTGAAGGATGCCGTTTTAGTTTACCTATACAAAGAATAACAATAAAAGTATCACTCCAGGTATACCCAGTATACCTACCGCCACCGAGTTTATCACATTTACAGGAATAAATACACCGAAATACATACCCACAAAGTTTAATACGATTAAGACTATACCGCCTAATAAACTATTGAGTAAAACTTTAAAAAGTATTTTTGCAGGTATAAGTAAAGTTCTCCCTAATAACACGATCAAGATCAATGTTCCACTAAAGGTTAAAAAAATCTCCATTTCCGTACCCATACCGAATAAACTCCTTAAATAAACTGTGATTGTATAAAATATGCTCATTTGGTATAAAATAGAATTAAATATATTTGAAGGATGTGATATTTTGAGTGTCGAAAAAGAATCAATCATCTCTTCTCTCAGAGAGGTACGCTCCGAACTGGAAAGGGCAAAAAATTTATGTAATGAAATGACCGATGAAGGTGCAATAGATTATGCCTCTTATAATCTACTTGCTGTGAAAGCTAAATATTCTTATTTACTTGAAATCGCAAAGAAAATGGATCTTACAATATAAAAAGTAAGCGGTAAATCACCGGTGTCTTGTATTGCTCATGAAATTTCATAGAATGGTTAATATAGGGCAAAAAAGGATATGACCTTTTCTGT
>RCNI01000913.1_pt1 | contig 17190 bp, 15 predicted proteins | sample 2041151 | NCBI WGS metagenome assembly RCNI01 (sample SAMN09708214, study PRJNA481090) | feces metagenome | isolation source: feces | place: Antarctica: Albino Rookery | reverse complement strand
CACCACAGACAGTACACTTGTCGTATGCGGGTGTGTCAACAATCCATTCTCTGCCAACGACTTCAGTACCAACTTTTCTGCGCTCAGAATGGTAGTTTTCGCAAGCGTCACCGAATTCAGCCATGATATGGTCAATAGCAGCAGAAGTACCTTCTTCGCCAGGGCCGAAGTCCTTGCCACAGTTCGATGATATCTTTGGTGATTTCTTCGTAGTGACCTACTTCATCATAGTGATGCCATGAATGACCGTTAGCAGGGATGCTCTCATCCTTGCATTTACCACAACTGCAAGTATATCTTTTGACACCTGCTGATGTACAAGTAGGCTGTGTCACAACAGTTACATTGTAATCAAAGTTGTGCTGATGAGGTGGCTGAGTCGGTTCTGTAGGCTTTTCAGCAGGTTTAGTTGGTTCAGTCGGTTCTGTAGGCTTTTCAGCAGGTTTAGTTGGTTCAGTCGGTTTATCTGCAGGCTTGCTTGGCTCTGCAGGTTCATCGTGAGTGATGTTACCGCCAGATACAGCGTCGCTGTTGCCGTTGTTCTTAGCAGTTTCCTGATTTTCCTTCTGAACATTGCCGACGGTTTCTTCAGTTACGACGGATTTGTCGCCGTTTTCAATGGCTTTGTCAGCCTCTTCTTTGGTAATGATGTTAACGGTGACTTTAACCTTTACACTTACAGTGTCGGTGTCTTCATCGACAGTGAAGTTCAGTTTCAGACTGTTGTCTTTGATGAACTGGTTCAGTGCGTTGCTATCGAAAGTGATAGTGTACACTGCGTCGTATGTTCCAGTCTTACTGTAGTTGGTATTGTCCTTGCAAGTGATGTTCGTTACAATTTTCTTGTCAACGACAACATTGTCGACAAGGTTCATTTTAGTGCCTTCAGCGACCTTCATGTCCTGTACACCTACAATGACACCCTTGTCTGCAAGAGGTTTCAAATCTTCTACCGTAACTTTTACAGGTTCAGCAACGGTAGTTTCTGTTACTTCGGTAGAAGGTTCTGTTGTGACTGTGGTCTTATTTGTGCCACATGCTGTCATAGAGACAACCAACAGAAGAGCGGTAGCGATGGTAAGCAATTTGTTCTTTTTCATATGTATTTCTCCCTTCCCAAAACTCATATTTATAAATTATACCTAATATATTGGGCATAGTCAAGATATTGGGCATGATATCATGTAAGAAACAGATAAGGATGATGATTACATGATATCATATCAACCATTTTATAGCACGTTATTACGGCTTAATGTTACAGAGTATGCCTTGATTTATAAGTACGGCATACCTGCAAATACAATGCATAGGATGAAACATGGAAAACCTATCACGACGACAACACTTGATACATTATGCAGTATTTTGGAGTGTCGTGTAGAAGATATCCTTGAATACATCCCATCAGACGATATTTAAGAGCAAAACAACTGTTTGACTTTACAGACAGTCGTGTTTTGCTCTTTTATTTTATCTGCTTTTAATCTTAGCTTCAAAAAACTGAACAATATCTTGTTTTTCTGTACGGAAAAATTCATCCGTCCAACTTTCTATTATTGGTGGGAATTTATCATTTTCGAGATATTTCCACGGATGGAGAGTTTCGGCGATGCCGTACAGCCGAGCAAGTGTGATTGCCGTTTCTATGTATTTTCTGCCCATATTATAATCCTTTCTTTTAGAAAAGTACAGAGTGTGTCCGATTGTCTGACTTTTTTTGTATAACTTAATAATAGGAATATAGTATATATAAATAAGTAGGAGTACATCAATATAAATATATAAAAGTAAAAAGTATTTTAGTAATAAAAGTCGGACAAGCGGACAAGATACAATTTTAGTGTGTCATTGTCTCATTCACGCACTGTACTATCCCTATGCTATTTTAATACGATACTCCTCTGGAATGTCGTCCACATCGGCTGTATTGAGGTTGTCTATCAGATATACATATCCATGCTGTGTATATACTCCGCCTTCCTCCAAGCGTACATCCCGTCCGTATGCTTCATAATCAATATAATTAGTGAGGATACTTCCTGTACTAGACAAGTCGTGGAACATTCCTGTTTCGTGTATGTAGTAATATCCTAAATCATAATCATCCTCGATACCATCGTACATCAGGTAACAGTCTGTGTTATCCAACAGTGTAATTAACTCCTCGATACTCCCTGTGTACTCCCCGTACTCAAGTAATGCTTCTAACTGTTCTGTACTGCAATCGGATTCCTGCACTTTATTTGCAAGATAATTCAGCATGGAAAGGCTTTCGTACTCTCCCAAACAATCAGTCAGACCTGATATATCGGATTCATAATCTGTTATAAAGATTTCTTCGTACCGACCCCCATCAATTCCAATCTCTTTTAGTACATTCTGTATCTCCTGACTGGTCGCAGGAAAGTCCACCCATTTTCCAACAAGTTCTCCCTCTACGTACCTCCCTAAATTGGTAATGTACGCTGATAATATTTTTCTGTACATGATATTGTACCTCCTTTACATTTTTGCACCCGTGCTTGTTTTCGTACAAACTGGCGAAATGCACTAACCTACAATGGAAAGGGATAATGTGTGGTGGACAGAAAAAATCCCTCTGCATACAGCAGGGGGATTTTAAAGGGAGTCAAGAGGGCGAAGTCCTTTTGCAAAATATGGCGAAAAGAACGTAAGTGGTCGCTGTATTTTGCTACAGCCATGCCCGAGAAAGCGCATAATCTTACTGATTTATACAATAAAAAATGCAATAAAAAACATAAGAAAAGCTTGTGAAATATTTAACAATATGATATAATATATATAAAAGATAGAACAAGTAGAACAGAAAAGGAGGTGTTTAAAATCGGATATTTGTCATTTGATGCCAGTATAAAAATTCATAAATCAGGAAGATACACAAGTACAAAAACAAACGCAATCGGGCATGGTGGTATCAATGGCTATATCCGTCATATTGACCGTGGCACAGACCGCAAAAATGGTTGCGAGGTACACCATAGCAATCCCGATATCGACACTGATTATACACTGGATAACGAATCCTACTACAGAGATTGCAATGGAGAATGGAAACAGACAATCCAATCCAAAGATATGGTAGGTGCTGTCAATCGCCGTGTTGACTTTGCACGTACACATGGAGCAAGGATTGCTAATAAAGGGCAGAACGATACCGTTATTGTACGCCCCCTTGTTGTCCAACTTGACAGCGATAGCATCTGTGGACATGAGGACACATGGGTATGGGATATGATGCAGATTTTGGAAGAAATGTTTGGGAAAGATAATCTTACAGGTTTTTCTGTGCATAGGGATGAAACGAACATCCATATCCATGTGGTTTTTGTACCATGCCACGAAGCTAAAAAAGAGAATGGGGAAATTAAGTGTACTCTCTCTCAGACAAAGTTTTTTAAAAGTCCGAAACAGTTAGCGTCCATGCATAGAAATATCCGTAAAACGCTCTGCGATAAAGGTTATGAGGTAGAGCAAGAAAACAAGCCGATTGAGGAACAACTTGCAGGATATTATGATAAAAAGGGAGAATGGCATCAGCAAGGACTTACTCCCGACCAATTAAAACAGATTAGTGACAGAGTAATTGATTTAAAAGTAAAGGAGATTGACATGAAACTTAGAAGTAATGAAATGGCGAAAATCGAAAAAATCGTACAGAATATGAGAATTGAAGCTATGGAAAAGCAAGAAGAACTCGAAAGAGAGCGTACAGACCTGTTATCACAGAAAACTGCTTTAGAGAACGACAGAGCAACTGTACAAGAACAGATGCAGTCCCTTGTGAAAGAGAAAGTCTATGTTGAAAAAATGAAGCAGGAAACAGAAGAAATGCTTGATAAGGTATTTGATGTATCAAGCGTGTGTGACAGGATTCTTAACGATGAAAAGAATCTGAACGCAAGTTTTTTGGAATTTTTGGAGCGTGAGGGCAAGCGTACCAATAAGCCTACCCGTCAATATGTCGAACGGCTTTACGAGAAATTCCAAAAGGAAAGACGGGAAAGTCTTTCTGACTGGCAGCTGGAAATGTTGCATATCAGGTCAGACCATGAACAACGAAAAGCATCTGTCTATGTACCTGATATCATTGATTCGAGTACAACAACTTCATCATATAACCTTTCTGTTTAAATAAAAGAGAGATAGTCCGTACTATGCGAACTATCTCTCTTTTCTTTAGGCAAGGCTCAAAAGTAGTAAATTAGTAGTAAAACTCTTAATTATCCACAGTAAAAACGCTGAAAACACTGTGTTTGCAATGGTTTTTCGGGATTGATTTAAAATTTTAACTAAATTTTTTGACATAAGTAAGTTGAGCATATTGCCTTGTTTTCCAATAAAAGTCCTGCACAAAATGTGCAGGACTTTTCTCATCTCTGTAAGTAAGCACGCAGCTTTTCCAACGCTCTCTTCTCGATGCGGGATACATAGCTGCGACTGATGTTGCAAGCCTCGGCAACCTGTCGTTGACGTCTTGGAATGTCACCATCCAAGCCATACCGCAAAATTATCACCTGCCGCTCCTGATCTGTCAGGCACGCAGCGATTGCCTTGCGCAGCAAACAGACTGATTCTCGGCTGCTGACCTGCTCCATCAAATCGCAGTCGTCACTGACCACATCCATCAAGGAAAGTGCTGCGCCATCTGTTCCTGTTTCTATGTAATCCGAAAGTGAAACGTCCTGTGCGCTTTTACGCTGACTTCGGAAGTACATGAGGATTTCATTTTCTACACAGCGTGCCGCATAGGTTGCCAATCGTGCCCCTTTGGACGTATCGAAGGTCGTGATCCCTTTGATAAGTCCAATGGTACCAATAGAAATCAAATCCTCCTGATCGGCGGTTTGCGCATAGTATTTCTTCATAATGTGCGCCACCAGACGCAGATTACGCTCAATCAAAACATTCCGGGCCTCTAAATCTCCCTGCGCAGAACGTTCCAAATAGTATTGTTCTTCTTCCCGTGTCAAGGGCTTGGGAAAAGAGCCTGTGGACAACTGTAACGAATACAGCAGACTGCTGAGCATCAGCCAAGTTGCAGCCAACATGGGCCTCACCTCCACTGTAGCTTATTCGTCAACGCCTGTCCGTTTTCCACATTTCTCAATCCACGCAAAAACAGGCTAAGCACCTCGACGGGCTTAGCCTGTTAATCTCTTTATTTCTCTGCCAAATAATGCTCGATGTAATGGCAGGCAGACGCTCCATCCGCCACTGCCGTGACTACCTGACGCACTTCCTTGGTTCTGACATCGCCCACGGCAAAAACGCCTGGAATATCGGTTCTGGTGGTTTCATCTGCCACAATATAGCCTGCGGCATCCAGCTCCAAAACGTCCTCAAAAAGCTTGGTAGCAGGTTTTCTTCCGATGCTGACAAATACGCCGTCACAAGGAACATCCGTCTTTTCTCCGTTCGTCACATCTACCAGCCGTACTCCCGTTACCTTTTCCCTCGTAATCAGCTGTTCCACTTGAGTGTTCCAGCGAAATTCCACATTTTCAGCTTCCATCAAAGGCTTGTGATAGACCTTGGTTGCTCTGAGGGAGTCTCTGCGGTGCACCACAATCACCTTTTGTGCGACCCGGGACAACAGCAGTGCATCTGCCGCTGCAGAATTGCCGCCGCCTACCACAACAACGGTTTTTCCCTTATAGAACATGCCGTCGCAGGAGGCGCAATAACTGATGCCCCGTCCGATGTATTCCTGTTCCTGTGCAACGTCCAATTCCCGAGGGCCGGCTCCTGTCGCGATTACGACGGTTTTTCCATAGAAATCGCCATCACTGGTATGAGCGACCTTTATATCGCCCTCCAGCTCCACGGAATCTACATCTACAAGCTCCGTCCGAGCGCCAAAGCGTTCCGCACCAGCCTGCATCTTCATGGACAGCTCGAATCCATCCACGCCCTCATCAAATCCGGGGTAGTTATCAATCTGATGGGTCAGTGCCATCTGACCGCCGGCAGAGAGCTTTTCCAGCACCAGCGCATCCAGCCCCGCCCGGGCAGCATAAAGTGCTGCGGTATAACCGGCAGGACCTCCGCCAATAATCAGCACATCATGAATTTGCTTCATAGCCTTAGCCTCCTACGTTTTCGTCAATGAATGCATCGATCTTACTCTTAGATTCCGGTGCCACAATGGAATCCACTACCTTGCCGTCCTTGAAAAGGAGCAAAGTGGGGATCACTTCAATTGCATATTCATTTGCCAACTGACCATAGTCATCAACATTGACCTTCGCCACCAAAATGTCATCACGCTCCTGCGCTACCTTGTCATAAGCGGGGCCGATCCGGCGGCAATAGCCACACCAAGGTGCCCAGAAATCTACGATTGCAGTTTTACCCTCTTCCATAATGAGGCTCTTAAAGGTTTCCATATTCAAATTCACAGCAGACATATTTGTTTGCTCCTTTCTGTTTCTTTGTAACCTCAGTATACCCAGAAGAAGCCTTTCCTTCCGTGATAAAATCACGCATCGTACAACAACAGTGGAGCGTATCGAAATTCGATACGCTCCATTTTACTATTTCATTATATTTTGTCATTCGGAGTATTCGCAGCTGTCAAAGCCGGATTTTTACCCTCCAAATTTTGTAATAAGTCCAAAAGCGATCATAAGAGCGCCTGCTATTGCTGCACCCTTTTTCATTTTCTTATGGTCTGCGTAGTCCCATGATTTTGGCCAAACCGGATTTACAAGGAACATTATGCCAACACTGATCCACGCTATATTCTGAAACACATCATTTTGCAGAACTTCTGACAAGGTGATACACGCTGCCATAATGACAAGTCCCGTAATCGCTTGCGCCTTAAACGAAATTTTCTTCATATGATTTCCTTTCAAATCTGATTTGCAGGACTAATTATATCATCGCCTCACTTAATGGCAGCCGTTCTGTTATTTCCACTTCTCGATGAGATTGTGAATCTGAGCAGTGAGTTTTGCGTTGTCCTTGTTTGTGCAGCCTCTGCGCTTTTTTACCAGAGCCAGAAGGCCCTCCGCAGCAGCCAGCAGCTCTGCATAGATCGCATTGGCCCGGGATGTGCTCTTGCGAATCTGCTCTCTGCTGATGGGCTTAGATTCAGCGTACACCGTCATCTTATTGGTAATCAGGTCGTACTGCGTACCGCTGTACGGTGCTTCTGCGTTGTAACCCATCTGATTCAGCAGATTCTGAAAAGCCTTACAGGAATCATCGTCGCCGTGGTTTACATAAATCTTTTTTGGTTTCGTTTTAAAGCCTTCAAGCCATGCCAGTAATCCTGCCTGATCAGCGTGACCGGAAGTACCGTGGAGGGATGCAATCTCCGCCCGGACAGCAATATCCTCTCCAAAAAGCCGCACCTCTTTTGCACCATCCTGCAGCCGACGTCCCAGAGAATCCTCTGCCTGATAGCCGACAAACAAAATGATATTTTCCGGTTGCCACAAATTATGCTTCAAATGGTGCCGAATTCGGCCCGCTTCACACATGCCACTGGCAGAAAGAATTACTTTAGGACGTTTGTCCTCGTTGATGGCTCTGGACTCATCCGTCGTCACCGACAGGTTAATGCCGTCAAACCAGATAGGATTGATCCCCTGCTCCACCAATGCCATGGTATTTTTGTCCAGACAGGACAGATCGCACTGCAGGAAGATCGCCGTGGCCTCCACTGCCAGTGGAGAGTCCACATACACAGGGAACCCATCGTGCCCGGTAATCAGACCTTTTTGTTTGATTTCCCGAATAGCATACAGCATTTCCTGCGTTCTGCCTACGGCAAAAGAAGGGATAATCACGCTGCCGCCACGGTCAAAAGCTCGCTGGATGCAATCTGCCAGCTCCTGCACCGCATCACCGGCTTTTTCATGGAGCCGGTTGCCGTAGGTGGATTCGATGACCAGATAATCCGTTTCTTCAACCTTCTGCGGATCTCGGATGATGGGCTGATTGGTATTGCCCACGTCGCCGGAAAAGACAATTTTCCGCTTCTCCTCCCCTTCTGTCAGCCACAGCTCAATACAGGCAGAGCCAAGCAGATGGCCGATGTCTGTAAACCGGACTTCAATACCCTCCGCCACCCGCAGGATCTCTCCATAGCCGCAGGGACGGAACAGCCCAATTGCTCCCAGCGCATCGTCCATGGTATAGACCGGCTCTACCGCATCTTCACCGGCACGCTGAGCCTTTCGAGTACGCCACTCCGCTTCCGACTCCTGAATGTGGGCAGAATCTCGCAGCATAATGTTGCACAGATTGGATGTCTCCCGTGTGGCATAGATCGTGCCACGGAAGCCATCCTTGTAAAGCTTGGGAAGCATACCGGAATGATCGATATGAGCATGCGTCAAAAATACTGCTTCAATCTGACCGGCCATCACCGGCAGAGGAACATTTTCAAAGACATCAATTCCCTGTTCCATGCCGCAGTCTATCAGATACTGCCTTCCCCCCACTTCCAGAAGGGTACAGCTGCCGGTTACCTCGTGGGTTGCACCTATAAAATCAATCCTCATGGGATCACCTCCGGTATTATTTGGGAAATCTTCTCCCTGTTTATACTATATCCCCAACCATAGATTTTGACAAGATTGCCCCATACGGAACCTTCTTTTATTCACCCTCAAAGAATATTAAGAGAAACTTAACCCATCTTCAGTGGTTTTTTACTAGACAAAATATGACATTTGGCGTAGAATGTAGTCACATCACACCCCCTATGTCTAAAAGGAGATTCCTTATGCACTTATATCCCGTTATAAAGTGGATCAGTACCGTTCTGATTGTGCTGACTACTATCTGCTATCTTTATCAGTTTGTGTATCTGATCCTTCCGCTGGTTATGAAGAAAAAACCATTAAAAAAAGAAAAAGCAACTCGCTATGCCATTTTGATTGCTGCTCGAAACGAAGAATCTGTTCTTCCCCATCTTCTGGACTCTATTTTGGCGCAGGATTATCCCAAGGAGCTGATTACCACCTACGTCGTAGCTGACAACTGTACCGATAACACCGCAAAAGTTGCCAAGGCGCATGGTGCTCATGTATTTCAGCGGTTCAACAAACAGAAGGTCGGCAAGGGTTATGCCCTGAACTATCTGATTAACCAAATCAAAACCCATGTTGGTCTGGATCAATACGACGCTTTCCTCATTTTCGATGCAGATAATCTGCTGGAAAAGGATTACGTCCGTCAGATGAACAAGATCTGCTCCTCCGGCTACGATGCCTTCTGCGGCTACCGAAATACCAAGAACTATGGTTCCAACTGGCTCTCTGCCAGCTACGGTCTGTGGTACCTCCACGACTCTGTACATCTAAATCAATCCCGGATGCTTCTGGGCACCAGTTGCGCCGTCAACGGAACAGGCTTTGGTTTTACCACAGAACTGTTAGAGCGTATTGGTGGCTGGAATTTTTTCACACTGACAGAGGATATTGAATTCGCCACCTGGTGCGCCACCCGTGGCATTCGTGTAGGTTACTGCCACGACGCTGTTCTCTACGACGAGCAGCCTACCTCCTTCAGGGTCTCCATTCGCCAGCGTATTCGTTGGGTTCAAGGCGGTATTCAGGTATCCGCCCGCTATACGAAGGACCTGGTAAAAGGACTGTTTCGTGGTGGACGCATCAGCTATGCAAGCTTTGAAACTGCAACCCTCTCCATGTGGGGCTACGGAATGGCCAGCATCAGTTTTTGCACTGCTTTGGCAGCAACATTTTTGGCAGATCATTGGGGCGGACTGGCTCAGGCCATGGGACATGCTCTCATCGGCACCTACTGCTCCCTTTTTTTGCTGGGAGCATTCACCGCAATCACCGAGTGGAAGCGAATTCACGCAACAACAGGTCAGAAGATTATTTCTCTGTTCGCTTTCCCCATCTTTATGATGACTTACGCCCCCCTGCCGCTGATTGCCATCTTCAAGAAATTTGAGTGGGCTCCTGTTCCCCATACTGTGGCCATTTCCTCCGCAGATCTTCAGAATTGATATTCTATTGGATACCGATTCTCCTTTTCCCCAGCGACATAAGGCACCCCTCCGAGGGTCTATATCTATAATGCAGCAATGGAGCGTATCAAACGATACGCTCCATTTTATTTCGTATTTGAAACAGAAAGCAAATCCCATTCAGGCATCCAGCAGATTGGGATGTTTTTGACGGATATAGGACTCCAGACTTGATTTGTCAATGAGCGCAGATACAACGCCCTTGCGAGACACAACAAAACCAGCCGCAAAGGTTGCAATTTCTACAGCTTTCAGAAGTGGATAACCGTCGAGCAAGTAGGAAGCCAAAGCGCTGATAAAGCCGTCGCTGGCACCGGTGCTGTCCACCGCAGTAAACTCTGCAGCAGGGACGAACTTCTCCCAGTCAGCAGTCTTAACAAAACAGCCTTTTTCTGCGAGGGTCGTAATTACCGTCTTTACGCCGGATTCCAGCAGAAATTCGACACGCTCCCGGAGCGTATTTCGATCCGGACACAGTGCCTTCAGTTCATCCTCGTTGGGACACAGAATATCGATTTCCTGAAAAAGCTCCCGTGGAAACTGTGTACAGGTAGAAGGCTTTACGATGGTGTTAATGTGATGACAGTGCGCCATTCTGCAGGCCTCCAGAACAGTTTCCAGAGGAATTTCGGACTGAATCAAGCAGTATCTGGTATCTTCAAACAGTGATTCAGCTTTCCGGATATCCTCCGGTAAAAGGACACTGTTGGCTCCTGCCAAAATAGATACCATAGAGTTACCAGCGGAATCAACAAAGATATATGCTTTTCCGGTATCGATGTCATGGCAACGGCGGATACCGGTAGTATCAATCCTGTGCTGATGAAGCACATCATAGATCTGATCGGATTGCAGATCAAATCCGCAGTTTCCAATAACGGACACCCGATGCCCCAGCAGGGCGGCTCCAACCGCCTGATTCAGGGCTTTTCCTCCGGGATATACAATCGAGGTGTTGGTACTGACCACCATACCTTCCCGGGGAAGGCTGGAAACATCCAGATAAGTGTCAATGTTAATGCTTCCCACGACCAGAATTTTGGGGACACTGTAATTGCGGGGCGTGGAAACGGTTACATCACTGTCCAGTGTTAAATTTTGATTAAAAACAGAAATTGCAGTATTCCGCTTTTCAATCAGCGAAATCAGATACCGGCATAAATCACGTCCGTAGAACGAATCCTGCACGATACATGCAGAAACCTGAGGGCTGGACGGAAGAAGATCCTCCTCATGGCGGAGGGTAAGCACAGAAATATCCTCCGGAATTTTATAATGCAAATCCGTAAGACGCCGGCAGAATTCCTGTGCGAGGACGGTATCTGAGATTACAATACCGGTAATCTGTCGGGTATTGATTTTATAAAAGAGCAAATCGTTGATTTCGTGGAAAATCAGATTATCATTTGGAAGAATTTTATGACTAATCAGGCATTGACCGAACCCCAAAACAAACTGCTTATCCCATGACCTGCCCCCCAGAAGGCATGCAATTTGGCTGTGTTTTCTTGCAATCAATTCTTCCGTCAGCTGAAATCCGACCCGATCATATGGGATGCAAATAGATGGATTCTGACCTTCCGGACCAATGGTTATGTACGGGATCTGATTCTCATCAAAACAGTGAGCATACTGCATACTCTCCTGGCTGAGCGGCTCCCAGATTACAGCATCCACATGGCTGGTACAAAGTGCAGAGATGTTTTTGTACTCCTGTTCCGGATCGGAAAGGCTGTTGCGCAAAATGATGCTGTAACCGTTTTCCTGAGCAGAAGGAATGATTCCAGCTGTTGCAAGTCGGGCGGAATCATTGCAACGAAGCAACAGTCCCAAAACCATCGTTTTTTTGGAAGAAGCAGAGGCAGTATACGGAGAATAGTGATACTCCTTCACAATTTGCAGGACACGGTCTCTTGTTTCCGCACTGATACTTTCATCTTTGTGATTCATTATTTTGGATACTGTAGATGCAGAAACGCCTGCAATTTCTGCAATCTCTTTAATTGTCATCAGTCTGATCCCTCCGTTTTGCAAGTAGTAACTGCTTCCGGCAGCTCCAAAGCAATGAATGAGCTGAAAACCACAGCTCCTCTTTCCCTAGTTATATTACAATACCATATTTTGCGGGAAGAAGGCAAGTGCAAAAGAAGATATTTGGAAAGAAATGACAATAAAGCAGAGAATTTTCCCGAGCCACACCTTAAATACAAACATTTTATGGCAGTTTGCTCAAAACGTGGCCAGTCCTCTACATAGGTTTGCTTATTTTTACAAAAAATCGAATAAAAAGTTGTCGATGCATACAAAATGCATAAAATATATTGACAGTAAAGAGAAGAAATGGTAACATTTAATCATAGAGAAAACAATTTCGGAAATAGTTTTACTAGAGGAGGAGGAAAATTGAGAGTATTAAACTTCGGATCACTGAATGTAGACTATGTTTATCAGGTAGATCATTTTGTCCATAAGGGGGAGACACTTGCGTCCATGGATTTAAAGACCTATTGCGGTGGCAAAGGGCTAAATCAGTCTCTGGCGCTTCAGCGTGCCGGAGTATCGGTGATCCATGCAGGAGCAGTCGGCACAGACGGAGCGATGCTGCTGGATATGTTGCAGGACTCCGGAGTGGACATCTCACGTATCTGTCAGCTTAATCAGGTAAGAACCGGAAATGCCATTATTCAAAACGACAGGCAAGGCGATAACAGCATCATCCTTTACGGAGGAGCCAATCAGGCCATTGATCCAAAGATGGTTGAAACTGTGTTGGAGGATTTTTCGGAGGGTGACTGGATCATTCTTCAAAATGAAATCAGCAGTATCAATGAAATTCTTCAACAGGCACACAAAAAGGGAATGAATGTGGTTCTGAACCCCTCACCCATTGATGAAAACATTCTAAATGTAGATGCCGACCTTGTACAGGTGATAATGCTGAATGAAGTGGAGGCAAAGGCATTTGTGGGTGAGCAGCCAGACAACAGTGCCCTGATAACCGCCCTCAAAGCCCGATTCCCCGCTTCGGAAATTGTTCTGACATTAGGAGAAGAAGGATCCATCTGTGCAACCGTCGACCGTGTGTATCAGCAACCGGCATTCCATGTTCCTGTAAAGGATACCACCGCAGCAGGAGACACCTTCACAGGATACTATCTCTCACAGCGGTTTCATGGAGAAGATCCTGCCCGGGCCTTGGAAGTTGCTTCCATAGCCGCTGCAATTGCAGTATCTCGCAAGGGTGCTTCCGTTTCCATTCCATGGATGGAAGAAGTGCTACAGTACGAAGCAAGTACATGTCAGCCGTGATAAATGGCATACCCAAATCAGAAGAGTCCCGTGTGATTTCCGTTATTTCCCGTCATCAAGACGGTAAACATTATACAGGAGGAAAATAAGATGAAATTTCGAAGAATAATTGCAACACTGTGTATGCTGGTCATGGTATTGTCTTTGGCTGCCTGCGGCGGCAAGGGCGGTACCAGTGATGGAACAACCGCCGAGAACTCCGGCAAGCCCCTGAAGGTAGCTCTGCTGCTTAACGGAACCCTGGGTGATAAGTCCTTCTTTGACAGCGCAAACCATGGTATGGAAATGGCTAAAGAAAAGCTCACAAACGTAGAAACCAAGGTTGTCGAAATGACTTACGACGATACCAAATGGGAACCCGCTTTGCTTGACGCCATTGATGAAGGCTTTGACGTAATTATTACCGGTACCTGGCAAATGCAGGAAATTGTCAGCCGAGTCGCTCCCGATTATCCGGATCAGAAGTTTATCGTGTATGACACTTCCATGGATTACTCCAATGGTGAATTTGAAAATGTATACTCCATTGAATACAAGCAGAACGATGGCAGCTTCCTGGCTGGCGCACTTGCAGCTTCTCTCAATAAGAGTGGTCAGATCGGCTTTGTAGGCGGTATGGACAACACAGTTATCTATGACTTCCTGGTTGGCTACATTCAGGGTGCTAAGGCTGTGAACCCTGACATCAAGGTTGTTTCCAGCTTTGTTGGCAACTTCTCTGACGCCGCCCGCGCCAAGGAGCTGGCTACCAGCCAGTTCAACATGGGTACCGACATCATCTTCAGCTGTGCTTCCACTGCCGGTGACGGAACCATGCAGGCCGGTAAAGAGCTGAACAAGATGGTCATCGGTGTTGACAGTGACCAGGCTATGCTTTACAAGGATAAAGATCCCCAAATGGCAAATCTGATCCCCAGCTCTGTTCTCAAGCGTGTCGACATTTCCCTGTTCCAGGCAATCGAGGCAATTCAGAAGGGTGAGCTGAAGTGGGGTACCCGCAGTGCAGTTGGCATTTCTGAGAATTGTATCGGTCTGGCCGACAACGAGTTCTATCAGAGCATTGTATCTCAGGAGACCAGAGATCTGATTGACAGCTATATCGAGCAGATCAAAAACGGTGAAATCAAAGTTTTGTCCGCATTCTCCATGGAAAATAACGAATTGCAGGATTATGTAAACAAAGCTAAGTAACTCCTTTTATCGTTTAACCAATTTATATCAGAGGGAGGGAGAACAGCACAAAAGCGGCTCCCTCCCTTTCTGCAAAATCAGAAAGAGGTGATTATATGCAGACTGCAGTCGAGATGAAAAACATCGTGAAGGTTTACGCAAACGGTGTTGTGGCAAATAACAATATCAATTTCTCCATTGCAGAAGGAGAAATCCATGCCCTGGTGGGTGAAAATGGTGCCGGTAAGACCACCTTGATGAAAATGCTCTTTGGCATTGAACAGCCCACAGAGGGAACCATTGAAATTTTTGGAAAGCCGGTCTCAATTCACTCCGTGGCACAGGCTCTGAACCTGGGTCTTGGAATGGTGCAGCAGCACTTTATGTTGGTGCCGAGCATGACAGTAGCAGAAAACATTCTGCTGGGTGATGAGCCGGTTCGAGGCATTAAGCTAGATCGTGCTGAGGCCGAGCGGATCACAAAAGATCTTTGTGATAAGTACAGTTTTTCTATTGATCCCAGCATGCGGGTAGAAGATCTTCCCGTGGGTGACAAGCAGAAGGTAGAGATTCTGAAAGTCCTTTACCGTCAGGCAAAGGTAATCATTTTGGATGAACCAACCGCAGTTTTGACTCCGCAGGAAACTGACGAGCTGTTCCGTCAGCTGATTATTCTGAAAGAGCAGGGACACACGATTGTCTTTATCAGCCACAAGCTCAAAGAAGTCGAAGCAATCTGCGACCGGGTAACCATCATGCGCAAAGGAACCACAGTCGGTGTCTACAATATGAGCGACATCTCCACAAAGGATATATCTGAACTCATGATGGGCCAGTCAGTACAGCTGGAGCTGAACAAGAATCCCCAGAAACTGGGACAGGTTCAGCTGGCAGTGGACAATCTTACATATTTAAATGAAGAGAAGAAAACCGTTCTGGACCGGATTTCATTTGACGTCCGGGCCGGTGAAATTCTAGGTGTTGTCGGTGTCGAAGGTAACGGACAGACAGAACTGGTAGACATCATCAGCGGTGCTCTCAAGCCCCTAAAGGGACACGTGCGGCTCTGTGGGGAAGACTGCACCGGAAAAAGCATTCGTGAAATCAGGGACCGTTCGGTTGCACATATTCCGCAGGAACGTATGTCCACAGGCATTGCCTCCGATCTTTCGATTACCGAAAACATGTCATCCGTAATCTACCGGGACAAAAGATTCCATCGAGGACCACTGCTCAACTGGAAAAAGCTCAAGGAGCTGTCCCGTGCTAAAATTGAAGAATATACGGTTAAAACCGCCTCCGAAAAAACACCGATTAAAATGCTTTCCGGCGGCAATATCCAGAAAGTCGTTGTAGCCCGTGAATTTCTGGATGCGCCAAAGGTCATTCTGGTCAACCAGCCGACACGAGGTGTGGATGTAGGCGCTGGCAACCTGATTCACAACAAAATGCTGGAGCTGCGAGATCACGGCAGCGCAATTCTGTTGGTGACCTCGGATCTGACTGAGGCCATGAGTCTGTCAGATTCCATTATTGTCATGTATAACGGCAAGATCTCCGGATATTTTCCCGACTTAAACAATATTCACGAAAGTGATTTGGGACTATACATGCTGGGTGTTCAGACGCAGAGCGAGGATGAAATTAGGAGGTGTCTGCATGAATAAAGCTAGAAGTTGGCTGACGCAGCACTTTGACGTAGTGCGCTTGGTCATCGCTGTAGCCATTGGTGTACTATTTGCGGTAGCGGCAATTCTTCTGATTTCAGAAGAGCCAGCCGTGGCCATCTCAAAGTTGCTGACTGGGCCATTGCAGAGCAAGCGCCGATTCGGCAACGTAATTGAAATGATGATTCCCCTGACCTTTGCAGGTCTTTCCATCACACTGATGTTTTCTGCAAATCAGTTTAACATGGGTACTGAGGGTGCTTTTTATGCCGGTGGCGCAGTGGCTGCCATGACAGCCCTGACGCTGGGCCTTCCTGCCGGAATCAGTCCCATCGTTTCTATCCTGATCGGCGGTCTGGTGGGCGGCGTAATCTGTGCCATCTCCGGTCTGCTCAAAATCAAGTTCGGCACAAATGAGCTTGTATCCAGTCTGATGCTGAACTATGTGGCCTATTATCTGTTTAAGTATTTCCTGTTCCATGATCCGTTTAAGGATCCCAATTCCGGATTCATATCCACCTTCAAAATGCCCGAACAGTCACTTCTCTCGTCGCTGATTCCCGGCACGAGAATTCACACCGGTCTGTTCATTATGATCCTGATGGTGATTCTTGTAGCTATTTACATGAAAAGGACTCACTGGGGCTTTGCTCTGAAGCTGACCGGCGAAAATCAAAAGTTTGCCCATTATTCCGGCGTGAATGTGAGCATGGTCATTCTGATGAGCCAGTTCCTCGGCGGCGTAGTTGGCGGTATGGGTGGTGCAACTCAGGTGCTCGGTATGTACAAGCGGTTCCAGTGGGTATCTCTTCCCGGTTATGGCTTTGATGGTGTTATTGTGGCCATCCTTGCACGAAAGAATCCGCTTCTGGTTCCGGTTGCAGCATTCTTCCTGGCCTATCTGCGTATCGGAAGTGATGTAATGAGTTCCTCCTCCGATGTCACAAATGAGCTGGTTTCCATTATTCAGAGTATCATCATCCTGTTCGTATCCGCAAAGGTATTCCTCGA
>RCNI01000896.1_pt1 | contig 17200 bp, 16 predicted proteins | sample 2041151 | NCBI WGS metagenome assembly RCNI01 (sample SAMN09708214, study PRJNA481090) | feces metagenome | isolation source: feces | place: Antarctica: Albino Rookery | reverse complement strand
TGAAGCGTAAACCCACCTTCATGCGTTTTTCTGTATTTTTCCAGTGCTTTATCATCATAAAGATATTCTTCTTTTCCTCTTCCCTTCTTCGGCATCACTTTATAAAGAGGTGGCATCGCAATATAAATATGTCCTTCATAAATTAGTTCTGGCATAAATCTATAAAACAATGTAAGAAGGAGTGTTGAAATATGAGCACCATCTACATCTGCATCTGCCATAATAATGATCTTATCATATCGAAGTTTTGTAATATCAAAATCATTTCCGTACCCTTCTGAAAAGCCACAACCAAAAGCATTGATCATCGTCTTTATTTCCGCATTGGCAAGAACTTTATCGATACTTGCCTTTTCCACATTGAGAATTTTTCCACGGATCGGAAGAATTGCCTGATACATACGGTTTCTTGCTGATTTTGCAGAACCACCTGCCGAATCTCCCTCTACAATGAAAATCTCACATTTCTTAGCATCTCTGCTTTCACAATTTGATAATTTTCCATTACTGTCAAAAGAATATTTTTGTTTTGTAAGAAGATTGGTTTTCGCCTTTTCTTCCGTTTTTCTGATCTTCGCAGCTTTTTCTGCACACGAGAGTACCTTCTTTAAAGTATCAATATTTCGGTCAAAATACAGGACCATCTCATCTCCTGTCACTTTTCCCGTAGCTTTCGCCGCATCTGGATTATCAAGTTTTGTTTTCGTCTGTCCTTCAAATCGTGGATCCGGATGCTTAATCGATACAATCGCGGTCATTCCGTTTCTTATATCAGCTCCAGTAAAGTTTGAATCTTTTTCTCTTAAAATACCGATTTCTCTCGCATATTGATTCATAAGTGTAGTAAATGTAGTTTTAAATCCTGTAAGGTGTGTCCCACCTTCTGCATTATAAATATTATTACAGAATCCAAGCACATTTTCATGGAATTCATTGACATATTGAAGAACAACTTCTACTTCTATTCCATCCGCCTCGCCTTTAAAGTAAATCGGCTCATGAATTACCTCTTTTTTATGATTCAGATCTTTAATGAATCCAATAATGCCATCTGGCTCATGATATTCGATGTGTTCCTCTGTCCCGGCTCTTTTATCATCAAAAATAATTGTCAGATTTGGATTTAAATAAGCGGTCTCATGAAGACGACTTTTTACTTCTTCGGCGCGAAATTTTGTTTTTTCGAAAATTGTGTCATCCGGAAGAAAATTGACCTTTGTTCCAGTCTTTCGCGTTTTTCCAATGATTGGAAGTAATCCATCCACCAATTCAATTACTGGAACACCTCGTTCAAATCTGTCGTGATGAATTGCACCTTCACGACTAACTTGTACATCCATATAGGTAGAAAGTGCGTTTACAACAGAAGAACCTACCCCATGAAGTCCACCACTTGTTTTATAGGATGAATCGTCAAATTTACCTCCTGCATGAAGGGTCGTATATACAATACGCTCTGCAGATACACCTTTTTTGTGCATTCCAACCGGAACACCTCGTCCATCATCTTCTATGGTCGCTGAGCCGTTCTTTTCAAGAGTTACCTGAATTTTAGAGCAAAATCCTGCCAGATGTTCATCTACTGCATTATCTACAATCTCATAAATAAGGTGATTCAATCCTTTTGTTGAAACACTTCCGATATACATACCCGGTCGTTTTCTAACTGCTTCCAGTCCTTCCAGTACCGCAATACTGTCTGCATCATACGTATTTTTATTTCCCATATCCATTCTCCTCTTTATACATACCCCTTATCTTATCACAGTTCTATAAAGGGTTCAACAAACGAATTATTTCGTCAAAACATACTGTAAAACATCCGAAAGAGCTTCCATGGCATTTTTCATTTCCTGAACGGTATTTGTCTGCGCTCCCGCCTCTATTAACAATGCTTTCGGTAATAAATGCTGGTTATACCTATATCCTCTAAGATAGATGCGTCTGGCAAAACCCGGATACATTTTTTCTGTGGCAAGCTCCATTTGAAGAGACATTGCAAGATTATCCTGGATATACGGATTAGACAGATAGTTGATTTCTCCATTTATTCTTGTTTTACTAAGACCATTAAAGTACATAATTTTTGCAGTTGGCTTTCCGTTTACTTCTGTCACAAGATGTGTTCCTTCTGCCACTCCATCTCTATGAAGATCTATGATCACTTCAACACTTGGATTTGCATCTAAGAGTGCCTGTGCTGCTTCCATGGAAACCTCATATGCCATACTTCGATCAAGTTTTCCATCTATAATATCGTACACTCCTCGATCATGTATCGTCTCGATTCCTTTTTGATTTAACAGTTCACAAAGATAATCCCCTATTCCTACAATGGTAGTAGATGGATCTCCCGGCACAGAATCCACGAACGCTTCCTGAGAATGAGTATGATAAATCAATACTTTTGGTCCTTTTGTATTGGTATCAATCTTCATACTTTTTCCAAGAAGCTGATCTACATTAAACTGCTGTGGATCTGCCATAGTAGAACTATCCACTGTATAAAATGTACTCATCAAATAATTAAAATCTCTAAGACGTTCTATCGACATATCAATTGGCGAGTTATCTTGTGCCACTAAATTTTCTAATCTTTCTAGAGAATCATCTCCCACAAGATTTCCATTTTCATCGATACTATTTTCATCATTTGCCTGCTCTTCCAATATCTTTGCAATCGTTTCTTCATCTTCCATATCTGGCTGTGTCTTATTTTTATACTCCACATAACCTGCCACTGGAATAAATTCCATGGTTTTTTTCTTCATCCAGCCTTCCTTTTTTTCTTCCTTTCCTTTTTCCTGATATGCAAAACCTGGCATATACATTTTTTCCGCAGTTTGCTGTAAATACTTCTGACTTTTATGCAAAAAAAATTCTCCTTTTCTTTGGCCTGCCTCTGTATGTATCGGTTTTATAATAAGAGCTCCTAGTATCAAAAGTTCAATTCCTATGATTACTGTGCGTTTCATACCATGCCTTCTTTCATATTCTTGTAAAAACAGCTGCCCGTAAAAATATGTTTTTTATTCTTTTTCATATATATGGGCAGCTTGTTACATTTATGCCGGTACTTCGCTGTTAAAAAGTATATTCATAGCTTCTGAAATCGTAAAGCTGATCTGTTTGATCATTTCATCTACATCCTTTGGTGTAACAAACATTCCGTTTAAATGTGGAGAAATTAATTTTTTTATAAGTTCATATTTTTCTGCTTCATTATAGGTACTTAAAGCTTCCCCCACTCCTTTTAAAATCTGTGATTCTTCCATTGAATGAATAAGATTTTCCATTGTATCACTCACAATCGTTGCTGCATCTACTACGGTAGGCACCCCAATGCCAATAACTGGAACCCCTAGCGTTTCTTTATTTAATCCACTTCTATGATTTCCCACACCTGCTCCTGGATGAATTCCGGTATCAGCAATTTGAATGGTTCTGTGCAATCTTCTTGTGTTTCTTGCAGCTAGTGCATCTACAGCAATGATGAGGTCTGGTTTTATCTGGTCAACCACTCCTTTTATAATCTCAACAGACTCCATACCCGTCTGTCCCATAACTCCAGGTACAATTGCACTGACCTGATTCGCATGCTCCATTCCCATTGCATATTTCCCATACTCTTTTACAATATGTCTTGTCACAACAAGGTTGTCTACCACATTTGGACCAAGAGCATCTGGAGTTACCTGACGATTCCCAAGTCCTACAATAAGGACTGACAGATCTTGCCTGTCTGGAAGTTCCATCCCCTCCATTAATTTGTTGAGATATGTTGCTACCTTCTTTGAGATTTCTCTGTGATAATCCTCGTCTGGAACAGACATATTGGGTGCTTCCATTGTTAGGTATGTGCCTGCCGGCTTTCCCATGATCTTTGCACCATTTTCCGTTTCGATCTTTACTTTAGTAATACGGATTTCACTTTGGGCATCATAATCTTCTTCTAAAATCACCCCTGGGACTTCAACATGATCTGATTCAAATCGTTCTTTTTCCTCCAACGCCAAATCTGTTCTGACACTATATCTGTCTAACATCTTATAAATCATCACCTTTCCTTTAAATATTTGCATTTATTTCTATTTTTTACAATATTTTAGGAAATATGTATTGACAATATACCATGCTTACCTTAAAATGAATGAGTATGTTCCGTTGAAACGTCCGTGTCCGTGTCCGCATCAACGGAAGCACAATAACAATTTGAATTTAAGATATATTTTGGAGGTGTACAGATTGGCTAACATTAAATCTGCTAAAAAAAGAATTTTAGTAAACGAAACAAAGGCTGCTAGAAACAAAGCAATCAGATCAAAAGTTAAGACAGCTGTAAAGAAGGTTGACGCTGCTGTTCTCGCAAAAGACGCTGAGGCTGCAAAAGTTGCATTAAAAGCTGCTATCGTTGAGATCACAAAAGCTGGTTCTAAAGGTGTTTACCACAAGAACACAGTTGCTAGAAAGATTTCCCGTTTATCAAAAGCTGTAAACGAGATTGCTTAATTTTTTATTATAGAATTTTTAAAAGCATCCATTCCCGTCAGATGGATGCTTTTTTTATACATGAACCAAGTCATAAAAACACCCTTCAGTTATCTCTGAAGGGTGTTCTAATATCATTTAAAGTTTTGCATATCCAAATCCATTGATAAGTCCGTCTATTTTCTCACTTTCTTTACACAGCTTACAGTCTTGTGGTGCATACACTTTGTAATTTGGCAAATCTGAAGATGTAAAAATCGTCTTAACCTCCATACCTGCTACTTTTGAAATTGCGCTGAAAACAGAACAAATGCCACAGACTTTCCCACCATAATACAGAATAGAATCAATAGCCTGTACAGCCATCATTCCTGTAGACATAGAATCTGTTAAAATAAGTACCTGTTTTCCCTCGATCATTCTCTGATTATTGTCTCTAAATAAGATCTGTCCCGTAGAATCAAACTCTGGTGTAACAACAGATATATTATTACCTCCACTAAGTGATGCACTGGTACCTGCTAACATCTCTGCCATAAAAGTACCGATCACCTGCGTATTTTTCAAGCATACAATTGTATCAACCATCGTATTTGTAAGATACTCTGCCGCCAAAGTTCTTGCAGTTTCTCTTGCATTGTTATGTCTCGTTTTAACTGTAGACATGTCAATATATGTATTTACGTGTGAATGTTTTGTAGCATAATGTCCACTTAAGATCTTAATTCTTACTTTGGAATTCTTTTTGGAACAAAGATCAACAAACCTTTCATCCATAACTCATCCCTCTTTTCTTATTTTGCATCTCTATATCCATCTGGATTTTGAGACTGCCATCTCCATGAATCTGCACACATTTCATCAATTCCTCGTTCAGCTACCCAGCCAAGTTCTTCTTTTGCTTTTGTAGCATCACAGTAACACATAGCAATATCTCCTGCACGGCGTGGTTTAATCTGATATGGAATGTGTTTGCCACATGCTTTTTCATATGCTTTGACAACATCCAGTACACTATAACCTGTTCCTGTACCCAGATTGTAAACATGAACGCCTTTGCCTTCCTTTGTATTTAATTTTTCAACAGCCTTCACATGTCCTACAGCAAGATCAACTACATGAATGTAATCACGTACACCTGTACCATCATGTGTATCGTAATCATCACCGAATACCCCAAGGCAATCCAGTTTTCCAACAGCAACCTGTGCAATATATGGAACAAGGTTATTTGGTATTCCTTTTGGATCTTCTCCTATAATTCCGGATTCATGTGCCCCAATTGGATTAAAGTATCTAAGAAGCATTACATTCCATTCCGGATCACCTACATGAAGATCTGTAAGAATCTGCTCTAACATTCCTTTTGTCTGTCCATATGGGTTTGTAATTTCACCCTTAGGGCAATTCTCTGTAATTGGGATTTCAGCAGGATCTCCATAAACTGTTGCTGATGAACTAAAAATAATATTCTTGCATCCATGTTTTCTCATTACATCACAAAGGATTAATGTTCCCGAAATATTGTTATGATAATATTCCCATGGCTTTGCAACTGACTCACCTACTGCTTTTAAACCTGCAAAATTGATAACTGTTTCAATCTGCTCGTTTTCAAAAATCGGCTCTAAATCTTCTCTGTTGAGAATATCTCCTTTGTAGAATTTCAAACTTTTTCCTGTGATCTTTTGAACACGTTCAAGAGATACTTCACTTGAATTATAAAGATTGTCTACTACTACTACTTCATATCCTCTGTTGAGCAGTTCTACACATGTATGACTTCCAATATATCCTGCTCCACCTGCTACTAAAATTGCCATATTTTTACTTCCTTTCTGTATATAATCTTAGTCCCACAGATGTTGTGGGTATATACCATCATTTTTCATACGGATGATTGCATCTACAACACTTTGTTTGTCTTCTTTGTATGTAATTCCATACCATTTGTCTGTAGACTCAAGCACTTTTACAGTCGCTTTCTTCTCACTGATCAACTCACCTACAACTGATGGAAGGAAATATTCGCATTTTAATGGATTTGTGTCAAGATTCTCATCAAGGAACTGTGAGAAACGTTTATCGAGTTCTGCCAGCATACTTGCTGTAAATCCAAACATATTTAATGAGCATATGCAGTCAGGATCGATCTTTGTGTACGTCTTTCCGTCATCTTCTGAATATGCTGTTCCATCTTCACATTTCACGATATGTGTACGCTCTGTAATACCTGTAAGATACCCTTTCTCATCCGTCTCACATATGCCACGAGATACAGAACCATTATCTGTAAGTGTATTTTTTAAGTGATACCCTACCATAGCATAACGGTACATATCATCATCTTCATGCTCAGTCAAGTATGTATAAATAGCCTCCAACGCATGTACACCATAATAATCATCTGCATTGATCACTGCAAATGGGCCATCTACTACATCTTTACAACTAAGGATTGCATGACCTGTACCGAATGGTTTTACACGATTCTCTGGAACTTTGTATCCATTTGGAAGATTCTCAAGTTTTTGATAAACATAGGCAACTTCCATAATCTTTCCAATTCTGTCACCTATTCTTTTCTTGAATTCATCTTCATATTCTTCTCTGATGATAAATACAACTTTTTCAAATCCCGCTCTTTTGGCATCATAAATAGAAAAATCCATAATAATATGTCCATCTTCATCTACAGGATCAAGTTGTTTTAATCCACCATAACGGCTTCCCATGCCGGCCGCCATAATCACAAGTACCGGTTTTTTCATAAGAACGCACCTCTTTCCTAATTCATTTCTAAAACATTATATCATAAACCACTCTTTGTTGGAATATAGAATCTTGCTTCTTACTTTTGTTTTCTTGCTTCTTATTTTTGTCTCTGAGCTTCAATCTTCTCTGCAAGATCGTTCAAATATACCCATCGTTCCATTTTTTCTTCTAATATATGCTCAGCTACTTCTTTTTCCTGCATCAATTCTGCAAGTTTCACCGAATTTGTAGCATTTGCTAAAATTTTCCTATCCAGACTTTCTATTTTTTCTTCTAGATTTGCAATATCTTCATCTATCGAATCATATTCTTTTTGCTCATTATATGTGAATTTCAATTTAACAGGTGCATTTTGTTTCCATTCTTTTCGATTATTTTTCTTCTGCTGGGTTGTTACCAAGTTAGTTTTTTCAATATTTTGTGTTTCTTTTTTTAGTGCTTCAAGATAATCTGTATAACCACCCTCATATTGTTTTAAACTTCCATCTTCTTGAAATGCAAATACCCGATCTACTACATTATCAAGAAAATATCTGTCATGAGAAACAGTAATGACGATCCCTGGAAAACTATTAAGATAATCTTCAAATATTGTAAGTGTCGGAATATCAAGATCATTACACTCGTCAATTAAGATGCAATTTGGTGCTTCCTGAAGGATTCCTAATAAATAAAGTCTTTTCTTTTCTCCCCCTGAAAGCTTTGCAATTGGTGAATACTGCATATCCGGTGTAAACAAAAACCTTTCAAGCATCTGAGAAGCTGTAATCTTTCCTTGTTTTGTAGGAACATACTCTGCAATATCTTTCACATAATCAATCACGCGCATTCCTTCATCCATATTCGGAACTTCTTGTGCAAAATAACCGATTTTTACAGTTTCTCCAATTTCAATTTCTCCCATATCAGGTAGAACTTGTCCAGCTATCATTTTAATGAGTGTTGATTTCCCGCATCCATTTGGTCCTACGATTCCAACCCTCTGGTTTTTCAGCACAATATAATCAAAATCTTTTATCAAAATCCTTCCATCATAACCTTTCGAAATATGATGTAACTCTATTGTTTTTTTGCCCATTCTTGTTTCTATTGATTCTAATTCCACATTTTGAGCTTTTATCGGGGCCTTTCCATTTTTCAGTGCCTCAAGTCGTTCAAGTCTTGCTCTTTGTTTTGTACTTCTCGCTCTACATCCACGCTTTGCCCATTCAAGTTCCATGCGCAATATACTTTTTCTTTTTCGATCACTGGCAAGAAGCATTTCTTCTCTTTGTGCCTTCATCTCCAAAAATTTAGAGTAATTTGCTTCGTAAGAATAAATTTTTCCGTAACTCAATTCCAATATCTTATTTGTAACTTTATCAAGGAAATAACGGTCATGGGTTACCATAAGTACTACTCCCTTATAATGATTAAGATAATCCTCGAGCCAGATAAGCATCTGTTCGTCAAGATGGTTTGTAGGCTCATCTAAAATAAGAATATCTGTATCTTCCAGAAGAATTTTAGCAAGTGCTGCTCTTTTCTTTTGTCCTCCGGACAAATACTCTACTAATTGACTATGCTCTAGAAGACCTAGTGTATTCAAAATACTTTTTGCCTTGCTCTGCATTGTCCAGTCATCCATTTTCTGATTTGACATAACAAAATCCAGTACCGTTGTATTTTTAGGATATTCTTGCGACTGCGGAAGGTATCCTAATTTTATACCATTTTGCATGATCACATTTCCTTCATCTGCTTCTTCCTGTCCTGCTATGATCCGAAGAAGTGTCGTTTTTCCTGTTCCGTTTATTCCAACTATACCGATTTTGTCTCCCTCTTGAATACCACAAGAGACATCATCAAAAATTACTTTTTCTCCATATATTTTACTAATATGCTCTATATTGAGTATATTCATGCCAGTCTTCCTCCCTTTTTCATCCTGAAAGGTAATCCAGTCCTTTTCAACTTATATAGTTTACCATGTTTTTCATATTTAGAAAAGTTTTCTTATTATTTTCTAAATTTCACAAAGTAACACTTGTTAATTTAGGAAAACAATTGTAATATATGTAATCGTTATATACTTTTTTATAAAGGGGGAAAATTATGAGCGACACAAAAAGACTTGATTCTGATTTTGATTTTGATTCTGATTTTGAAGTTACATATGAGGAAGAACTTCCTTTTGGCTATGATGTTAAGATAACTGATGAAAACACTGATACAGATAATACTGCTGATATAGACATCGAATTTCTCCATGATAAGATCTTTGATTATGAAGATAATGAAGATGATGTATATGACGATGAAATTGAGCCAGATTCTTCCGAATGTACATACAAAACTGCACATTCCCGATTTCGAAAGCGAAAAGCACGCTATGGCACAAATTTAATTTACCGAAATGCGCATTTCGTTGTAAGAGTTGTTTCAGCCCTTATTACCGCTGGTACATTTTTCGTTCTTCTTTTAGAATTTTGGCGTGGCTGCGCTCCTTATGGTGATCCATTGTCTATGATCCAAGAAAAAAACCTTACATTAGCAGCCTATGTTTTATTTTCTTCTGTTGTTCTTTTTTATCAATTTATTGTCTTTTTCTGGTCACTTAGCAAAACAAAAGTTAGAGCAAATGGGAAAGTTTATCGCGAAGATCAAGGTAGAGGAAGCGGTTCTTTTATTTTCCTTTATATCGCTTCTTATCTGTCCTTTCTTTTATGCAGCTTTCTTCCAGAACATCTAGAACTTGGGAGCTATGATTTTCTAAATGGTCTAAAAGGTGCCATAGATGTTTTTGGTTCCATGCATAATATGCTTTTAGGGCTTTGTATTGCCGGTGTAGCATCTTGCATTGCAAGAAAACATATGTCTTGATAAAAGCCAAAAATCTCGTAAGATTATTAAAATTCTTACGAGATTTTTATTTATTCTGAATCATTCGCTAAATGAAGTCTGTCAAAGATGTGGAATACAAGGCTTAAAATCATCCCAACCACACATGCAAGGACCATTCCTTTTAATTCTAAGTTTCCAATTTTTATAGCAACTCCAGAAAGACCAGTAACAAAAATTACTGATGTAAGTATCTGGTTGCGGTTACGACTATAATCAACTTTATCATCCACAAGGATACGAATACCAGAAGTTCCAATCATACCATAAAGCAAGAATGATATTCCACCAATTACAGGACCAGGAATCGTGCTGATAAGCGCGGCAACTTTACCTATGAAAGATACAATAATCGACAGAATTGCTGCTCCACCTATCACTCTTACACTATATACGCCTGTTACGGCCATAACTCCAATGTTTTCTCCGTATGTAGTTGTTGGTACAGAACCTATGAACCCAGAAACCATCGTTGAAAAGTTATCAGCAAAAAGAGATCTGTGAAGTCCCGGATCTTTGATAAGATTTCTTCCTATGATTTTTCCTGTTACTATCTGATGTCCTATGTGCTCAGAGGCAATAACAAGGATTACCGGTAAAACAATCAATATTGCTTCTGCCTTAAATTTAGGCAACATGAAATTAGGAAGAGCAAATAATTTTGCTTCTGCAACCGGCGCGAAATCTACAATTCCTGTTATAATTGCTGCTACATATCCTCCGATGATTGCAACAAGAATTGGTATTACAGATAAAAACCCTCTAAATAACACTGATCCAAATACAGCAATTCCCAAAGTAACTAAAAATACAATCACATTTTCAGATTTTATGTTTTCGTCGAGAAGTCCCGCATTATTTGCTGCTGTCCCTGCAAGTTCAAGTCCTATAAGAGCAACTACCGGTCCCATTGCTGCCGGTGGAAGCACCACATCTATCCAACGAGATCCAAATTTATAAATAATAAATGCAAGAATGCATCCGCAAAAACCTACTGCCACAAAACCACCTAGTGCGTATTCATATCCCCATTTTGCAATTACAATACTTGCCGGTGCAAGAAAAGCAAAACTTGACCCTAAATATGCCGGTGCTTTTCCTTTTGTTATTCCTATAAACAGTAAGGTTCCAATACCATTCATGAACAATACGATTGCCGGATTAATTCCAAAGATAAATGGTACAAGCACCGATGCTCCAAACATAGCAAACATATGCTGAATACTGAGCGGAATCAGCAACTTTGCAGGCACTTTTTCTTCAACCTGTATAATGTGTTTTTCCATTTTTTTCTCCTGTTTTTCTATTTTTTATAAAAATAACGGAAGTTTATCTGTAATATTTCCGTTAAAAAGGGGCTGTCACTAAAAAGTAACAGTCCCTTATACCGACACTCGATGTCGAAATTATTCAATTATTAGAATTTGCCAGCTTTTGCAGCTTCTTCTACAGCAACTGCAACTGCAACTGTCATACCAACCATTGGGTTGTTACCTGCTCCGATAAGTCCCATCATTTCAACGTGAGCTGGAACTGATGAAGAACCTGCGAACTGTGCATCTGAATGCATACGTCCGAGAGTATCTGTCATACCATAAGAAGCTGGACCTGCTGCCATGTTATCTGGATGGAGTGTACGTCCTGTACCACCACCTGATGCTACTGAGAAGTATTTTTTACCCTGCTCGATACATTCTTTTTTGTATGTACCTGCAACTGGATGCTGGAAACGTGTTGGGTTTGTAGAGTTACCTGTGATAGAAACATCTACGCCCTCTTTATGCATGATAGCAACACCTTCACGAACATCGTTTGCACCATAGCAGTTAACTTTTGCACGAAGTCCTTCAGAATAAGGAGTTCTTGATACTTCTTTTAACTCACCTGTGTAGTAGTCATATTCTGTCTGAACATATGTAAATCCATTGATTCTTGAAATGATCTTTGCAGCATCTTTTCCAAGACCGTTTAAGATAACACGAAGTGGTTTTTTACGAACTTTGTTAGCTTTTTCAGCAATACCGATTGCACCTTCTGCTGCAGCGAATGATTCGTGTCCAGCAAGGAATGCAAAACAGTCTGTATCTTCTTCAAGAAGCATTTTTCCTAAGTTACCATGTCCAAGACCAACTTTACGCTGATCAGCTACAGAACCTGGAATACAGAAAGACTGAAGTCCTTCACCGATTGCTGCTGCTGCTTCTGCAGCTGTTCTACAGTCTTTTTTGATAGCGATAGCTGCACCTACGATGTATGCCCAGCAAGCGTTTTCAAAACAGATAGGCTGGATTGCTTTAACCTGATTGTAAACATCAAGCCCTGCATCCTTTGTAATCTTCTCTGCCTCTTCGAGAGAAGCGATGCCATAGCTATTTAATACTTCATTGATTTTATCAATTCTTCTTTCATATGATTCAAATAAAGCCATTTAATTGTCCTCCTGATTTATTTATCGTTACTTATGAACTCTAGCTTTTGTTTGCTTTATGATCGATTACTCTTTACGTGGATCGATGATCTTAGCAGCATCATCAACACGGCCATACTGACCCTGAGCTTTCTCCCATGCTTCATTTGGTGTATCACCAGCTTTGATGAAATCTGTGAATTTACCAAGGTTTACAAATTTGTATCCGATGATCTCACTGTTTTCATCTAATGCGATACCTGTAACATATCCTTCTGCCATCTCTAAGTAACGTGGTCCTTTTGCAAGAGTACCATACATTGTACCAATCTGAGAACGAAGTCCTTTTCCTAAATCTTCAAGACCAGCACCGATTGGAAGTCCATCTTCAGAGAATGCACTCTGTGTTCTTCCGTATACGATCTGTAAGAACAGCTCTCTCATAGCTGTGTTGATTGCGTCGCAAACAAGGTCTGTATTAAGTGCTTCCAAAATTGTTTTTCCTGGAAGGATCTCAGATGCCATAGCTGCTGAATGTGTCATTCCTGAACATCCGAGTGTCTCAACTAATGCTTCCTGAATAATACCGTCTTTAACATTTAAAGTAAGTTTACATGCACCCTGCTGTGGAGCACACCAGCCTACACCATGTGTCAGACCAGAAATATCTTTAACCTCTTTTGCCTGTACCCATTTTGCTTCTTCCGGAATTGGAGCTGGTCCGTGATTAGCGCCCTGTGCTACTGGACACATCATTTCTACTTCATGTGAATAAATCATGTTAAAACTCCTTTCAAATATGAATTTTATTCTTCCTAAGGGCGTATGACAATATTTTAACGCCCATATATGAGTTATTTTCTCACAAAATTTGCTATTCGTCAATTGTAAGATTATACAAGTTTTTGTCGATTTTTACCAAAAATATCTACTGAACTAATTCCAATGCCAGTTCTAATGCTTTTCGGACAGCCTTTCCTCTTACTTCCTGACGAGTTCCATCGAATCTATTTTCCAACACTTTTGTTTTCCCTAAAACTGTACATCCAATATATACCAATCCAACCGGTTTTTCTTCTGTTCCACCTAAAGGACCTGCAATTCCTGTTGTACTAAGAGCCACATCAGCTCTTGCTGCTTTCGCTGCCCCTTCTGCCATTTCTTTTGCTGTCTGGCTGCTCACAGCCCCATACTTTTTGAGCGTTTCAGAGGAAACTTTCACAAGTTTTTCTTTTGCCTCATTGGAATAAGTGATATACCCTTCATTAAAAACAGCAGAGGCACCTGGTGCATTTACAATTGCTCCTGCAAGCAAACCTCCTGTGCAAGACTCTACTGTAGTAATTGTCATATTTTTTCTACTTAATTGCTCCACCAACAGTTCTTCTGCTTGTTTTTTATCTGGACAGATCTCGCCCATTTTACATTCCTCCCTGCGTAAGAACCTGTTTATTTTTATAAATATAATCAAACAAAGATATGATAGTAAGTGCAAGAGCGACTACAACAAGAATCTTACCAAGCATATCAAATACTCCACCAAGATCCATGATCAATACAATGATCATTGCCATCTGGAACACTGTCTTAAATTTTCCCCAATAACTTGCCGCAATCACAATACCATTATCAGATGCAACAAGACGGAATCCACTTATAATAAATTCTCTTGCAATAATGATAATAACAATCCATGCCGGAAGCTTTCCCATCTCAATAAGACAAATCATTGCTGAACATACAAGGAGCTTATCTGCAAGTGGATCCATAAATTTCCCGAAATTTGTTACCAAATGATATTTTCTTGCAATTTTTCCATCCAGAAGATCTGTAAGACTCGCTACACAAAAGAGTACAAGTGCAATCCATTTGTTAGCGTCTCCTCCAATATCAGTCAACATAAATAATACAAAAAACGGAACCATGATAATTCTTAATATTGTAAGTTTGTTTGGTAAATTCATGATATGATACCTCCTATCAAATCGTAATCTGCTGCTCCTGTAACTTTTACTTTTACAAAATCCCCTGACATAAGTTCTTCTTCTCCATTTACGAAAATAAGCCCGTCTACATTTGGCGAATCTTTATATGTTCTTCCAACATATGCATTTTCATCGGCAACTTTTCCTTCAATCATTACCAGAACTTCTTTTCCTATCATTTCTTCCGCTTTATCAAATGCCACTTCTTGCTGAAGTTCCATTAGTTCGGCCTGACGATCAAGCTTAACCTCTTCGTCAATCTGTCCTTCCATCATCGCTGCTGGCGTGTCTTCTTCCGCCGAATATGTAAACACGCCTAATCTGTCAAACTCCATTTCATCCACAAATTCCATAAGCTCTTCGTGCTGTTCCTGTGTCTCGCCCGGGAATCCTGTGATCAGTGTTGTACGAAGGCAAATATCCGGAATTTCATGACGAAGCTTACCAATAATATCAATCAGTTCCTGTTTGGAAGTTCTTCGTCCCATACGCCTTAATATCGCATCACTCGCATGTTGAATTGGCAGATCAAGATAATGGCAAATTTTAGGTTCTTCTTTCATAACTTCTATAAGTTCATCTGTAATTTCCTCAGGATAACAATATAAAATACGTATCCAATAGATTCCTTCTATCTTGCACAGTTCTTTTAGAAGTTTATGAAGACTCTTTTCACCATATAAATCTTTTCCATATAGTGTAGTCTCCTGTGCTACAAGAATCAGTTCTTTTACGCCCTGACCAGCAAGATACTGTGCTTCTTTTATCAGTTGCTCCATAGGAACGCTTCTGAAATTACCTCTGATTTTTGGTATAATACAGTACGTACAGTGTTTATCACAACCTTCTGCAATCTTAAGATATGCAAAATGTCCACCTGTCGTAATAAGACGTTCCTCTTTTACTTCTGGCAACGCGTTAAGATCTGTCATGACAACATGACCGTTTCCTCTTAATGCATCTTCCACTGTTTCTACGATTTTATCATAAGATGTAGTTCCTATTACTGCATCTACCTCTGGTATTTCATCTATGATTTCTTGACGATATCTTTGTGCAAGACAGCCTGTGACAATTAATGCTTTTAATTTTCCCGTTTTTTTATACTCTGCCATATCCAGTATGGTTTGGATACTCTCTTCTTTTGCATCCTGAATAAAACAACAGGAATTAATAACAATAATATCTGCCTTTGTCTCATCGTCAGTCATCGACCATCCTCTTTTTGCAAGCAAGCCGAGCATTTTTTCTGTATCGACAAGATTTTTGTCACAACCAAGTGAAATAAATAATATCTTCATATATTCTCCCAAAAATTAAGGCAGACTTCCCGTTTTAAGGTCATATCTGCCATCCTTTCTTTCCTATTCTTCTGAATCGTCTGCCACGATCTTAAGTTTGCCCTGATTCAATTCATCAATGGCAATAGAAAGTGATTTCTGTCCTTCTTTCGTTTCTACGAGGGGTTCCGCATGATCAATAAGCTGTCTTGCTCTTTTTGCTGTAGCCATGATAATAGAATAACGACTATTAACAACTTTTGTAGCGCCCTCCTCCGCATCTTGATTAACAACTTCCATTAATTCTGTGTAAGATGGATGTAACATATCTTATTATTCTCCTTTCAACTCTTTTTTAATTTTTTCAATAAAATCAGCATTGTGTGAGCATGCTCGATGTTCGCATCTTATAATCCTATGCATCTCTTCTACGCATTTATCAAGCTCATCATTGATGACAAGATAATCATACTTGTCCATCACTTCTGATTCTTCTGCTGCACGAGCCATTCTTGACTCGATCACTTCCATAGTCTCTGTTCCACGACCTACAAGACGCTCTTTTAACTCTTTAGCATTTGGAGGTGTTACAAACAAAAGAAGCGTATCCGGATATTTCTCTTTTACTTTAAGAGCTCCTTGTATCTCGATTTCTAAAATAACGTCTTTTCCTTCTGCTAAATGCTTTTCAACATAATCCTTTGGAGTACCATAGTAATTCTCCACATATTTAGCATACTCTATCAACTCATCTTTCGCAATCATTTTTTCAAATTCTTCTTTTGTCTTGAAGAAATATTCTCGTCCATTTTCCTCTCCCTCTCGTGGCTGACGAGTCGTTGCTGATACAGAAAGTGCATAATCTTCTGAATGTTTTCTTATTAGTTCCTTCATGATCGTTCCCTTACCTGCACCTGAGAACCCAGATACAACGATCAAAATTCCTCTTTCTCTCATCTTTTCTTCCTTCTATTCTATATTCTGAATTTGTTCTCGTACTTTTTCTATTTCTGTCTTTAATCCAATCGCACAGTCAGATACTTTTATATCATTTGCTTTTGATAGAATCGTATTTGCTTCCCTGTTCATTTCCTGCGCTATAAAATCAAGTTTACGCCCGATTCCATCCTTTTCCTCTAATGTGTTGCGCATATGTGTAATATGACTTCTAAGACGAACCACTTCTTCATCTGTGCATATTTTATCTGCAAATAAAATCACTTCTGCCGCCATACGATTTTCATCAATTTGTGTATCACTTAAAACCTCTGCGACTTTCTCTTCTAGTTTTGCTCGATATTCCGCAACGATTTCCGGAGATCTTTTTTCTATATAAGTGATCAACTCTTCCATTCCAGTAAGTTTATCAAGAATATCTCGTTTTA
>RCNI01001820.1_pt1 | contig 17208 bp, 14 predicted proteins | sample 2041151 | NCBI WGS metagenome assembly RCNI01 (sample SAMN09708214, study PRJNA481090) | feces metagenome | isolation source: feces | place: Antarctica: Albino Rookery | reverse complement strand
TACATGTGCCGTCTTGATATCGCTTTCCATACGTGCCTGCTGCAGAGAGCCGTTCCACTTTTCCGGGATCTGGTCCAGCTTGCTGCGGAAGAATTCGATGCACTTTTCTTCCTCGCCGCCGCTCAGTTCCTTTGCTACAGACAGAACGGTCTTGAAGATGTCCAGTACATTGCTGCGCACGACGGCAAATACTGCTTCATCTTTACGGTCATCTGCCGACAGTTTGGCACCTTTTTCTGTACATTTTGCAATTTCTTCTTTCAAATATACTTCAAGTTCTTCAATTTTCGTGTATTCCATGGGACTTCCTCCTTCTTTATTGTGTTTTAATTTTATCACCATCTTTTTTAGCAGTCAATATTATTTCTATATTTATCAAATTAGAACACTATGTTTCTGCAAAAAAGCAAAGGACACCCGGCAAAATTGCCACGGTGTCCTTTGTATATATTCTATTTTTTACCGCTTAGAAGAACAGGTCCTTGCCAGGGTAAACCGGCTCGCTGGTAACGCGCAGGCCCAGACGGCGCAGGGTGCCTTCATCGCCAGAGTGCAGCATCTGGGTGGAGTGGAACTCGCACTCACGCAACTGCTTCAGTGCCCACATAGCACGAGCGGTCATGGTGTTGGTTGCAGCAGAGATAGCCAATGCATTCAGCACATCGTCCAGCTTCAGCAGGGTGCTGCGGCTGTTCAGGATATCGGTTTTCAGCTCCAGCATGGGCTGCAGGATAATCGGAGTCAGCAGGGTCAGATCGTCGTCGATGCGGCTCAATGCCTTGATAGCGTTCAGCACACAGGAAGCAGATGCGCTCATCAGCTTGCTTTCCTTGCCGGTGATGATACGACCATCTGCCAGCTGGATCGCTGCCGCCGGACTCTGATGCTTTTCCTGACGTGCCAAAGCTGCACCCACAACCGGACGAATATCCGGGGTGATGTCCAGCTGGCGCATAATCATGCGGATCTTATCCAGAGATTCCACGGTGCCCTTGCCCTGACGATGTGCGCACTTTGCAGCAAAGAAGCGGCGGATGATTTCCTGACGACTTGCTTCGCGGACCACTTCGTCGTCCACAATGGCATTACCAACCATGTTCACGCCCATATCCGTGGGGCTCTTATAATCGAATGCACCATTACTGATACGTGCCAGAGTGCTCTTAACGATGGGGAATGCTTCCACGTCACGGTTGTAGTTAACGGTGGTTTCACCGTATGCGTCCAGGTGGAAGGGGTCGATCATGTTCACATCGTTCAGGTCTGCGGTAGCAGCCTCGTATGCCAGATTGACCGGGTGCTTCAGGGGCATATTCCAGATGGGGAAGGTTTCAAACTTAGCATAGCCAGCATTCACGCCACGCAGGCTCTCGTGATAAACCTGAGACAGGCAGGTAGCCAGCTTTCCGCTGCCGGGACCGGGTGCGGTGACCACAACCAGAGGCTTGGTGGTCTCGATGTACGGGTTGGAGCCAAAGCCCTCGTCGCTGCAAATATAATCGATTTCGGTGGGGTAGCCCTTGATGGATTTATGGGCATAGGTCTGTACACCGCGCATAGTCAGCTTGCTCATAAAGGCATCTGCCGCAGCCTGACCGGCATAACGGGTGATGACTACGCTGTTTACCTGAATGCCCAGACGGGTGATGTCATCGATCAGGCGCAGCACGTCCATATCGTAAGTAATGCCAAGGTCTGCACGGACCTTGGTTTTTTCGATATCTCCTGCGGACACGACGAAGATGATCTCCGCCATATCTCGCAGCTCGCACAGCAGCTTGATCTTTGCATTTACATCGAAGCCGGGCAGAACACGAGCTGCATGATAGTCATCAAACAACTTGCCGCCAAACTCCAGATACAGCTTGCCATTGGACTTCTGAATACGCTCCAGGATGTGCTCCTTTTGCTTTTTCATATACAGTTCATTATCAAACCCGATCTTTGCCATTTTTTCACACTCCAGTTTCCGGTTGTTATCCTCAGCCGTGGACGTGTACATTCCGCACACCCGCAGACCAAACTTTTTCCATACAAGAATAAGAGTACCATTTCAACCTTTCTTTTGCAAGGGGAAAAGTCGAAATCTGCCTCCCAAAAAACATCGTACAATTTCAAGTTTTTTCGGTATCTCCGCTGGATTTGACATTTTTCGCACCCTCGATCCGCCCAATGACCCAAAAGCCTGCCGTAGCAGCCAACACTGCCAGCAAATGCCGCCCCCGTGTAAGACCCAGTCCATCTGCCAAAAGCGGAAACGCCAGACTGCCCACTGTCTGCCCCAGTGCCAAAAGGCCATAATTCACCCCGGCATGGGCCATTCCAAATCGGTCTGTGGAAAAGGCCGGCAGAATTGCCGAAAACCCTGCATAACAGATGCACAGCCCCACATAAGCCACCAGCATCCACCATTCCTGTGCAAACCAGAACCACACCGAGCAGCCCGCCAGTCCGGCAAACAAAATCTGTCCCATGGCTTTACGCCCAATCTTATCGCTGAGAATGGGCATGGTCAGCCGTCCTGTGGCATTGCCCAAACTGCCCAGCATTACGGACCATAACGCCTGCTGCTCAGACAGACCACGCTGCGTTCCCATTTCTACCAGCATCGGGGTAAACAGCTGGACCGCCGGGGCAGCCAAAGCCAGTGCCCCTGCCAGACGCCAGTAATCCCCTGTGTGCAGCATTTCACGGGGAGAAAGCCCATCCTGCGCTTTTTTCTGTGTATCAGTGGTTTCAGGGTTTTGTAGCAGTGCTGCTGCCCCCAGACAAATGGGCAGCAGCAGGCCCGCCAAAGCAAAAAACGCCCAGCGCACCCCCAGTTCTTTCCAGATTCCTTTGGTGAATAACTGGACCAGCTGAGTCAGCACCAAACCAGACAAGCCCACACCGCAGCCAATCACACCGGTGGCCAGGCCCTTTTTATCTTGATACCATTTCTGGGCGCAGGAAAGCACCGCCGGGGTCAAAAAAGCACTGCCAAGCCCCGCCGGAATCGAAAAGCAAAGATAAAACAGCCACGCCCGCCCCGGTGGTATCACACCGCCTGCCGCTACACCAGCACAAAGCAGAATGGTCCCGATCCATGCGGCCCGTCGGGGACCATAACGGTCCTGTAAAAATCCGCCCAGCGCACAGCCCACGCCGTATGCCCCAATCAGCAGGCTGAAAATATACCCGGCCGACTGCTCTGTCAGCGCATAGGTTTCCACCACCGGCTTTTGAAATGCGCCCCACGCAGAAGGAATCCCTGTCAGGATTTGCAGCAGTGCTCCTGCCAACAGAATCATCCAGGGAAATCTTTGCACCATTTTCCGCATAAAAAAGCCCCCTTCGTTACAGTATGGCAAAAAAGACCGCATTTTATACACGGAACGCACAGCTTTCATTGACGAAGCCCCAGATTCGCCGTATAATAAACTGTATTGATGCAATTAGACGCTGCATTGCTATTTAGATATTTGACAGAGGAGAAATGTACTTATGAAAACCCAGCCTTTGAAGGGTATGCGCGACCTGCTGCCCGCCGAACAGCGACTGCGTGACTACATCCAGAACCGTATTCTGGAAACTTATCGTTCTGCCGGCTTCCAGCGGATTTCCACCCCTTTGATGGAAGATGCGGAAAACCTGGACAAATCGGAGGGCGGCGACAACCTGAACCTGATTTTTAAGGTGATGAAGCGCGGCGAAAAGCTGCAGTCCGCTCTGGCCAGCGGTGACGCTTCCAAGCTCAGCGACATGGGCCTGCGTTATGACCTGACCCTGCCCCTGAGCCGCTACTATGCTGCCAACCGTGCTTCTCTGCCCACGCCCTTTAAGGTCATCCAGACCGACCGTGTATTCCGTGCCGAGCGCCCCCAGAAGGGTCGTCTGCGTGAATTTGTGCAGTGCGATATCGACATTCTGGGCGACAGCAGTCCCAATGCTGAGGTGGAACTGATCGACGTGACCACCCGTGCCCTGCTGAACATCGGTTTTGAAGATTTCACCGTGAACATCAACGACCGCCGTATCCTGCGCGGCATGCTACTGGGCATGGGCTTTGCCGCAGACACCTTGGATTCTGTCTGCATTACTTTTGACAAGATGGACAAGATCGGTGCCGACGGCGTTGCCAAGGAGCTGGCTGAAAAGCAGCTGCCCGAATCCGCAATTGCTGCCCTGTCTGAGTTCATTGCTGCCGGTGATGTAAGCCTGGACGCTGTAGCTGCCAAGTGCGAAGATCCCGACTTGGCAAACGACCTGAAGTATGTGCTGCGCACCGCAGAAAAGCTGGCCGGCGGCCGTTACGGCGTTGCTTACTGCCCCAGCCTGGTCCGTGGTCAGGGTTACTACACCGGCATGGTCTTTGAGGTCACCTGCCCGCAGTTCTCCGGCGCAGTCGCAGGCGGCGGCCGCTATGACAACATGGTGGGCAAGTTCCTGGGTCAGCAGGTACCTGCAGTTGGCTTCTCCATCGGTTTCGAGCGTGTCTGCTCTATCCTGCTGGAAAACGGCTACCAGATCCCCGGCGCAAAACAGCGTCTGGCTCTGCTGTATCTGCCTGAAACCGACTTTGCTGATGTGCTGTCCAAGGCTGCTACCCTGCGGGAAAGCTACGACGTGACCATCCTGCCCCAGGCCAAGAAGCTGGGCAAGCAGTTCGGTCAGCTGGAAACCGCCGGTTACAACGCTGTGGCCTTTGCGGACAACGACGACATTAAGGCCCTGGGTAACAAGTAAGAACCATCACAAAAAGGCCCGGCAATCTGCCGGGCCTTTTTTCTGTCCAACTGCAATATTTTTCTACGATTATACGTATTCCTTGTAGAAGCAAGGAAAGGAGGAACCTCTATGCACACACCGATGCAAACCGATGTGTTTCAGCTGGCTGTGGATCGGTACGCAGACACCCTGTACCGGGTTGCACTACAAGCCGCCCCTACCCCGGAGGACGCAGAGGACGCGGTGCAGGATACCTACGAAAAGCTGCTGCACTGCGGCAAAACCTTTACCAGCGAAACGCATCTGAAAGCCTGGCTCATTCGGGTCACGATCAACCGGTGCCATGATTTGTGCCGTCTGGCAGAAAATAAAAACCTTTCTCTGGAAGAATCCATTCCCGTACCGGATGCCGAAGACCAGACGGATCTTTTGGCGCTGATCCTGACACTGCCCCCCAATTACCGCACCGCCATCTATTTACATTATTACGAAGGGTACACCGCCGCCGAAATCGGTGATATGCTGGATGTATCTCCGAATACAGTGCTGACCTGGCTTGCCCGTGGTCGAGCCAAACTACGCATACTGAGGAAGATGAAGTGGTCTGATTATACAAACCAGATGGATACGGTCCATGCACCGGAATCCCTGAAAGCACGCATCCGTGCGCTGGCAGACGATTCTGACCCGCTGGATGCGCCCAAAATGCAAGCTCCCCGCCGTACTTCTGTCTTTTGTCTGCCCAAGATGAAGATTCTATCCGTTGCTGCTGCACTGGTACTGTGTGCAGGGATCGTTGCGGTTGCCCCCACAACCATTCAGATGTTCCATACCAGCGCATCCCAGCCAAACGAGAGTATGTTTTTTCATGGTGCTACGGATGGTGCATCCGAAGACTCTGCGCCCGCTCCGCAGGACAGCATTGCCGATTTAGCAGAAGGCAGCAGTCAAAAAAATCTGGCCCGCAGTGTTCCTGACCGTAAAATGGTCTACACTTCTGACCTGTTGCTGGAGTCCAAAGACTACGAACAGACCCGTTTGAAGCTGGACGAAATTTTAGCACAGGCGGACGGCTACGCACAGCGGACGGAAGAATCCACCCATACCAATGATACCCGCTATTTGTACTGTGTGTATCGCATTCCTTCGGAGAACTACCGCACCTTCCTGGACCAGATTGCAGACAGTGGCAATCTGGTGCATCGAGACGAACAGCAGAATGACGTGACCTCTAACTATATCGATACACAGGCACGGCTGACTGCACTGACCAGCCAGCGGGATCGACTGCTGGAATTGCAGGAAAAGGCAGAAGATCTTTCCGCTTTGCTTGAAATTGAAACCAAGCTGACGCAGGTCCAATACGAACTGGAAAGCTGGCAGCAGAAACTGAATGATTTGTCCAATCAGGTGGAGTATTGCACCGTGAATCTCACCCTGCAAGAAGTCACCACCTACACCCCCGGCGAAACGCCCCTGTGGCAAAAGATTTCCTCTGCTTTTGTGGATGCTGTAAAAAATTTCGGAGCTGCGCTTTCTGTGCTCCTGCTGGCTATTATCAGCTTCTGGCCCTGGCTGGTTGTTTTGGGTCTTGCAGGTGGTATCGCATACTGGCTTCACAAAAAGCATCGCAAGCCTTCTGCAAAATAATCATGCATCATGTAGGATGCTCTTGTGAGGCGTCCACAGGATATGACACATATCCAAAAACGGCAGAGATTTTATCTCTGCCGTTTTTATATTGCAAAAGAAACGCAGCCCTAACATATCAACAAGCAAGCTTCTTCAAACGCAAAAGCCCACCATCAAAAAAGAAAAGAGCGCACCGAAAATCTCGGTACGCTCTTTTTGTTTTGGAGCAGGTAATGGGAATCGAACCCACCTCCTCGGCTTGGAAGGCCGATGTACTAGCCGATGTACTATACCTGCATCAGCTAGATTAGTATATCACATCTTTTTGGGTTTGTCCAGTCTTAAATGAACCCACCGCCGACTTTGGTCATAAATCACGCCAATCAAGGGAATCCCGAGAAATACACCTGCCGGGCCCAGCAATCCGCCCCCCAGCAGGACCCCTGCCAGAACCCACATGGGTGGTAAGCCAACTCGATTGCCCACCACACGGGGGTAAATCAGTTGGTTTTCTACTTCCTGAACCACCAGAAATACAATGAGAAAGCCCAATGCCGTTTTCGTTCCAGACGAAAGTGTCAGCAACGTACCTGCTGCACCGCCGATCCACGCACCAAAAACCGGGATGAGTGCCGTAATGCCAATCAACAAGCTAATGCCCAGCGCGTAGGGAAATCCCAGCACCAAAAGGACTGCCAAAAACATTCCCGCCAGAATCACTGCCTCCAGACACTGCCCCACCACAAACGAGCTGAACACCTGTGCAGACTGCTGCGCAATCCGCTGGATTCGTTGGGTCCGCTGGGTGCCGAAGGCCGCCAGACAAAACTGCTTGGCACGGCGCATTGTGCTTTCCCGACTTGCCAGCAGATACAAGGCAAGCACCAGCCCAAAACCCATATCCATCATGGTGTGGGCCACATTCTGCGCCATCTGCACGCCGCCTTCCACCAAAGGGCGCATATCTTCCCCTGTCATCTGCCCGGCATGGCGAAGCATGGCTGCCCCACTGCTGCCCAGCATGGAATCAAGCTCCTGCTCCACTTGTTCCAGGTTCCCGCTGATGCCCTCCACTGCGGACATCACACGAGGAATCAATAGCCATCCGCTGAGGAAAATCAGCCCCACCAGCAGCAGACTGATCCCACTGAGTGCCACCGTCCGCCGCAGCTTTGGTTTCATCCATTGCAGATGATTTTCCAGATGTTTTCTGGGGATATCCAGGACCAAAGCCAGTGCACCGCCCCACAAAAACGGTGTCATGGTATCACGAAGCATTTCCCACATAAAAAACGACCCTCCCCGGCAAAGTATGTGCGGGAAGGGTCGTTTCTATGCAGTTTCAGGGGAATGGTGCAGGGTCTTGCGACTTACATCACTCAATCAGGCCATTCAGCAGAGCCAGGCACTTACGGCTGTGCAGCTTGCGGATTGCCTTTGCCTCGATCTGGCGGACACGCTCACGGGTAACACCAAAGTCCTTGCCCACTTCTTCCAGGGTGCGGGGACGGCCGTCATCCAGACCAAAACGCAGACGGATGACCTTTGCCTCACGAGGAGTCAGGCTTTCCAGTGCCAGGTTGATCTGCTGTGCGATCATTGCACGGTCAGCAGCCTTGCCGGGTGCTTCTGCGCTTTCGTCTGCAACGAAATCGCCCAGGGAGGAATCTTCTTCCTCACCCACCGGGCTTTCCAGGCTGGCGGGTTCCTGTGCCATGCGCTGAATCTCACGCACACGTTCCACGCTCATGTCCATTGCCTTTGCCAGTTCTTCCGGCGTAGGCTCGTGGCCGTTCTGGTACACCAGCATATTGGTAGCCTGGCGCATACGGTTGATGGTTTCCACCATATGTACCGGGATACGAATGGTACGGGCCTGGTCTGCAATGGCACGGGTGATTGCCTGACGAATCCACCAGGTTGCATAGGTGGAGAAGCGGAAACCACGCTCGCAGTCAAACTTTTCGGCTGCCTTGATCAGACCGATGTTACCTTCCTGAATCAGGTCCAGGAATGCCAGATTATGACCAACATGCTTCTTTGCAATCGAAACCACCAGACGCAGGTTTGCCTCGCTCAGAGAGCGGCGGGCAGCCAGACCGTCGGCACGGGTAGCCAGCAGGGACTTGCGGCCTTCCTCAGACAGAGGGCCGTGTTCTGCCACTTCTTCGGCTTCCTTTTCGTTTTCTGCATCGATAGCATCTTTTTCAGCCAGCATATCTTCCATATCCAGCATATCTTCCGGATTGAAGTTGCCCAAATCCTCCTCAAAGGAGAATCGCTGGCCATTGCGCTTGATATATTCGGGGCTGCCGTAACGCTTGCGGTCCGCATACAGGATACGGGCAGCTTCGGCACCGGCATGGATACGCTTGGACAGGCTGATTTCCTGTTCTGCACTCAGCAGGGGGATCTGACCGATCTGCTTGAGGTAATTCTTTACCGGGTCATCCAGCAGCTCGTCCATGGCAGCCTTGGTATCGGCGGCATCTTCCGGGCGATCTTCATCGTCATGCTCTGCGTCACTATCCGGCGTTTCATCAGCACGACGGCGCTGCTCACGGTACTGCTCACGCTTGCGCCGCAGTTCGGACTCAGACAAAATATCGTCCAGCTCCGTTGCGCTGGTGTCGCGCACCTCAATATCTTTTTCGTCCAGCAGACTGTACAGACTTTCCGGGTCTGCGCCACCCTCGGCCACAACAGCATTTACATCATTCACGGTAACAAAGCCCTTGGTAATGCCCCGCTTGATCAATTCTGCCAAAGAAATGCTCATATTTCGTCCTCTCCTTTTGCTTCCCCGCTTGCGGGGATGAACATGGGTATACAATCATACATTATACAGCATTTTTCCTGTTTTGTCACGCATTTTTCCTTAAAAAGGGAGGATTTCCGCTTTTTTCTGCCCTGATTTTCTCAAATGACCATGCCGCCATTTACGCCAATCACCTGACCGGTGATAAATCCAGAGCCCTCGTCTGCCAGATAGACCAGCATCCGGGCCACTTCTTCCGGCTTACCCAGACGGGGTACCGGGGTTTCTTCTGCCAGGGCTGCCTTGTCTGCTTCGGAAAATCCACGCATCATATCGGTTTCGATCACGCCGGGTGCCACACAGTTCACGGTGATGCCACTGGGACCTTCTTCCTTAGCCAGTGCCTTGGTCAAACCAATCACTCCTGCCTTTGCTGCGGAATAATGTACCTCGCAGCTACCACCGGTCTGGCCCCACATACTGCTGACAGTTAGGATGCGTCCGTAATGGTTGCGAATCATGGCAGGAAGAGCCAACTGGCACAGATGGAACACACCCGTCAGGTCCACGCCAATCATCCGCTGCCAGTCTGCTTCGGTAATATCGGTAAACAGCTTTTGCTGTGCAATACCTGCATTGCACACCAGAACGTCCGGGTCACCGACCGTGCGCTGTACCACCTTCCAGGCAGCTTCGCAGGCGGCATGGTCTGCCACATCGCACTGCACGGCCACACAGTCGCATCCCAGCTCGTTCACCAGTGCGCGAGCAGCATCCTCATTGGTATGGTACAGGAATGCGGTCCGGTAGCCTGCCCGCCAGAACATCCGGACCGTTTCGGCACCAATGCCCCGGTCGCCGCCGGAAATCAGTACCACATGACCATTGTTGGGGTGGGTATTCTGGGGCGTATGTACTGCTTCGTTTTCTTCCAGTTTTGTTTCAACAGGTTCTTCCGGTTCTTCGATGGGAGCTGCGGTGGGTTCCTCCATAGGTTCCTGTTCCATGGCGGGCTCCGGCTGTTCCGGGTTGTCCAGTTCCTCGTAAGCAAAGATATCTTCTTCCGGCTGCTGCGGTACGCCCTCTCCCATCAAATCGGTAGCACCACCAGCTGCCCAGTCAAACAGAGCATGGTGCACCACCGGCTTTTCCAGCTTAGCATATTCTTCTTCCTGCTCCGCGTCCGTAAAGTTCATTTCAAAATCGTCATTCTCATAGTCATGCATGGCCCTGTTCTCCTTTATTATTTCTTTGAGGCAGATTTCTGCCCGGTCTGTGGGGGACGCCACTTGGGCATCCCTGCTCGCTTTTCTCGCAATTGGGTAAAAAACAGAGAAAGTAAGGCAGACGCCTCATCGGCGCATAGTCCACTTTCTATTTTTGGTTTATGATTGAACGGCATAGCAAACAAGTCCGTCACCGAACCGCAGCAGCCAGCCTTCGTATCCGGTGCACCATACACCACCCGGCGCAGACGACTGTTGATGATGGCACCTGCACACATGGGGCAGGGTTCCAGCGTTACAAACAGTTCACACTGCCACAGCCGCCAGCCGCCCAGTTTTTTACAGGCCGCATCAATTGCCAGCAGCTCTGCATGATGGGTCGCATTCTTTTCTGTTTCCCGGGTATTGTGGGCAGCGGCAATGATTTCGCCGTCTTTTGCAATGACTGCACCCACTGGAACTTCCCCCAGAGCAGCAGCCTGTTCCGCCTCCCGTAAGGCTGCCTGCATCAATTCCAAATCTGTCATGGAATCTCCTATCTTTTATGTGTCTTTTTCAAAATTATGCAAACATCAGGCTAAACGCCAGCAGGAATACCTGTGTCAGCACCCACGGTGCACTATACAGTAAACGATCCACCCGGGACACACGCTCCAAACGCTGGGCCAGACCACCCTGTCGGAACCACCAAATCGCAACACCAAGACCCAGCAGCGGGAAAACGATCAGCTCCACGCCGGCAATGGCTGCACCCATGGTTTCTGCGCCATTCTTGAGCAAAAGCATTTGTACAAAAGCCAGAGTATTATTGATAAAATGCAGCACCATACCCGGTAGTATGCTTTTGCTGCGCTCGGCTAGCCAGCCGAAAAACAGTCCCGCCGGGAGCGCAAATGCGATTGCAGACGCACTGCCGTGGAGCAGCGCAAACGGAATCGCCTGCCCCACAATGGCAAGCCACAAACCACAGGGGCGCAGGATGCCCTGCATCACACCCCGGAACAGCAGTTCTTCGCAAACCGCAGGCACCAGACAAATGGTAAAAAAGCACAAAACTTGGGCCAGCAGTGTATCTGGTACCGGGATTTCCTGCTGACTTCCGGTAGCATTTCCTACCAGTCCTGCCACAATGCCAAACAACTGAGAGCCGCCCAGATACACCGCCAGCGCCGGAAGAATTTTATTTTTTTCCGGCAGCTGTAAATACATCTGCTGCGGCGGCATCCGGTAGAACCATGCACCCGCAAAAATCGGAACCAGCAGACCCACAAAACTAAACAGCAGATTGATGCACCAGGTATACAATTCCACCTTGGCAAGGGAGCTGTTTGCTCCCGCCCCCTGCATCCAGTGCGTCAGCTGGGCAGCGCCCACAAAACTGCCCAGCAGCGAAAACAGCAAATAGCATACAGCACATCCGGCACACCAGGCTGCCGCGGTTTGATATTCCTGCTCCTGCAAGGTTCTCTGACGCCGCATCTGACCCCCTCCTCTTTTCTACATTTTTCTTTAGTATACAACAGATTTGCCGTGGGATTCAACTGACGGAAAAGACTGATTTAACAGATACTTACTTTTTTCACACTTTTCTGGTATAATGTATTTTGTTGTGATTTGAAACACCATATCACATAGTATAAAAAACCAGATTATTTCTATGTTTTAGGACTGCATCATAAAGCATAAGCATCGGGAGGTATTTTACAATGGTACGCATTATCGCTGATTCCAGCTGTGACCTGGCCGCCGCAGTATGTCAATCGAAACAAATTTACACTGTTCCGCTGAATGTCACCCTGGAGGACGGCTCGGTTCACCCGGATGGCCAGATGGATCTAGATGAATTTTACGCCCATCTGGTCAGCTGCAAGCATCTGCCCACCACCAGTCAGCCCAGCCCTTCTCTGTTTGAACAGGCATATGCGGATGCGCAGCAGGCTGGAGACGATGTTGTGGCCATTACAATTTCTTCCGGCGTATCCGGCACCTATCAGAGTGCCTGCATCGCCGCCCAGCTGGCAGATTACGAGGACCACATTTTTATTGTAGACAGCCAGAGTATTTCTCTGGGCATGGGTGCCTTGGTCATGTATGCCGCAGACCTGCGGGACAAGGGAAAGTCCGCCGCTGAAATTGCCAGCGAGCTGGAGCGTATTAAGGATCACGTCCACCTGTTCGCCATGGTAAACGATTTGAACAACCTGCGCAAAGGCGGCCGTCTGAATGCCGCAGCTGCTTTCACTGGTGGTCTGCTGGGGGTCAAGCCTCTGCTCACCGTTAAGGACGGCAAAGTAACGCTGATTGGCAAAAGCCGTGGTCTGCCTGGTGCCTACGCCGCTATGTTCAAGCACCTGGACGATTTCGGCGGTGTGTGCCGTGAGCTGGGCTGCTACGCCGCTTACTCGGATCGGGCACATCAGCTGGACCCCATTCTGGAATTCTTCAAAAAGAACAATTATCCCATTGGCGGCACCGGACGCATCGGTACTGTTGTTGGTACCCACGTGGGTGCTGGTGCCTTTGGTCTGGCCTACTTTGACGCATCTGCTCTGCCGGAGCTGTAATATTTTCGTGTGCCCTGCCGCTGCATCCTGCACGGCAGGGCATTTTTACTGTTGTCGGGTCCAATTGCGCAGAAATATAAACATGATAGATATAATATTTTCAACCAACTATATTTTTTTATTGTATTTGCACACATCCTTTGTTATAATCAGGGTATGATTTATCAGTATTCCCCCTTTGGGTACTTTTAGAAAGGATGTAAGGATCATGGGCTTTTTAACTGGTAAGACTGTTATTATCACTGGCGCAGGCCGTGCTGTTTTGAGTGACGGCGGCTGCGGCTCCATTGGCTACGGCATTGCAACCGCTTTCGCAAAAGAAGGCGCAAATCTGGTCATCACCGGCCGCAACGTGAAAAAGCTGGAGGATGCCAAGGAAGAACTGGAGCGTCTGTACGGCGTGAAGGTCCTGACCGTTCAGGCTGATGTGAACAGCGGTGCCGACAACAAGGCTGTTGTGGACAACGTCATCCGGCAGACGGTGGAAGCCTTCGGTTCCATTGATGTGCTAATCAACAACGCACAGGCTTCTGCTTCTGGCGTTACACTGGCAGACCATACCACCGAACAGTTTGATTTGGCGGTATACTCTGGTCTGTATGCTGCATTCTATTATATGCAGGCATGCTATCCTTACCTGAAGCAGAGCAAGGGCAGCGTAATCAATTTTGCTTCCGGCGCCGGTCTGTTCGGCAACTACGGTCAGTGTGCCTACGCTGCCGCCAAGGAAGGCATCCGCGGTCTGAGCCGTGTAGCAGCTACCGAATGGGGTCCTGATGGCATCAACGTAAACGTGATTTGCCCCATCGCATGGACCGCACAGCTGGAAAACTTCCAGAAAGCCTACCCCGAAGCATTCAAGGCAAACGTCAAGATGCCCCCCATGGGTCATTATGGCGATTCCGAGAAGGAAATCGGCCGGGTGTGCGTACAGCTGGCACACCCTGACTTTAAGTATCTGACCGGCGAAACCCTGACGCTGGAAGGCGGCATGGGTCTGCGTCCGTAAGACAGCCCGTCAGATTTCAAACGAACAAAATCCCTCTGACATATCGTCAGGGGGATTTTTTCTGGTTACAGCCTTCTCCCCTTGCTACACCCCATATCCGGCATCAGAAAGCGCCAAATACGCCTTTCTGTTTTTGCCTCAGATTCCTAAAAAATTCAGCTTTCTTCGTGTTTTTTCTCAGGTCGGCACCCGGTCGTCCCTGCTCGCTCAGTCTTGCAATGCACGCAGCAGTATGGTATCATTTTAAGAGTGGGTTTTTATCGAAATCTGCTCGAAAATCGAAATTTGTACAGCAGGGGCCCACCTGGATTCCCTGCCAAAAATGTACACGGAGGAATCAGCATGAACAAAGAAAACAACCGCTTCATAGATGAATTCAATCCGTTCCGACTCTGCCGGGAAATCCTGCAGCAATGGAAACGGATTTTAGCAGTTGCCATTATCGCTGCAATCGTCGTGTTCCCGCTCAGCCTGAAGCGGGTGACCCGCACCTATCAGGCATCCTTCCAGATGCTGGTGGACATTCCTGGCCTGTTCCAGAAGGCTGAGGAGGAAGACAGCATGGCCAATGACATTTCTGTCAGCGACTATTCAGACTCCTCGTTCATTGCGCTGGATGCCAGCTCTGACTCGGCTTCTCAGTCCGGCACTCCCCAGAAGCCTTCCGGTAAAAAGGGGATGACTTCTCTGGAAGCCGCTACGATGCATCTGCAAAATCTGACCGCCACTTATGCAAGTCTGCTGTCCAGCAATGTAGTGCTGCAGCCTGTGGTAGAATCTCTGGAAGCAGACCTGGAATACAAAGATCTGCGCTCCAACTTCTCTGCCGAGCCCATGGGAACTGCTCCGGTCATCACCGTTACGATTTGGCACGATGATGCCAAAGTAGCAGAAGAAATTGCTATGGCAACTACAGATCTGGCACCCGACATCCTGCACAATATCGCACCGGAAGGCACCTGCACCGTCATTGGCAAACCGCTGGTGGAAAAGTACAGCAGCACTGCTTCCATCGTTAAGAGCAACACGGTTCAGGCAGCTGTTTTGGGTGCATTCCTTTCTATCCTGTGGATCTGTATCCGTTTCCTGCTGAACAATTATATCGAAGACGATTCGGACGTAAAGAAGTATCTGGACCTGCCTCTGGTGGGCGTGATTCCGTCTGTTAAGGAGGTACAGTAATCATGAACTTTTCCATGAAAAAGCAGTCGGCTATCCTGCCCCTGATTACAGATTCCAACGCACCGTTCGCTTTTGTGGAAGCTTTCAAGGCACTGCGCACCAATGTGAACTTCATTGCTGCTGAAAAGAATGTCCACAGCTTTGTAATCACCAGTGCTGTTCCCGATGAACACGCCAGCGACACTGCTGCCAATCTGGCACTGGCACTGGCTGCCGAAGGCAAGCGTGTAGCTCTGGTAGACTGTGATATGCGTCGTCCTACCCTGCACACCATGCTACATATTGCACCGGATGCCAAGGGCCTTTCCGATGTGCTGGTTGGCTCTGTTACTCTGGAAAACGCATTGCAGCAGCGGACCGATCTGCCGTTGTCCGTTCTGACGGCTGGCACCCTGCCCAGCAATCCTTCTGAGATGCTGGACCGCAGCCAGATGGCACAGCTGCTGGAAACCCTGAAAAGCCAGTTTGACTTTGTGATTGTAAATGCTCCCCCGGTTGCTGCCGTTACCGACGCTGTGATCGTAGGTCAGCATGTGGACGGCGTTTTCCTGGCAGTTCGTTCCAAGTTTGCTGCACGGGAATCTATCCAGCTGGCACAGAGCAAGCTGGACGAACTGCACATTCCTATTTTCGGCGTAGTGCTGACCCAGTTTGATACCAAGCATGCCAACAAGAATTCTGGTTATGCTTACAGCTACCACTACTGATTTTTAGTTTAGTGAAAGAAAAGCCCCTGCGGCCTTCGGTTGAACCGAAAGCCGCAGGGGCTTTTTATTTTGTGTGAAACGCCCGCAAACGGCCCATTTTAGCCGTTTTGCTGTAACGTATCCGTAATCGGATACTGGTCGTAACTGTGGTCCACAGCAACCAGTTCTGCCACAGAATCGATTTTCACGATATCCGTTGCCGTACAGACACGCACACGAATGCCTTTTTCCATCAGCGCATCCAGCCGAGTTTCAATCATAATGGTGCCGTTTACACTCACCGGAGGTTTCGGACGCTCCAGCGTGACTGGACACATCCGCTGGCCGAAGCCAGCTGCCAACAGAATCAACAGCGTGTTGAGATTTTACCTCCAGCTTGCTGTTCGCTATTTTTTCTCCTTTTTCAATATTGAAACGGTCAGGCTTTTACTTACAGGCCCATTTCTTTCAGCTGTTCCTGTACATAATCCGTAGTCAAAATCTTCTTCACAGTGCCTTCCACATCCAGACGATTGGTATTGTGGCTGGTATATGCCTCATCTGCCATGGTGTGCACCTGGCCATTGACCACGAACTTGTCATAGTTCAGGTCACGGCTGTCGGCAGCCACACGGTAGTAGCCGCCCATATCCTCGCTGCGCAGGCGTTCTTCACGGGTCATCAGGGTTTCGTACAGCTTTTCGCCGTGGCGGGTACCGATGATGTTCGTACCGGTGTCACCGAACAGCTGCTGCACAGCCTTTGCCAGGTCACCGATGGTGGAAGCGTCTGCCTTCTGGATGAACAGGTCACCCGGGTTTGCGTGCTCGAACGCAAACTTCACCAGATCCACAGCCTCGTCCAGATTCATCAGGAAGCGAGTCATCTCCGGGTCGGTGATGGTGATAGGCTTGCCCGCCTTGATCTGGTCGATGAACAGGGGGATGACAGAACCACGGCTGCACATAACATTGCCGTAACGAGTGCAGCTGATGACAGTATCGCCACGCTCAGCGGCCACACGAGCATTTGCATAAATGACGTGCTCCATCATGGCCTTGGAAATGCCCATGGCGTTGATGGGGTAAGCTGCCTTGTCGGTAGACAGGCAGACCACACGCTTGACCTTGTTTGCAATAGCAGCATGCAGCATATTGTCGGTGCCGATCACGTTGGTCTGCACAGCCTGCATGGGGAAGAACTCGCAGGAAGGAACCTGCTTCAGGGCAGCTGCATGGAAAATATAGTCAACGCCGGGCATTGCATCTGCAATGGACTGTGCATTGCGCACGTCGCCGATATAGAACTTTACCTTACCTGCAAATTCAGGGTGCTTTGCCTGCAGCTCATGACGCATATCGTCCTGCTTCTTCTCGTCACGGGAGAAGATGCGGATCTCGCCGATATCGGTACTCAGAAAGTGCTTCAGAACCGTATTGCCAAA
>RCNI01000893.1_pt1 | contig 17226 bp, 30 predicted proteins | sample 2041151 | NCBI WGS metagenome assembly RCNI01 (sample SAMN09708214, study PRJNA481090) | feces metagenome | isolation source: feces | place: Antarctica: Albino Rookery | reverse complement strand
GATATTGTATTTTCTCCACCTAATATTGTGGCCTCTTTAATCTGTGTTTTATTTATTAAATTATTAATATCTGTATTATTATTGATAAGCATAAGACTTGCCTTTCCATCTTTTATCAAATTTATTGAAGATAGAGAATCAGCAAAAGATTCTTTAGATGCTATTACTAACTTTGATTGCTTTGACTGCTTTACTATTTTTATAAAATCTTCTTCACCTGCATTATTAGGCACTCTTATATTTGCAAATGATGGTAAAAGTGATGTTGTTAAGATGCAGATAGTTAGAACTGACGTTATTAAATATTTTGTTTTTTCTTTTAATTTCATTTCCTTTAATAATTCCCCTCTTAATACCTTTTATTTTTTATTACTAAGTAAAAATCACAAAATACAAAAAGTTTAATACTATAAAACATTTTCCTATTTTAAAATATATATCTATCTTTTTGCAATTTTTTATAATTCACATACACTATAATTTTACTATGATTTATAATAAAAATCAAATTTATCGCTTATTTTTTTACTTCTATAGTATATAGCATTAATACTAATAAAAACCTTAAAGGTCGAAAGACTAAGAAAAATCATATTACTATCAGTGCTATATATTATAAAAGCAGAATTTGATACAAAATCAATAGAATACATCTTATATTTTTTATCTTACCGCAATAATTTTTTGAGCTTTTATTCATCAACGCTAGTTGACAAAGAACCCTTAAATATAGCATAAAAATAGTGCTGGCAGTTTTCTACCAGCACCTTGTTACCAATTATACTAATTCGATTATTGCCATTTCAGCACAATCGCCTCTTCTTGGTCCCATCTTTAATATTCTTGTATATCCACCATTTCTTTCAGCATACTTTGGTGCTATTTCTTCGAATAAGTTAGTTACTACTGTTTCATCTAAAACATAAGCAAGAACCTGTCTTCTAGCATGAAGATCTCCTCTCTTTGCAAGAGTTATCATCTTTTCAGCCATTCTTCTAGTTTCTTTAGCTCTAGTTACTGTAGTTTCTATTCTTCCTTCTCTTAGTAAAGCAGTCACAAGATTTCTTAACATTAAGTTTCTGTGAGCAGTTTCACGTCCTAATTTACGGTAAGTTGCCATCTATTTCCCTCCTTTACATGATTTCTTGATCATATAGTATAACATTCTCTATTATTCTTCATTTGGTCTTAACTTAAGTTCTAATTCTTCAAGTTTCTGGATTACTTCTTCTAAAGATTTCTTACCTAAGTTTCTAACCTTCATCATATCTTCTTCTGACTTGTTTGCTAATTCTTCAACTGTATTGATTCCAGCTCTCTTTAAACAGTTGTAAGATCTAACAGATAAGTCTAATTCTTCTATTGTCATTTCAAGGACTTTTTCTTTCTTGTCCTCTTCTTTTTCAACCATTATTTCAACATTGCCTACATGTTCAGTTAAGTCTATAAATAATTTTAAGTGTTCATCAAGAACCTTAGCTGCTAGAGATATTCCTTCTTGAGGATTTATGCTTCCATTTGTCATTACTTCAAGAGTAAGTTTATCAAAGTCTGATCTCTGACCAACTCTAGTATTTTCAACATGGTAGCTTACCTTCTCAATTGGAGTGTAGATTGAATCTACTGGTAGGACACCTATTGGCATACTATCTTTCTTGTTTTCTTCTGCAGATATATATCCTCTGCCCTTGTTAACATATATTTCCATATTTAACTTAGCACCTTCGTCTAATGTTGCAATATGTAAATCCTTACTGATTATCTCTACTTCAGGAGGGCATATAATATCAGACCCTTTTACTTCACAAGGTCCTTCCGCCTGAATTTTTAAAACTTTCGCTTCTTCATCATCTATTGTAGCTGATAATTCCTTTAGAGCAAGGATTATTTCAGTTACATCTTCCTTTACTCCAGGAACAGTAGAGAATTCATGAAGAACTCCCTCTATTCTTATTGCATGAACTGCAACCCCTGGTAGTGAAGAAAGAAGTATTCTTCTAATTGCATTACCTACTGTAATACCAAATCCTCTTTCTAATGGTTCAACTACAAACTTTCCATATCTATAATCTTCACTTAATTCGACAATATCAACTTTTGGTTTTTCTATTTCTATCATGGATAAACCCTCCTATACAAATATACGGTCCTTTGAGGGTGAAATACCTCCTCAAATACTACACTCTTCTTCTCTTTGGTGGTCTACAACCATTGTGTGGTATTGGAGTGACATCCTTAATCATTGTTACTTCTAGTCCTGTAGCCTGAAGCGCTCTTATTGCAGCTTCTCTACCTGAACCAGGTCCCTTTACGAATACTTCTACAGTCTTTAGACCGTGTTCCATAGCTGCCTTTGCTGCAGTTTCTGCTGCCATCTGAGAAGCATATGGAGTAGCCTTTCTAGATCCCTTGAATCCTAACTGTCCTGAAGATGCCCATGATAATGCATTACCGTGTACATCTGTTAATGTAACTATTGTATTATTAAAAGTAGACTGTATATGTGCATGTCCACGTTCTATATTCTTACGTTCTCTTCTTCTTACACGTTGAACAACTTTCTTCTTGCCTTTTGCCATTATTCTTTCCCTCCTTTAACTACTGTATTTAATTATTTCTTTTTACGAGATACAGTTTTTCTAGGACCTTTTCTAGTTCTAGCATTAGTCTTAGTCTTCTGTCCTCTTAGAGGTAGTCCCTTACCGTGTCTTATTCCTCTATAGCATCTTATATCTTTTAATCTCTTTATGTTAAGAGCGATTTCTCTTCTTAAGTCACCTTCAACTAGGTAATCTTCATCTATTATCTTTCTAAGTTCGTTAACTTCGTCGTCTGAAAGATCCTTGATTCTAGCATTTGGGCTTATTCCAGCCTTAGCTAATATTTCGTTTGAAGTAGCTCTACCTATACCATATATATATGTTAAGCCTATTTCAGCTCTTTTTTCTCTAGGTAAGTCTACACCAGCTATTCTTGCCATATTATTCGCACCTCCTACGTTAATTACTTGAGTTATATCCTATTTCTGCTTAACCCTGCTTTTGCTTATGCTTTGGATTTTCGCAGATAACCATTACTTTTCCTTTTCTCTTTATAACCTTACACTTTTCGCATATTGGTTTTACAGATGGTCTAACCTTCATTATTTATCCCTCCTTAGACTCGAAAGCCTACTTCTTACGCCAAGTAATTCTTCCTCTCGTAAGATCATAAGGAGAAAGCTCTATATTCACCTTATCTCCTTCGAGAATTCTTATGAAGTTCATTCTCAGCTTTCCTGATATGTGGCATAAAACTTCATGCCCATTTTCTAATTTAACTTTAAACATTGCATTTGGTAAAGTTTCTGAAACTATACCTTCTAATTCAATTACATCTTTTTTGGCCATTAACTAACCAAACCTCCATTTCACAAGTTAAGACTTACTTTAACTTATCTATCTCAGCTCTTACTAAAGAATCTGTTATATTATTTCCGTTTAGCAACAATTCTTTTATTTTTACATCCACAAATTTGTGTATATTTAAATGCTTTATTTTCTTCAACTTTGGTTTGTCTAGCTTCCTGCTTTTTCCGTCCGAAATCAAGACATAATCTTTATCGACAATTTTGACGATAAAGAAAAGTTTACCCTGATCTCTTCCACAGGAAGCTTTGACTAATTGACCAACACTTAAATTTTCTGATAGCATAACACGCCTCCTCTACTGGTTAGTGAAGCTATCCTTGATTGCTCTTTCTAAACATATCACCTTGCTATAAAAGCTTACAAAGTTACTTCCATAGCAACCCTTATCGACTTCAAACAGGGCCAACTTCTGTTTCCCATGTCCTTTTGCGACGGGTCTACATCAGTTCATAAATCTAAGAGCCATTGGTTTTTTATTAAGCTAAGCTAGCTTTAATATCTTCAAAAACCTTATTAATATCTTGATTACCATTTATGTTAGCTATTACACCTTTTTCAGTGTAGTAGTCAACAAGTGGTTTTGTTTCAGATAAATAAATTTCTATTCTATGAGAAACTGTTTCTTCATTGTCATCAGGTCTCTGAGTAAGAGCTGAATCACATACGTCACAGATTCCTTCTTTATTACTTGGGTTGAATTGAACATGGTATGTTGCACCACAAGTCTTGCATATTCTTCTTCCACAAGCTCTATCTATTAATAACTTAGAATCTACTTCTATGTTTATTACCTTATCTAGAGCAACATTGTTTTCAGTTAAGTATTTATCTAAATACTCAGCCTGGAATATGTTTCTAGGGAATCCGTCTAACATAAAACCATCCTTGCAGTCTTCTTCAGATAATCTTGAAGCTACTAGGCCACAAGTTAGTTCATCTGGAACTAGCTTACCTTGGTTAATGTATTCTTGAGCTTTTTTACCAAGCTCTGTGCCTTCCTTGATATTCTTTCTGAATATATCTCCTGTTGAAATGTGAGGTAACTTATAGTTAGCTACTATATTAGCAGCCTGTGTACCCTTACCAGCACCAGGAGGTCCAAGTAAAATTATTTTCATATTTACCCTCTCCAAATTTATTTTAGGAAACCTTGATAATTTTTCATTACAAGATTTGATTCCAACTGTCTCTTAAGCTCTAATGCAACACCGACTACGATAAGAAGTGATGTACCACCAAAGTTCACCGGTATGTGCATATAGTGTGTGATTAGCGCTGGTATTAAAGCCATAATACCTAAAAACGCTGCACCTACTATAGTTAACTTAGATAGTATTCCGTTTAAATATTTTTCTGTTGGTTTCCCAGGCCTAATTCCTGGTATAAATCCACCACTATTCTTCATGTTCTTTGTAATATCTTCTGTGTTAAAAGATATTGTATTATAGAAATAAGAGAATAATACGATAAGTACTATTTCTATAGATCTATATGTCCAGAACCCTCTATTTGTTGAAAGGTTGAAGAAAGTGTTAACTGCATTTTCAAACTTTGGTCCGCCTAATAAAGCCATTGTTTGTGGAAGTGCAAGTATTGAACTTGCAAATATAATAGGCATAACCCCTGATTGGTTAACCTTCATTGGTATGTGTGAACTTTCGCCACCATACATTTTTCTTCCTACAACACGCTTTGCATATTGTACAGGTATTTTTCTTGTAGACTCACTAATGAAAGTTACACCTGTCATTGTAAGTAATATTACAACTACGACAGCTGTTACTTCAGGCCAGTGAAGCTGTCCTGCTGCAACTCTTTGGTGAATTGCTATTCCATCAAGTGGTAGTCTAGATATAATACCTATGAATATAATTACAGAACTTCCGTTTCCTATACCCTTTTCAGTAATTCTATCACCTAACCACATAACCATCATACTTCCTGCAACCAATGTTAGGATTACAGTTATTATGAAGAAAGGACTGTTTACTTTCAGCGCCCTTCTTACTATTCCAAGTGTTATTCCTAACGCCTGAATGATAGCAAGTGCAAGTGCAGTCATTCTTGTATACTTACTTATCTTCTTTTTACCTTCTTCACCAGACTTTTGAAGTTCTTTCAAACTCTCAAATCCTGCTTGAAGAAGCTGTATGATAATCGATGCTGTGATATATGGTCCAATCCCTAGAGCAAATATTGTAAAGTTACTAAATGCTCCTCCTGAAAACATATTGTACAGGCCAAGTAAAGAGTTGTTTGCAACCATCTTTTGAATGATTGAAGTGTCTATACCTGGTACTGGAATTGTTGTACCCATTCTAAATACAATAACCATTAAGAAAGTAAAAATTATTTTCTTTCTTATTTCTTTTATCTGAAAGGCTTGTTTTAAGTTTTTAATCAATATTAATCACCTCGCTTATATATAGTGATTAAACTTCTTCTACTTTTCCACCAGCGTTTTCAATCTTTTCTTTTGCAGAAGCAGTGAACTTAGCAGCCTTAATTGTTAAAGCTTTTTCTAAATTACCATTTCCTAATATCTTTACACCGTCTTTTTCGATTTTTGATATTACCTTACTGCTCTTTAATAATTCAGCGTCTACTACTGTTCCAGCTTCAAATCTGTTTAGTGTTTCAACGTTAACGATTGAATATTCTTTTCTGAATATGTTTGTGAAACCTCTCTTAGGTAATCTTCTAGCAAGTGGCATCTGTCCACCTTCGAATCCTACTCTAACTCCTCCGCCAGATCTTGACCACTGACCTTTCTGACCACGACCTGATGTCTTACCCTGTCCAGTTGCAGTACCTCTACCTAGTCTTCTCTTTGGTTTTACGGCACCCTTAGCAGGTTTTAACTCATGTAACTTCATACTATGTCGCACCTCCTTCTTATTTATAAATCTATTATTCTGCTATTTCTGTTACTTCAACAAGGTGGCTTACCTTATTGATCATTCCTCTAATTTGAGCGTTATCTTCCTTAACTGTTACTGATTCTCTTTTCTTAAGGCCAAGAGCTTCGATAGTCTTTCTCTGATTAGGATTAGTTCCTATAACGCTTCTAACTAACTTTATCTGTATTTTAGACATTTTGAACCCTCCTATCTATTATCCAAGTAGATCTTCTACTTTCTTTCCTCTTAATCTAGCAATAGATTCTGCAGTCTTAAGATCTTTAAGACCAGCTATTGTAGCATTAACCATATTTCTTGGGTTGTTTGAACCAGTTGACTTAGCTCTAACGTCCATAACTCCTGCTAATTCTAGTACGGCTCTGACTGGACCACCAGCTAGGACTCCTGTACCTTTTCTTGCAGGCATTAATAATATATTTCCTGCACCAAAGTGACCTGTTACCTTATGAGGTAATGTAGTTCCAACTCTTGGTACTTCTATTAAATTCTTTTTAGCATCTTCTACTGCCTTCTTTATTGCATCTGGAACTTCTGTTGCTTTACCAGATCCTATACCTACGTGTCCGTTGCCGTCTCCAACAACTACTAAAGCGGCAAATCTAAAGTTTCTACCACCCTTAACAACCTTAGCAACACGTCTAACTTCAATTACTCTCTCTTCAATATCGAATTGAGATGCATCTATAGGTTTTCTATGTAGCATATTCTTCCTCCTTCTTTAATTAGAACTTAAGACCAGCTTCTCTTGCACCTTCAGCTAGTTCTAATACTCTACCATGGTAAATATATCCACCTCTGTCAAATACAACTTCAGTTATACCCTTTTCAGCGGCTCTCTTTGCTACTAGTTCTCCAACTTTTCTAGCAGCTTCTTTGTTTCCTGTGTAAGACACATCGCTCTTTATAGCGTCATCAAGTGATGAAGCAGCTACAAGTGTTACTCTGTTTACATCATCTATTATCTGAGCGTATATATTCTTAGAACTTCTGAATACACTTAGTCTTGGTCTTTCAGCAGTTCCTGTTATTTTTCTTCTTACTCTCTTATGTCTTGCAACTCTGTTTGCGTTTCTATCTATCTTCTTAAACATAAGTATTCACTCCTTTCGTCAATTTTTACTTCTTACCAGTTTTACCTTCCTTACGTATGATACGTTCGTCAGCATACTTAATACCCTTACCCTTATATGGTTCAGGCTTTCTCCAAGCTCTAATCTTTGCTGCGTAGTTACCTACTGCCTGCTTATTAGTACCCTTTACTATTATTTCTAACTGGTTAGGAACTTCAGTAGTGATACCTTCTGGATCTTCCATTTCTACTGGATGAGAGAAACCAAGGTTCATAACTAACTTATTACCCTGCTTCTGACATCTATAACCAACACCGTTAACTTCTAGCTTCTTTTCGAAACCTTCAGATACACCAACAACCATGTTGTCGATAAGTGTTCTTGTAAGACCGTGAAGACTCTTGTGCTTCTTGTTTTCTGTAGGTCTTTCAACTACTATAGTGTTCTCTTCCTTCTTTATTATCATTTCATTGCTTAATGTTTGTGTTAATGTTCCCTTTGGACCTTTTACAGTTACCACATTATTTTCTGCTATAGTAACTTCTACACCTGCAGGAACTTCTATTGGCTTAAACCCTATTCTTGACATTATTACACCTCCTTGCGTATAAGAAATTTTACCAAACGTAGCAGATTACTTCTCCACCAACTTTATTTTGTCTTGCTTGCTTATCAGTGAATATACCCTTTGAAGTAGATATTATAGCTACACCTAATCCATTTAATACCTTTGGTATTTCTTCTGAATTTGAATATATTCTCATTCCTGGCTTAGAGATTCTCTTTAATCCTGAGATAACTCTTTCACCTTCTTGTCCGTACTTAAGCTGTATTCTTATTATTCCCTGCTTACCATCTTCTATTACATCGTAACCTCTTATGAATCCTTCTTCAAGAAGTATTCTAGCGATTTCTTTCTTTATATTAGAAGCAGGAACATCTACAGTTTCATGCTTTACAGAATTAGCATTTCTTACTCTTGTAAGCATATCTGCGATTGGATCTGTCATTGTCATAATTAAATCCTCCTTCCGATTTATCTATCTATATAAATTTTACCAACTTGCTTTTCTTACTCCTGGTAACTGACCCTTATATGCTAATTCTCTAAAACATATACGGCATATACCGAAGTCCTTTAAAACTGAATGTGGTCTACCACATATTGAACATCTTGAATATTCTCTAGTCTTATACTTTTGCTTTCTCTGCTGTTTAACTTTTATTGCTTTTCTAGCCACGTGAATCCCTCCTTTACCTACTTAGAAAATGGCATTCCTAATAATTTTATTAGTTCACGAGCTTCTTCGTCTGTCTTTGCAGTTGTTACGAAGATTATGTCCATACCTCTTACCTTGTCAACCTTATCGTATTCGATTTCTGGGAATATAAGCTGTTCCTTTATTCCTAGTGCATAGTTACCTCTTCCATCGAATGAATTAGGGTTAACACCTCTAAAGTCTCTAACTCTTGGTAGAGAAACTGAAACAAGCTTGTCCATGAAATAGAACATCTTATCCCCTCTTAGAGTAACCTTAGTTCCTATTGGCATACCTTCTCTTAACTTGAAGTTCGCTACTGACTTTCTAGCTCTTGTTATAACTGGTTTCTGTCCTGAGATCTTTTCTAGTTCTTCTATTGCCTTTTCTAAAGCCTTAGAGTTATCCTTAGAATCTCCAGCACCTATGTTTATAACTACCTTTTCAAGCTTAGGTATCTCCATAATATTTTTATATCCAAATTTCTCCATTAACGCTGGAGCTACTTCCTTATTATACTTTTCCTGTAATCTTGAAGCCATCATACTACCTCCTTTCGACCGTTATTGTCTTATAATTCTTTTCCGCTCTTAGCTGATACTCTAACTTTTTTTCCGTCTTTTACTTCGTATCTAACTCTTACACCCTTATCTGCTTCTGGGTCAAATGGCATTACATTTGATATATGTATTGGAGCTTCCTTAGTTGTTATACCACCCTGTGGGTTAGTAGCAGACTGCTTGTTGTGCTTAGTTACTATATTTATACCTTCTACTAAAACCTTATCGTTCTTAGCATCAACGTTTAGTACTAAACCTTTCTTGCCCTTATCCTTACCTGCTATAACTACTACAGTGTCGCCTTTCTTTACGCGCATCATCGATCTATTGCACCTCCTCCATTAATTATAATACTTCTGGAGCAAGAGATACTATCTTCATATAATCGTTGTCTCTTAACTCTCTCGCAACAGGTCCAAATATACGAGTACCTACTGGTGTTTTGTCATCCTTTATTATAACTGCAGCATTTTCATCAAATGAAATATAGCTACCGTCTTCACGTCTCATTCCCTGCTTGCTTCTAACTACAACAGCTTTTACTACTTTACCTTTTTTTACAACTCCGCCTGGTGTTGCACTTTTCACTGTCGCAACTATTACGTCACCTATATTGGCGTACTTTCTTCTAGTACCGCCAAGAACACGTATGCATAAAAGTTCTCTAGCACCTGAGTTATCAGCTACTTTTAAACGTGTTTCCTGCTGTATCATCGCAATTCCTCCTTCTTGATAAAAACTATTTTACCTTTTCTACTATTTCAACGACTCTGAATCTCTTGTCTTTAGATAAAGGTCTAGTTTCCATTATTCTTACTCTATCACCTATATTACACATGTTATTTTCATCATGAGCCTTGTACTTTTTCGTTCTCTTTACACGCTTGTTGTATAGTGGATGTCTTACGAAATCTTCACAAGCTACAACAACTGTCTTGTCCATCTTGTCACTGACAACACGGCCAACTCTAACTTTTCTTCTATTTCTTTCCATGTTTTTAAAGCCTCCTTCTTCCAATATTAAGCTCTAGCTTCGTTTAACTTTCTTTCTGTAAGTACAGTCTTAACTTTTGCTATATCTCTTCTTACAGTCTTGATTCTAGCTGTATTCTGTAACTGACCAGTAGCTAATTGGAATCTTAAGCTAAATAATTCACTCTTGAATTCGTCTAATTTTGATAATAATTCTTCAGTTGTTAGGTTTCTTAATTCTTTAGCTTTCATCCTATTCACCTACCTTTTCTAAATCTTCTTTCTTAACAAACTTACACTTGATTGGTAGTTTGTGTGCAGCAAGTCTCATTGCTTCTCTTGCTTTTTCTTCTGGAACACCAGCTAGTTCGAACATTACTCTACCTGGTTTAACTATTGCTACCCAATATTCTGGAGCACCCTTACCAGCACCCATACGAGTTTCTGCAGGCTTTCTAGTTATTGGCTTATGTGGGAAGATCTTTATCCAAACCTTACCACCTCTTTTTATATATCTTGTCATCGCAACTCTGGCAGCTTCTATCTGATTAGCTGTTATCCAAGTTGGTTCTAAAGCAACTAGACCGTATTCACCGTAAGTAACCTTATTACCCTTGTTAGCTTTACCAGTTAGTCTACCTCTATGAACTCTACGACGTTTTACTCTCTTTGGCATTAACATGAGTTTTTTTCCTCCTTCCGAACTAATTAATCCTATTACTTAGATTCTCTCTTTGTATTTCTAGGACCTCTGTTATTATTTCTTCTATCGTTGTTTCTTCCTCTTCTATCGTTGTTGTTTCTTCCTCTTCTGTTATCTCTCTTTCTGTCTGCTTTCTTTTCTTCTCTTTCAGTAGAGATGTTTCTTCCTGGAAGAACTTCACCGTTGCATAACCAAACCTTTATACCTATTTTTCCATAAGTAGTGTTTGCTTCTGCAAATCCGTAATCTATATCAGATCTTAAAGTCTGTAGAGGAACATTTCCTTCACTATATCCTTCAGATCTAGCCATTTCTGCTCCACCTAATCTACCAGATGCAAGTACCTTTATACCCTTTGCTCCTGATTTCATAGTTCTACCAACAGCCTGCTTCATAGCTCTTCTAAATGCAACTCTTCTTTCTATTGCCTGTGCTATGTTTTCAGCTACTAACTGAGCGTCTCTGTCTATATTTCTTACTTCTATTATGTTTAACATGACTTTCTTTCCAGTCATATTTTCTAACTTAGACTTAAGAGCTTCTATTTCAGCTCCTCCCTTACCTATTACAACACCTGGCTTTGCAACATGTAAGTCCATCTTTATCTTATTAGCAGATCTTTCTATTTCGATCTTAGCTAAGCCTGCTGAGTATAATTCTTTCTTTAAATAAGTTCTTAAAACATGATCTTCTTTTACGAACTCGCCGAACTCTTTTCTATCATTAGCGAACCATCTTGAGTCCCAATCTTTGATTACACCAACTCTAAAGCCGTGTGGATTTACCTTCTGACCCATTTGTGTCCCTCCTTCTTATTAGTTTTCTCTCTCTTTTACAACTACCTCGATATGAGATGTTCTTTTTCTTATTTCTGTTGCTCTACCCTGAGCTCTAGGCATGAATCTCTTCATTGTAGGTCCCTGGTTTGCAACTATATGTGCTATATATAACTTGTCTGCGTCCATTTCATGGTTATTTTCAGCATTTGCTGCTGCTGACTTTACTACCTTTGATATTACTTCTGATGCATATCTTGGTGTAAACTTTAATATAGCCAATGCTTCGTTAACGTTCTTTCCTCTAACTAAGTCACATACCTGACCAGCTTTTCTAGCAGATATATGTACGTATTTAGCTGTAGCCTTTGCTTCCATTTAAATTCCTCCTTTCACCTTTAATTGGTTATCTTCTCTTTGAAGATTTTTCGTCGTCCTTGTGACCTCTAAAAGTTCTTGTAGGTACGAATTCTCCTAATTTATGTCCAACCATATCTTCTGTGATATATACTGGTATATGTCTTCTTCCATCATGAACTGCTATAGTGTGTTCAACGAACTGTGGGAATATAGTAGAAGTTCTTGACCAAGTCTTTATAACTTCCTTGTTTCCGCTAGCGTTCATAGCTTCAACCTTCTTTAATAATCCTGCATGGACAAAAGGTCCCTTCTTTGTTGATCTTGACATTAATGTTCCTCCTTCCCGAGTTTATTAATATATTACTTGCTTCTTCTAGATACTATCATCTTATTTGAAGCTTTATTTTTCTTTCTTGTCTTATATCCAAGAGCTGGTTTACCCCATGGAGTAACTGGTGATGGCATACCTATTGGAGATCTACCTTCACCACCACCGTGTGGATGGTCATTAGGGTTCATTACAGAACCTCTAACTGTAGGTCTGATACCCATGTGTCTCTTTCTTCCTGCCTTACCTATTACTACGTTACCATGTTCGATGTTACCGATCTGTCCAACTGTTGCCTTAGCGTTTAGTGGTACATATCTCATTTCACCTGAAGGTAATCTTAAAAGTGCCTTACCATTTTCCTTAGACATTAACTGAGCAGAAGCACCAGCAGTTCTTACTAACTGACCGCCCTTACCAGCCTTTAATTCCACGTTGTGTACTATTGTACCAACTGGCATATGTCCTAATTCTAAGCAGTTACCTGGCTTGATATCTGCATCTTTTCCTGAAAGAACTGTTTCTCCAACCTTTAGTCCAACTGGAGCTAGTATGTATCTCTTTTCACCATCTGCATAGTGAAGAAGTGCGATGTTTGCAGTTCTGTTTGGATCATATTCTATTGTAGCAACCTTTGCAGGTATACCGTCTTTATTTCTCTTGAAATCTATTAATCTATATTTTCTCTTATTTCCGCCACCTTTATGACGAACAGTTATCTTACCGTGAACATTTCTACCAGCGTTCTTCTTTAGGTTAACAAGAAGAGACTTCTCTGGCTGGTTGCATGTTATTTCATCAGACTTTAAAACTGTCATCTGTCTTAAGGCAGGAGAAGTTGGTTTAAACTTTTTAATAGCCATTATTATTTCCTCCTTAATTCGAATTACATTTCTGTGAAGAATTCTATATCCTTGCTTCCTTCAGTAAGCTTAACAACTGCCTTCTTGAAGCTAGCAGTCTTTCCTACTGTTCTTCCCATTCTCTTTGTTTTTCCGTCGTAGTTTAAAGTGTTTACACTTGCTACTTCAACGTCAAATATCTTTTCTATTGCTTTTTTAACTTCTGTCTTGTTAACATTCTTTGCAACAACAAAAGTGTATTTCTTATTAGCCATTTCAGCCATTGACTGTTCAGTAACGACTGGCTTTATGATTATATCATGTGGATTTGTCATTATGCGTACACCTCCTCCACTTTCTTAACTGCGTCTGTAGTTATTACGAATGAATCACAGTTTAGTATATCATAAACATTTAGTGTGCTTACATGACATATATTAGCACCTTCTATGTTTCTTACAGACTTAACAACATTTACATCGTTATCAGCTGTTACTACTAAAGTTTTCTTTGCTGCGTTTACATTCTTTAAAACATTTACCATTTCCTTAGTCTTTGGAGCATCGAAACTTAAAGTATCTAGTACTATCATTTCTTCTCCCTGTACCTTTGAAGTTAAAGCAGACTTTAAAGCAAGTCTTCTAACCTTCTTTGGTAGTGAGTAGCTGTAATCTCTTGGCTTTGGTGCGAATGCAACTCCACCGCCTACCCACTGTACAGATCTTATAGATCCCTGTCTAGCTCTACCAGTACCTTTCTGTCTCCATGGCTTTCTACCACCACCTCTGACTTCTGATCTAGTCTTAGCTGACTGAGTACCTTGTCTTCTGTTTGCTAACTGACACTTAACTGCTTCGTAAAGCACGTGTTCGTTAACTTCTATATTAAATATTGAATCGTTTAATTCTATTTCACCAACATTCTGGCCTGATACGTTTAATACATTAATCTTTGGCATTATTATTCCTCCTTTCCTTTAGTGATTAGTTAGAGCCTAGTGCTGCTTTTACAGTCACTGTTGAACCCTTAGCACCAGGAATAGCGCCTTTTATTAATAAAAGATTCTTTTCAGCGTCTACCTTAACAACTTCAAGATTCTTTACTGTTACCTTCACACTACCCATGTGTCCTGCAAGCTTCTTGTTCTTAAATACTCTACCTGGATAAGAACAAGCACCCATTGAACCTGGTCTTCTGTGATATCTAGAACCGTGAGATTCTGGACCTCTACTCTGTCCATGTCTCTTTATTGGTCCCTGGAATCCCTTACCTTTAGAGATACCTGTTACATCTATCTTGTCTCCTTCAGCGAATACATCAGCCTTTATTTCCTGACCTACTTCGTATCCTTCTACTGATTCAACTCTAAATTCCTTTAGACTTCTCTTCATAGTACCTGCTTTTGCAAGATGTCCCTTCTTTGGCTTGTTAAGTGCCTTTTCCTTAACATCTTCAAAACCAACCTGTACTGCCTGATATCCATCAGTTTCTTCAGTCTTGATCTGAGTTACAACTACTGGTCCAGCTTCTACAACTGTTACTGGTACTACTGCACCTTCAGCAGTAAAGACCTGAGTCATACCTATCTTCTTTCCTAAAATTCCCTTCATTGTTTACCTCCTATTTCTTACAGCGGATTACCCTTAAAGGGCAATCATTCTAAGATATTGCTATCTTAGGCGGTTTCTTATAACTTGATTTCTATATCTACACCAGCTGGTAAGTCAAGCTTCATTAATGAGTCAACTGTCTTTGGTGTTGGATTAGCTATGTCTATAAGTCTCTTATGAGTTCTTATTTCGAACTGTTCTCTAGAGTCTTTATACTTATGTACAGCTCTTAGTATAGTCACAATCTTCTTCTCTGTTGGAAGAGGTATTGGACCAGATACCTGAGAACCAGCCTTCTTAGCTGTTTCAACTATCTTAGTAGCTGAGTAATCTAATAACTTATGATCATATGATTTTAATCTTATTCTTATCTTTTCATTCTTAGCCATGTCTGTCCCTCCTTCTATTTTATTTACCTGGCCAGATAAATCAAATACCGATACACCGTTCCGGGTGTTTCGTAATTTCTTATCTTTTTTGAATTTATCCACCCAAAACTTTTTCGCTTTCTCAAGCGTACTAGATTATTTTACCAAAGATAGCTAGTTTTTGCAAGGCTTTTTAAGTATTTTTTTAAACTTTTTTTATTTATTTTCTCTAGGAAAAATAAATACTCTTCAAGCCCACTAAACTAGCTATCTTTAAGGTTTTGAACTTTAACAACTATTCACTTTTTCATTCTTAAAAACACTCTCTACTTACTTTTTTACTTAATCAAAAAGTTTTTCTACAAGCATTTTTACAACGTTATTATTTTTATATCTACTTGTCTATTTTTATTCTAATTTTTTCTAAAAAACTAGCTTATTTTTTTATTGTTTTTATTATGCTTAAATTTCTTTTGCCTAGATTTTTCCCAAAGTTCATCTGCCTTTGGTTTCCACTCTTCTGAGTAATTTTTACATTTTGCACTTAAATCCTCTACACTTTCAGGAGAAATCAGGTCTGTAGAATGTGCCTTTGCCCTATTTACCATTTCCTTTATAAGGTCTGGATTTTCCAACATAGGACAAGGTCTCAAATCATTTTCATTAAAAGGTTGTCCCTTTCTATATTCCATAAATAAAGGAGACTTTAAACTTTCTAGTAAAGTATTTTCCCTTATATTTGAATTAGAATAGTGTATAAATACGCAAGGCTCTACATCTCCTGCCGAATTTATATGCAGATAATTCCTTCCTCCTGCTATACATCCTCCTACATATTCTCCATCATTTTGAAAATCAAGCAACATTATTGGCTTACCACCTTCAAAGCCTCTTATTTCTCTTATCCTGTGATATATATACTCCCTCTGTTTTACTGTAGGGATCAATTCTGGTAGGGCATCATTTCCTACTGGCATATAGTTAAAATACCAACTATACATAGCCCCCTTATCTATAATCATATCTAAAAACTCGTCAGAAAGCACTGTTTCTATATTTTTACTTGTATAGCAGATTGATGTACCAAAGATAAGCCCTCTTTCTCTTAAGATATCCATAGCCTGCATTACTCTATCAAAGCAACCTTCACCACGTCTATCATCATTTTCTTTGGCAAAACCTTCTACACTTAAAGTCACTGAAAAATTACCTACTCTGGCTATCTCTTCAGCAAAGGCTTCATCTATTAATGTTCCATTGGTAAAGGCTACAAAATAACATTCTTTATGTTTTTCACATAATTTAATTAAATCTTTTTTTCTCATTAGAGGCTCTCCACCTGTATACATATAGAAGAAAATACCTAATTTTTTACCTTGCTCGATAATATCATCTAACTCTTCAAAAGATAAACTTTGATTATGACCATATTCCGCCGCCCAACAGCCCTTACACTTTAAATTACATGCACTTGTTGGATCCATCAGTATCAACCACGGCACATTACAGTCATGCTCCAATCTTTTTTCATTTATGACCTTCTTTCCATAGTAAGAAGCCGTAAAACCTAGATTAAGAGCAGTTGTTTTGATAACATTACTATCCAGACGATCCATCTTGTCATATACATAATTGATCCATTTTCCGTCCCTATCTTTAATCATCTTTCTAACTGTATTATAAGTAGAATCTTGAAACATAGATCCAGCATGTTTTTGATATATATCTACCAGATTGAGCATTGCTTTTTCTTTTTGATCAATATCTTTATTCTTTACACTTTTAATAACCTGCTCTATTCCTTTTGCAGCTAACTTTCTTTCTATATTATGTTTTATTCCCATGTGGAAAACCCCCTCTCAATACAAATATTTTTAAAAATTTTAACAATACAGCCTTTAAACCTTTCATTAATATCTTGATTGATAGAAAATTTCTACTATTTATAATAGTTTATCATCATAATATACTTTTTCAAATAATTAGTCAAATACACCTTTCTTTATTAGTTTTTTATAAAAAAGCTTTTTAACTTTTTTTATTATTT
>RCNI01000892.1_pt1 | contig 17230 bp, 17 predicted proteins | sample 2041151 | NCBI WGS metagenome assembly RCNI01 (sample SAMN09708214, study PRJNA481090) | feces metagenome | isolation source: feces | place: Antarctica: Albino Rookery | reverse complement strand
AGTACCAGATTCTGAAGTACGCTGCCACAAACCGTGATGGATACAGAGAATACAAAAGTGATCCCAGCATCTGTGCAAGCTGCTCCACATTTTATACCTTTATATAATGCTGTAAATTAAATTCGCCGCTTCGTCTCGCAATTTAAAGTTTTGAACTTTAAATAGGTGTGTTAGAACGCTGCTCTGTTTTCTCCCGCGTATTGCATACCTCCCGCTTATCGACTATCTCCCGCGGTGCACCTTTAGCGATGCACCTTTAGCCTCACGCTCTCCGCCAATGCCATGTCTCTTCGCCGCACTTTCACGCTCACCCATGCCTCCGCGCTGAGGCTTTAGGTAATTTTGCCATGTATTTCCCCATAAAATTAACCGTAAAATTTCCAGTTGAATTTTTCTCACACCCCAAAACATGCTCTATTCGGACGGAAAAGCCGCAGAAGCTCCGTATAACAGCAAATTTTCGTTTTTTCGGCATTTTTATAAGTAAAAATCAGGTTTTTACTGAATTTCACCGCTTTTACGATTATTTTTCAGCAATATTTCGTATCAAATTTTTAACAACCCCATTTTTATACGGGATAGTTATTTTTTTATCGTAATATATTGTTATTTCATTGTTGATAATTGCTTCACAATCTCGAATTCTTTTCAGGCTGTTTTCCTCTTTCCTCCCATTTCGCTTCTTTTATTCGGTCAATTTATATATATTTTATGTCTTTTGCCTTGTTAAAATAAAAATAAATTTACATTTTGCACAACTGGTGCTATATTGAAATCATCAAGAAACGATAAAAGCATTTAGGAAGGAAGGTAAAAAATATGGGCTTTTTGACAGGTAAGACCGCCATTATCACCGGCGGCGGGCGCTCCGTTTTATCTAACGGTCGTTGCGGCTCCATAGGCTACGGCATCGCCACAGCCTACGCTAAGGAAGGCTGCAATCTGGTTATAACCGGGCGCAACATGAAGAAGCTTGACGACGCAAAAGAAGAGCTTGAAAGACTTTACGGCATTAAGGTGCTGCCCTTGCAGGTTGACGTTCATGCAGGAGCAGACAATGAGGAAAACATCTCCAAGGCAGTGCTGAGAGCACACGAGGAGTTCGGAGATATTCAGGTGCTTATAAACAACGCGCAGGCCTCCGCCTCCGGCGTTCCCATTGAGTCACACTCAACGGCACAGTTTGACCTTGCAATTTATTCCGGACTTTATGCAGCTTTCTACTTCATGAAAGCCTGCTATCCCTTCCTCGCCATCAGCCACGGCAGCGTTATTAACTTTGCCTCCGGCGCCGGTCTTTTCGGTAACTTCGGTCAGTGTGCATATGCAGCCGCCAAGGAAGGCATCAGAGGCCTTTCCCGTGTTGCAGCAACTGAATGGGGAAAATACGGCATTAACGTAAACGTTATCTGCCCTCTGGCATGGACCTGCCAGCTTGAGAATTTCAAGAATGAATTCCCCGATGCTTTCGCAGCCAACGTCCACATGCCTCCTGCCGGTCACTACGCCGACACCGAGACTGAAATCGGTCGAGTCTGCGTCCAGCTTGCAAACCCCGACTTTAAATACATGAACGGTGAGACCATCACCCTTGAAGGCGGCATGGGTCTCCGTCCCTGACGATACTATTATAATAGGAAAGGAATAATTAAAATGCGTAAACTTGATACCATTCAGAAGAAGTACCTGCTTAACCATGCCTATGCTACTGATAACGCCGACCACAGCGGCGCTAACCACTTCTATACAGTTCTCGATTCCTCCGACCAACTCATTATGGGCTACATCCGCTTCCAGCAGGGCGCAAGACGCCGCCGGGAGCCTGCAAACGGCCTGAGAGATGACGACCTTCTGGAGATTGTAAGAGACCGTCTCAAAGGCTTCCAGGCCGGTCCTTTCCCCTGCGAGGAGAACCAGAAGGCTCTTGAGTGCATTGAACAGGCTCTTGAGTACCTCAAGCAGCGCACCGACAGCCGTGCAGAGCGCGGTGTTCTTGGTGTAGAATGCAAATAAAATAAGATTTAAGGTTCTGTCCAAAAGGGCAGAACCTTTTTTATACTATACTATCCCGCAGACTGTAAATCTTATTTTTTCTGCCGAGGCAGAATGGTAAAAATTTCTTGAAGCGGCGGTGAATAAGTGCTATGCTGCAACTGCAAGGAAGCTTTTGTTCTAAAGACACGACAGGAGTGATTACTATGAAAAAGAAAACAAAAATCACGGTATCAATTATAATTATTGCTGCGCTCTTTGTTCTGTGCAGTGTAATCTGGTGGTTTTCACCGAAACACTTTCTTAAAAATGTGAAAGCTGACGAAATTTCATGTATTGAAGTGTTCAACGGGAATGACGGAAACCGCTTTACAATTACGGACAAAAACGATATTTCATTCATTTTGGAGAATATCAAATCAGTTTCTATGGGAAAAGAGCGTATTGCTCCGGGAATAGGAGTCCACTTATAATCTCCGCTTTATGAACAGCAGCGGAGATGAAATAGATAAATTCATTATCATGAGCCCCGAAACTATTAAAAGCGGAATTGTTTTATATGAATGTAAGGGTAAATTACAGAAGGCGGAAGATTATCTCATCAATCTTGAAAGCATTCAATTCCCCGATACCGATTGGATTGAGGGGGCAGAACCGATAGAGAAAAAAGCAAGCATCCGGAGTGAAATTCCGGGTGCTTTTTTCATATCATATTGGGCAGGAAAAGCATTTTTATTAAAAAGCACAAAAAGTATGTTTCCGTGAAATCTCCGCTTTTGGTGACTTTTTGTATTGTGCATGAATATATTGGGTGCTATAATAAGACTCAACATAAGTTTCCTATGAAAAGTTTTAAATCGCTAAAGTGAGGATGATAAAATGCTTAATAATGAATATCTCAAAAGAGTATACGCCGATGTTGAGGCAAGAGACAGCCACGAGCCCGAATTTCTTCAGGCAGTGCGCGAAGTATTTGAGTCTCTGGAATATGTAGTCCCCAAACACCCCGAATGGGAAAAGGCCGGCCTTTTAGAGCGTTTTGTTGAGCCTGAAAGAGTTATAGAGTTCAGAGTTCCCTGGACTGACGATAACGGAAATGTTCATGTAAACCGCGGTTACAGAGTTCAGTTCAACTCCTCAATCGGCCCCTACAAAGGCGGTCTGCGCTTCCACCCATCTGTAAACCTTTCCGTCATTAAGTTCCTCGGCTTTGAGCAGATTCTCAAAAACTCCCTGACCACCCTCCCCATGGGCGGCGGCAAGGGCGGTTCCGACTTTGATCCCAAGGGCAAGTCAGACAATGAAATCATGCGTTTCTGCCAGAGCTTCATGACTGAGCTTTACAGACATATCGGTCAGTTCACCGATACTCCCGCAGGTGATATCGGCGTCGGTGCAAGAGAAGTGGGCTACCTCTTCGGCCAGTACAAGAAGATTGTTGATCGTTTCGACGGCGGTGTTATCACCGGTAAGGGTCTCAGCTACGGCGGCTCTCTGGCAAGAACTCAGGCTACCGGCTACGGTATCTGCTACTTTGCATCTGAGGTTCTGAAGCACCAGAAGAACGACAGTTTTGAGGGCAAGAACGTTATTGTTTCCGGCTCCGGCAATGTTGCACAGTACACCGCACAGAAGTGCATGCAGTTGGGCGGCAAGGTTATCGCAATGAGTGACTCCAAGGGTTATATTTATGACCCCAACGGCATAAATCTGGAAAAGCTCTTTGACATTAAGCAGAAGCGCAGAGAGCGCATCAGCGTTTACGCCGATGAGGTTTCCGGCTCTGTTTACACCGAGGGCTGCAAGGATATCTGGAGCGTAAAATGCGACATTGCCATGCCCTGCGCATCTCAGAACGAAATGGACGAGGAAGGTGCAAAGGCTCTTATCGCAAACGGCGCAATAGCTGTTTTCGAGGGTGCAAACATGCCTCTGACTCCCGAGGCAATAGCCGCAGTACAGGCAGCAGGTCTGCTGTACAGCCCCGGCAAGGCCTCCAACGCCGGCGGTGTTGCCACCTCCGGTCTGGAAATGAGCCAGAACTCTCTCCGCATGTCCTGGAGCTTCGACGAGGTTGACGAAAAGCTTCACGGCATCATGAAGAAGATCTACGCCGCCTGCTATGACGCATCCGTTGAGTGCGGCAAGCCCGGCGATTTGATGCTGGGTGCAAACGTTGCCGGCTTCCTTAAGGTTGCCGATGCAATGATGGCACAGGGCATTGTCTGATTTAATAAAATAACAAAAAAGCTCCCCAATGGGGAGCTTTTTTCTGCAATTCGACGCCGAAATACCGCGTCAGAAATTCTACCGCAGCTAATTTTCAACCACGGATGAAATACCGCCGCAGCAAAAATGAGCAAAAAAGACTTCCCCGGGCTTTCGCCCGGGGAAGGAACCCGCAAATGCCGTGCTGGCTCAATTATAACCTGCACAAAAAGGCAGGTGGGTCGCCTAAGCTCTGTTTCTCTGCTTCCAACTTCCGGCTTTTTGAGGGCCGGGAGGCCTGCAATCCGCAGATTCAAATCGGCATCCCTTATAAAAAATGTGGGTTTAATGAGCCACAAGGGTCAAAAGACGACACGCACACAGCAGGAACTTTATCTGTTTAAATTTTGCGGGAGCACTATATACCTATGCCCCCCGCAGAGAGTTTATAACTCGCTTTTACTCTTCATCATCGTCGAAAAGGATTTTCATGAAGCTATCGTAGACTTCCTGAAGTTCATCATCGTCATCAATAGTATCAAAAACCTCTTCTCCGTTATCCTCAAGATGAGAGCGGAGAATAATCACACCGTAATCAGGGTCATTCTCATCCATATCGGCAGGAAGGAAAGCCATGTAGCTCTTGCCCTTATAATCCAGAGAGTCAAGAACTTCGAGTTCAAACTCCTGTCCGTCGTCATCAATAATGGTAATATAATCGCTTCCGAAGTCTTCGCTCATATTTTATGCCTCCTTCTTTGTTCACGCTTATTTTATACCAAGTCTTTCAGAAAATCAACACTTTTATGAGCCGAGATCTTCAAGGAGTCTTAAAAGCTCTGTTCTGTCTGTCACGGGTATTCCTTTTTCAAGCATGGCTATATCTGCTTTTCTGAGACAGTCGGTTTCGATTTCCGTCACTCTCAGGGGATTTCTGTAATGCCTGTCCTCAAAAACCGTTACGTATCCGCCGCTGTTTTTCACATAGAACTGGGCATCTGCCGCCTTTTCTTCAAACTCCCCGTAAATTTTTTCCGGCAGAGAGCATTGTCTGTTTTTCTCCACGCTCCCTATGGCCTGAGCGCCGGAATACAGCGCCGCCGACAGCAGCAGAAAGAGTATGGCAATTTTGATTTTGAGTTTTATCTTTCATGCCCCCTTGCACTTTTCTTTTGACAAGTATTCCCTCTTTAAATTCATTTATACATATGAGCATTTATTTTCTTTCTGTATTCCACGGTTTAAAAGTGGCTAAACCTATAATTTGAAAAATTAACATTTTTTCTACACAGAATTGACAAGCTGTGTTATAATTACACTTTAGAATTGGTATGATGAAATTATTGTACCTATTTCATTTTAAGCAAAATTTAAAAATCATTCCCATGAAGGAGGTGCTTAACAAAAGATGAATACCGATCCCGATAAGGATAGGGTTCCGGGCGAAGGAAGCGAAAATCTCCCTGAGGTTCCCGAAACCCCTAAGGAAAAGACGAGTATGGGCCGGATATTTTTCAAGACCGCCGATTACGGTATTGAGGGTGCGGCCGCCATTATCGGCACTGTGTTTAAGGTGCTCGGCTCTCTGCTCCTCATCTTTCTGATTACCGGGCTTTTGTTCGCCTGCGTTTTCGCCTATTATGTCAAAACATGTCTTGTTCCTGATTTGGATTTGTCTCTTGAGGACTATAAGCTCAGCGAGTCCAGCACAATTTATTACCAGAATTCCGGCGGAAGCTGGGAGGAGCTTGTTACACTTGCAGGACAGTACAAGCGCAAATGGGTGGATTACGAGGACATTCCCCCCTACATGGAGCAGGCTCTCATAGCCATTGAGGATAAGCGCTTTTATGAGCACAAGGGTGTTGACTGGTACCGTACATCCGGCGCATTCGTTGAGATGTTCGCAAAGATGAACAGCAGCTTCGGCGGCTCCACCATTACCCAGCAGCTTATTAAAAACCTGACAGGCCAAGACGATGTCACAATATCCCGAAAGCTTACGGAAATTTTCGGCGCACTGGAGCTGGAAAAGAAATACGATAAGCAGGAGATAATGCAGTGGTATCTCAACGCCGTTTACTTCGGTGAAAGCTGCTACGGTGTTCAGGCCGCGGCGGAGACCTACTTCGGAAAAGATGTTTCGGAGCTGAGCCTTGCAGAGTGCGCCTCAATCGTCGGTATTACAAACCTGCCCACCTACTATGACCCCTTTTACAGTGAGGAAAACAACAAGAAGCGTCAGGAAACCATTCTGCGTGAAATGTATGAGCAGGGCTTTATTGACTACGACACCTATAAGGATGCAGCAGCCGAGGAGCTGGTGTTCACCCGCTCACCGGATGAAGCCTATGCCCCCGAGATATACACTTACTATGAAGAAGTGGTTATTTCCGATGTTCTGGATGACCTTATGGAGTTAAAGGGCATAAGCAGAAAAGCAGCAAGAATGTTGCTCTATAACGGCGGTTATAAAATTTACTGCTGCATGGATATGAACGTTCAGTCCACCATAGACTCTGTATATACTGACCTTACCGCCATTCCCCCCGCAAGCGGAAGTGACCAGCAGTTCCAGAGCTCCATCGTTATCATAGACCCCCATGACGGCAGAATTTTAGGTCTTGCAGGCGGTGTCGGAATTAAGGACAGAAACTTCCCCTTAAACCGTGCCACCCAGACCACCAGAGCTCCCGGCTCCGCATTCAAGCCTCTGGCTTCCTACGGTCCGGCAGTAAACGAGGGTCTTATTACCCCTGACACTCTGGTTAATGACTCTCCCAACATCCGTCTTGACGGAACCGACTGGTATCCCCACAACGCGGGCTATGAGCAGCTGGGCGTAATCACAATCTATACAGCTCTCCAGCATTCACTTAATACTGTTGCCGCACAGATTGTTGATAAGCTCACTCCTCAGACCAGCTATGATTATTTAACTCAGCGTTTGGGCTTTGAGCATCTCACTCCCGACGATATTTCCTACTCCCCCATGGCACTGGGACAGCTTACAAACGGTGCAACGGTGCGCGAAATGGCTCAGGCCTATGCAACCTTTGCAAATGACGGTAACTTCACCTATTCCCGTACCTACTCCATGGTCACCGATGCTAAAGGAAACATCATTATCGACAACCAGCCCAAGACTATCGCAGCCTTTGACCCCAACACCGCATACGTTATGACCTACATGATGCAGAATGCAGTTGAAAACGGTACCGGTAAGGCGGCAAGACTGTGGAACATGCCCGTTGCAGGTAAAACCGGTACTTCCGGCAACACCAAGGACCGCTGGTTCTGCGGCGTCACTCCCTACTACTGTGCGGCAGTCTGGACAGGATATGACACCCCCGCAACTATCCGCTCCAACGGCAACCCTGCGGCACAGCTGTTTAGCAAGGTTATGAAGCCTCTCCACGAGGGTCTTGAATGGCGCAACTTCACGCCTCCTTATCTTGGCCCCAACACCGGCATTTTCGGTCTTGATGAAGAATCGGAGGATTACGAAAGCGATCTTATCATTGACGAAAACGGCAACATCATAAATCACCACCCCAATGATAATTCCTCCGGCTCCGGTTCCGGCAGCATTATTATTGACGGCGGCAACGGAGGCAGCAACGGTCACGGCGGCGGCGAGAGCCACGGCAGTGACAGCGGCTACGAAGGCAATTTTGACGGCGGCGGCAGCGGAGGTTACAACCCCGGCGATTCCGGCGGCGGTAACAGCGGTGACGACGGCGGCAGCGACGGCATCATAATCTTCGGCTGATCTTATTTATGTAATATACAGCAGGAAAAAGCCGTTCACGCGGCTTTTTCCCCTGCAATTTTTCCCCCGCATTTACCCCCCGCCCTGCACATCAGATTGCAGGGTTTGGGGAAAAAGCGCCTTAAAACAGGCTCTTTTCCCCACTTTGGCCCCACTGAAACGGAAATTTCGGCAATTTTACCTGTTTTTCCCCGTTGACATTTTAAATTCATTGTGTTACATTTTAGTTACAATACTGGAGGTGCTATTGTTGGCAAATACATTGGAGTATAAAGGTCATCCTCTCCAGAGGAAAGACAACATCATTTATTACGGCAGCTTTTCTGATTCTCACATCATAATGCTGCAGATTCTGGAAACCAAGAAGGTCAAGGATCTGGACGTGGCAACCAGAGTTTCCGTTCAGCTTCAGCTTACCGATCCTTCCATTAAAACCAGGGATAAGATCGTTAAGAAGACTGAGAAGGACAGCCTTTACAACGCCATAGACGTGGCCGCTGTCTGGCTGGAGCGTGCGCTTTCCTCCAGATAAACTATAAAGAAGGATTGTTTTGAAATGCGCAGAAAGATAATAAAGACACTTGCTGCCTCCGCCTGCATATGCTGTCTGCTTACCGCAACCGCATTTGCAGACTCAGCAACCGTTACCGGCAGCGAGGTCAACATGCGTTCAGGCCCCGGCCTGAATTACAGGGTTGTGGATTGTTTGCCTAAGGGCGCTTCCGTCACCGTCACCAACCGCTCCAATTCAGAGTGGTACGCAATTAACTACGACGGTCAGGACGGTTTCATGTCCTCCGGCTACCTGAAGATAAACGACGACTATCAGAATGCTGATGTAGTTACATCCGATGGTACAGGCTACATAGACGGCATGTATGTCCGTTTCCGTTCCGGTCCTTCCACCGACTCCTCCATTCTGGGTGAGTACAACAGCGGTAAGGAGGTTCAGATCACCGGTACCTCCGGCGACTGGACAGCCTGTATAATTAACGGACAGGCAGGCTACATATACAGCGAATATATTAGCCGCAGTGTTCCCTCTTACGATGACGAGGGATATAACACCGGCTATGAGCAGAGCTTTGATGGTAAGGTAGACATTGCACCCGGTGATGACATTTATGATGTTCCCGCGGAAAGCCCCGCGCCTGAGGAAACTCCCGAACCGGAAAACAATGTCACTCCCACCGAGCAGAAGGCAGGCTATATAAGCGGCGATTATGTACATTTCCGTACCGGTCCCTCTACCAGCCACAGCATTATTGACTCCTATAATAACGGTACCGAGCTTACCATTACCGGTGTTTCCGGCGACTGGACAGCCTGCACCATTAACGGAGTTGAGGGCTTTGTTTATTCAAGCTATGTAAAGGAGAAGGACACTTCCTCTCCCGAACCCTCCGCACCTGAAAATAACGCCTCCACCGACGGTGAACCCGGATATATAAGCGGCAACAATGTCCGTTTCCGTTCCGGCCCCTCCACTAATTCCGATGTACTTGATGAACTGTTCTACGGAAATCAGGTCATCATCACCGGAACCGTGGGCGATTGGACAGCAGTTACCTATAACGGTCAGGCAGGCTATGTGTTCTCCAGCTATGTTAAGGCCGGCGAATACAGCCACCAGAGCACCGGCGGTTCCGAGCTTGGACGTGAGATTGCAGACTTTGCTCTCCAGTACGTCGGCTACGACTACTCATGGGGCGGCATGTCTCCCGACACCGGCTTTGACTGCTCCGGCTTTACATCCTATGTTTTCAATCACTTCGGCTACTCCATCAACAGAGTTGCCTGTGATCAGGCCAGAAACGGCGTTCACGTTGAGCCTGAGGATATGCAGGCCGGTGACCTTCTCTGCTTCTATTCCGGCGGAGATTACATCGGACACGTTGGTATCTACATCGGAAACAACATGTTTGTTCACGCTGCAAACTCCCGCATCGGCGTTGTTACCTCTGAGCTTTCCGGTTACTATCAGGACCGCGGCTACGAGATAAGAAGAATTATATAATTAAAAATGACGGTCAAAAGACCGTCATTTTTTATCCCCTTCAGCCCCCGCATTATTATAGAAAATCCCTGTCCCGAATCGGGACAGGGATTTTTTAATCTTCAATACAGTTTAAGCTTGGCATTAAGCTTTTTGTAAATTCTTTCCACAAACCATGGTTCGGTTGAGGCTTTGAGAGCGTCTTCCGGGCTGAACCACCGCACACCGCTGTTTTCATCCTCGCAGATTTTAAGCTCCTCGTTTTCATCCGCCTCAATAAGATAGGTAACATTCAGGTGCAGGTGTGAAGAAACATACTCTCCCCTTTTTTCGTGGCCGTCCACGGTTAAAACTTCAAGGGAATAAATATCTTCGGTAATAGCTTTAGGATTTTTAACCCCTGTTTCCTCTTTAAGCTCCTTTAAGGCAACATGAAGAAGATCCTCGTCCCCGTCGGCGTGTCCACCTGTCCATGACCATGAGTCATAGATATTATGGTAAACCATAAGCACCTTGTCACGGTTTTTATTAACGCACCATGCAGAGGCTGTCATGTGGGCAAGCCTGTTTGAGCGGAGGAAAGCGTCAGGATTGCGTTTAAGAAAATCCAGTATAATTTCCCTGTCCCGCTCCTCCTGCTCGTTAAAGGGCTTGTAGGCCTTTATAACATCATAGATTTTCATCAATCCGCCACCTTGTAAACATCTCGGCGCAGATTTAAGAAGGTAGGCAGCTGCCGGCGCACCTCGTCTACGCGGTTTAAATCTATATCGGAATAGATTATCTGCTCTTTTTCTTCGCAGGTTGAAAGCACCTCGCCGTAGGGGGAAACGATAGCGGAATGACCCCAGCACTCGTAATTGAAGCCCTCAAATCTTGCGGCAGATACCCCCACCATGAACACTTCATTGTCAACCGCCCTCATTCTCAGGCTAAGCTCCCAGTGAGCAGGGCCGGTTTTCATATTGAACTGAGCCGGAACTATGATAACTTCCGCCCCTCTCACCGCCATAGCCCTGAAAAGCTCGGGAAAGCGGAGATCAAAGCAGATGGCACAGCCCATTTTTCCGAACCTTGTGTCAAAAACAGTAATATCCTCGCCGGGCACAAAGTTGTTGGACTCCTTAAAGCGCATACCCGGAATGTCCACATCGAAAAGATGCACCTTTCTGTGCTTTGCAAGCTGCTCTCCCTTTTCATCAAAGACAAAGCAGGTATTATAAAGCTTATCCGCCTCGCTTTCGGGTACGGAGCCGCCCACAAGGATTATGCCGTTTTCCCTTGCCCAGCGTGACATGTGCTTTGCAGTCTCCTCATGGCCCATGGCGGCAAAGGTTTTAAAATACCGCTTATCGTAAGGGCAGGAGAACATTTCGGGAAGTGCCACAACCTGAGCACCATCGGCGGCTGCTTCTTTTATCATCCGCTCCGCCTTTTCCATAGTCTCCTCCCAGTCCAGTTCTGTTCTGAGCTGTACGGCGGCGAGCTTGAATTTACTGTCACTCATAATGAATTCAGATACTCCTCAATGTCAAAATCCACGGTTTTCTCGTCTTTTCTCAGGTACAGCGGATGGTGGGGGTGGCCCTTCTTGGAGCGCTTTCCCGCGCACAGCCAGTGTCCGCCGTACTCAATGCCCAAATCCGCCATTTCACGGAGACAATAAGGCAGGTAGTCCCGCTTTTCGACTATGGTTCCCCATGCCGCCCATATTGCGGGAGACACGCCCCCGTCAGATACACTTTTAAGTATGTACCTGAACGCCTCCATGTTTTCACGGTGGAGAGCTTCGTTGAGCTTAACATCCATATCGTCCGGTCTTGTAGCTCTCTGGGCGTAAACGTTAAACATTATAAAGCTGTCAAAGCCGTTTCCCATGGCTATCCGCTCAACGGATTTTAAGGTGTTATCCAGATTGTCAGGTTCCGCAGTGGAGGGGTTAATGCCTATGCAGATAAGCGGATTTTTTCCCCGTGTTCCCAGTATGTAACGGTACTCTGTGTAAAAGTCCGGCACATAGAGCCATTTATTAACATCATATCCTCCGCTTTTTCCGGAAAGCTCCTTAGCTTTCTCAAAGCTAAGAATATCCAAATCACAGCTTGCGCATGCAGGAATGTGCATATTTTTCTCCTTTCACAACTATACAAAAAGCGGAACAGTAAGCGTATCGCCTGCTATTCCGCATTTTAAAGCTTATAAAACAGCGTTCAGAATATATACCCACATGGGAATTATTGCCATAGACAGCACGGTGCTGTGAAGTATGCCCTCGGAGGCAAATTCTCCGCTGCCGTTATACTGTATGGACAGTATGGAAATTACAATGGCAGTAGGGCTTGCAGCCAGAATTACGGCAGAGGTGAGCAGCACCGGGTCGGTGGTAACAAATGAGCAGAGAAACCAGACAACGGCGGGAATGAAGATAAGCTTAAAGAAGCTTACAAAATAGAGCTTGCCGTTTTTGAAGGTATCCAGCAGATTTACTCTTCCCAGAGATGTACCGATGACTATCATGGACATAGGCATGGTAGCGCCGGAAATGCTGCCGCAAAGCTCAGATATAACTCTGGGTATGGGGGGCTGAACAAAGAAGATAACTGCGGCAATAATGGTAAAAATCAGAGGAACAGTCAAAACGTCCTTTAAATTCACCTTGTTTTCTCCGGTTCCCCTCTTTAAAAGCCATACGCCGTATGTATAGATGATAACGTTAAAGTGAATTGCGGAAAGGGAGCAGTAGAAAACGGCAACAGGGCCGAAAAGCTGGTCGAGAACAGGCAGGGCAATGAACATGGAGTTAGGCGCTGCCATAAGCAGCCGGAAAAGTCCGCCGCCGTTTTTAACAACGGGAATAAAACGCCCGGCAATGGCGGCGAGGACAAAGCCTGTTACCATGGAAATTGTCAGCACTAAGAATATAATTCCGAAATTCATTTCCACCATATCGGGGCTAATGCGAAGAACGGAATTTATTATAGTTGCGGACATGAAAATGTTAATGACAAGGTTGCTTGCTGTTTTTGTAAATTCAGGGCCTGCAAGACCTTTTCTTGCAAAAATATAGCCTGTAAGCATCAGGATTACAAAAATCAGCATTTTGATCAAAAGACCGGAAAAATCCATAAACTCCTCCGAAATTAAATATGTAGTATAAGCTTTGCTACATAAATGTAGATAAGCAGGGACACAGCGTCAGTAACGGTGGAGATAAGAGGATTTGCCATAACAGCCGGATCAACTCCGATCTTTTCTGCAAGGATAGGCAGTGTGCAGCCCACTACCTTTGCGAACATTACAATAAACACTATGGAAAGGCTGACGGTAGCAGCGACCAGAATGGTAACGCTGTCATTCTTTAAAAGCCAGCCGTCAAGAATGAGCATTTTAATAAAGTTGATAATCGCCAGAGAAATTCCGCAGAGAAGTGAAACTTTCCACTCCTTCCACATAACCTTTAAAGCATCCTTAGGCTCAGTATCGCCCAGAGAAAGGCTTCGAATAACAGCGGTGGAGGCCTGTGCGCCGGAGTTACCGCCGGTACCCATAAGCATGGGGATAAAGGCCACAAGTCCCGCCTGTACTGCAAGCATACTTTCAAAGGACGTGAGTATCATGCTCGTAAAGGTTGCCGAGAGCATGAGGAACATCAACCATGGAATACGATTTTTCCACATTTCAACGGTGCTCGTTCTGGAATAGGGCTTGTCGGAAGGTGTCATACCCGCCATGATTTCGAAGTCCTCAGTGGTCTCCTGTTCCATAACATCGATAATATCGTCAACCGTGACTATTCCCACAAGCCTGCTCTCGTTATCCACGACAGGCAGCGCCATAAGGTCGTAGTTTGAGAATTTCTCAGAAACGCTTTCCTGGTCCTCGGTGGTAGAGGCGTAGATTATATCCGTCTCCATAAGGTCCTCGATAACCGTGTCATCATCGGCAAGCAGCAGATCCTTAACCGTCACTATGCCCTCTAGCTTACGATCGGCAGAGATGACAAAGCAGACGTAAATCGTCTCCTTATCCTCACCTATGCGCCGTATTCTGGCAAAAGACTCCCTGACATTCATGTACTTTTTAAGGTCTACAAACTCAGCCGTCATAATGCTGCCGGCGGAGTTATCGGGATAGCGCAGAAACTCGTTTATAAGCTTTCTGGTATCCGGTCTTGCCGTGCGCATAACACGCTTTACAACATTTGCGGGCATTTCCTCCAGCATATCGACTGCATCATCCAGATACAGCTCTTCAACAATACCGGAAAGCTCAGAGTCGGTGATGGAGTTAATGATACGCTCCTGCTCAGGAGCCTCGAAATTTGCAAAAACAGCGGCAGCAGTCTCTTTGGAAAGGAGCCTGAACACCATAGGCATCCGGTTATCCTCAATCTGAGCCAAGAAGTCTGCTACGTCATAATCGTTCAGTTCTTCCATTCTGTCACGGAGCTGCTTCATGTCTCTTTTGTCCAAAAGCTCCGTCAGTTCTTCGGTTCTTTTTTCATGAAAGGAATCGAAATCAAAAACTTCTTCTCTTTCGTCTTCTCCCATTGCGCTCACCCCCGTTATTTAACTGAATTATTTTACCATGTTATTGCTATTATTACAAGTATAAAGGGCTTTCACTCATATTTTCAGTGCAATTTTTGTATGAAATGTAAATTTGGTTCAAAAAGCATATATTTGTAAAAAATGTGCATAGACTAATTGCAAAAATATGATATAAATATAGTCAGTAAGTTAATTTTTTAGCAAGCCTGGCTTGAAAATCAAAAGGAGGTAAATATGTCATACTCTAAAAGAACATCGGCTACCGAAGCCGAACTTCAAAGCATGGATAAATACTGGCGCGCCGCCAACTATCTTACCGCATGCCAGCTCTATCTGCTGGACGATCCCCTGTTGGAGTCTCCGCTCACAGCCGACAAAATCAAGAAAAAAATTGTCGGTCACTGGGGAACCTGTCCCGGACAGAACTTCATCTATACACACTTAAACCGTGTTATAAAAGAATTTGATCTCAACATGATATATCTCTCCGGCCCCGGTCACGGCGGCAACGCAATGGTTGCACAGGACTGGCTGGACGGCAGCTATCAGGAGGTCTACCCCAATATCAGCCGCGACAAGGAAGGTATGCAGAGACTGTTTAAGCAGTTCTCCTTCCCCGGCGGTATTCCCTCCCACGTTGCCCCTGAAACCCCCGGTTCCATAAATGAGGGCGGTGAGCTGGGCTATTCCCTGTCCCACGCTTTCGGCGCAGTTACCGATAACCCCAGTCTGATTGCCGCCTGCGTTGTAGGTGACGGTGAGGCTGAAACAGGCCCTCTGGCTACCTCATGGCAGCTTAATAAATTCCTCTCCCCTGCAACTGACGGTGCCGTTCTCCCCATTCTCCACCTTAACGGCTATAAAATCGCAAACCCCACCATTCTCTCCCGCATTTCCCACGAGGAGCTTGAGGACTTCCTTCGCGGCTGCGGCTGGACACCCTACTTTGTGGAAGGCTCCGACCCTAAGGAAATGCACAGAAAAATGGCAGACACTCTGGATGAGTGCATAGAGAGTATTCTTAAATACCAGACCGACGCCAGAGAAAACGCCGTGAAGGAACGTCCCCGCTGGCCCATGATCGTTCTCCGCACCCCCAAGGGCTGGACCGGTCCCGACTATGTGGACGGTCTCAAGGTTGAGGACTACTGGAGAGCCCATCAGGTTCCCATTCAGCCTGACAGTGAGGAGCATATAAGACAGATTGAAGCATGGCTTCACAGCTATAAGCCTGAGGAGCTGTTCGATGAAAACGGCATGCCCATTCCCGAACTCTTGGAGCTGCCCCCTCAGGGCAAGCGCCGCATGGGCGCAAACCCCAACGCTAACGGCGGTCTGCTGCTCCGCGACCTGCGTATGCCCGATTTCAGAGAGTACGGCGTTTCCGTGCCATTCCCCGGTGCCGTTGAAAGTCAGGACATGTCCGAGCTTGGTAACTTCGTAAGAGATATTTACAAGCTCAATGAAGCCTCCCGCAACTTCCGTTCCTTCGGCCCTGATGAAACCGCATCAAACCGTCTCTCCGCCGTGTTTGAAGCCACCGACAGAGTTTGGAACGGCGACACCACACCCGATGATGACCACCTTTCCGAAAGCGGCCGCGTTATGGACTCCATGCTCTCCGAGCATGTATGTCAGGGACTTCTGGAGGGCTACCTTCTCACCGGGCGCCACGGCTTCTTTAACTCCTACGAGGCATTTATAAGAATTGTTGACTCCATGTTCTCCCAGCACGCAAAGTGGCTGAAGGTATGCAATCAGCTGCCTTGGAGAGCAAAGATTGCCTCTTTAAACTATGTTCTTGCCTCCAACGTATGGCAGCAGGATCACAACGGCTTTACTCATCAGGACCCCGGCTTCCTTGACCACGTGGCAAACAAGAAAGCAGACGTTGTCCGCCTCTACCTGCCTCCCGATGCAAACTGCCTTCTCAGCTGCTTTGACCACTGCATCCGCAGCCGCAACTATGTAAACGTCATTGTTGCCTCAAAGCACCCCCGCCCCCAGTGGCTCACCATGGATCAGGCTGTTAAGCACTGCACTCAGGGCATAGGCATCTGGCAGTGGGCATCCACCGACAGAGGCGAGGAGCCTGACATCGTTATGGCATGCTGCGGCGATACTCCCACTCTTGAAGCTCTGGCCGCCGTCACCATTTTGCGTGACGCATTCCCCGAGCTTAAGATCAGAGTTGTAAACGTTGTTGACCTTATGCGTTTGCAGTCTGAGGAGCAGCACCCCCACGGTCTGTCTCAGCATGAATACGATTCCATTTTCACCAAGGATAAGCCCATTATCTTCGCCTTCCACGGCTATCCCTCCCTTATCCACGAGCTGACCTACAAGCGCCACAACAAGAACATTCATGTTCGCGGCTATATTGAAGAGGGTACTATCACCACTCCCTTTGATATGCGAGTGCTGAACCGTCTGGACCGCTTCAACCTTGTAATGTCCGCCGTTTACAATCTGCCTCAGCTCGGAAACCGCGGCGCATACCTTATCCAGCAGATGAAGGATAAGCTGGTTGAGCACCGCCAGTATATCTCCAACTACGGCGTTGATATGCCTGAGGTTGCGGACTGGAAATGGTACGTCTGACAGCATTTTCCCTCATTAACTAAGGCTTTACGCTAAATTACGACACTTAAAACCCACTCCACCCACAGGGCTTCCGGCTCTGTCGGGGGGAGTGTTTTTTTATTGTTTTTT
>RCNI01000891.1_pt1 | contig 17234 bp, 12 predicted proteins | sample 2041151 | NCBI WGS metagenome assembly RCNI01 (sample SAMN09708214, study PRJNA481090) | feces metagenome | isolation source: feces | place: Antarctica: Albino Rookery | reverse complement strand
CTCCTCTGCCATCATAACAGCAGCAGGGGTCTCGATCATCACGCCCACTTCAATCTTTTCATTGAAAGCAACGTTTTCGCTGCGAAGTTCGCTCTTGCTCTCTTCCAGAATTTCCTTTGCCTTCAGCACTTCCTCAGTGGAAATGATCATGGGGAACATAATCCGGACATGACCAAAGGCGCTGGCTCTCAGCAGTGCACGAAGCTGTGTCTTCAGAATATGGGGCTGATCCAGACCAATACGGATGGCTCTGTATCCCAGGAAGGGGTTCTCCTCCTGAGGGAACTCAAAGTAATCCAGGCCCTTGTCGCCGCCGATATCCAGTGTACGGATGGTCAGCTCCTTGCCCTCAAGGCGCTGTGCCGCCTTGCTGTAAACCTGGAACTGCTCTTCTTCCGTGGGGAAGTGATCGCTTTCCATGTACAAGAACTCACTTCTGAACAGGCCCACGCCGTCGATCTGATACTCCAGTGCCCGGTCGATATCTTCCAGGTTGCCTACGTTTGCACATACTTCCAGCTTTCTGCCGTCGGTGGTTACCGTGGGAAGGGCGCTGGACTCCTCCAGTTCCTTCTGCATACGGGTAAAGTCCTCTGCCTTCTGCTTGTACTGTGCAATTACATCTTCATCGGGGTTTACAAAAATCGTACCCTCGGATGCATCCATAATAAGGAAGTCACCGTTTTTCACCTCATTGGTAACATTGGTGACGCCCACCAGTGCCGGGATTCCCATGCCTCTTGCCATAATGGATACATGGCTTGTGACACCGCCCAGCTCGGTAATGAATCCTAAAATGTACTGAAGGTCCAGCTTAGCTGTGTCGGATGGTGCCAGATCTTTTGCAAGCAAAATGACCTTTTCTTTAATTCCGTCAAAGCTGCTGTCGCTGATTCCCTTCAGCTTGCACATGATGCGGTTTCTGATATCCTGAATATCTGCTGCACGCTCTCTCATGTACTCGTCATCCATCATTTCGAACACGGCACGGTACTCTTCTACAGTATCATGAAGTGCTCTCTGAACATTGCAGCACTGACCTTCGATCTTGCTTACAACGCCTTCTCTCAGGGCAATGTCCTTCGCCAGCTCCAAATGGCCTGCAAAAATATCAGAATTTGCTGCCAGAGGTTCCAGCTCAGCAATGACTTCTGCCACTGCCTTGTCGTAGGCTTCTACTTCTGCTGAAACAGCATCTTTGGCCACTGTATATTCTTCGGGACGCAGGTCCTGCTCTTCAGCAACAAACACCTTGCCCATGACAATTCCCTTTGATGAAGTTTTTTCTACATCAATCCGTTTCATAACCAGCTTCCTTATCCCCTTCGCTTCGTGGTATTATTTCTTACAGCTCACCCAGGCCGCTTGCGATTGCATCAATGATGGTCTTCAGATCTTCGACTTCGGTTTCACCGGTGCACTCTACAACGATCTCATCGTTGCACTTAATGGATGCAGCCATGAGGATCAGAACGCTCTTGGGGTTTACGCGCTTTTCGCCCTTTACGAGAACGACGTCGGACTTACATTTCGATGCGATGCCTGCCAAAACGCCTGCGGGTCTCAGATGCAAACCAGAGGGATTCTTTACTGTAATCTTTTCACTAACCATGTTGGATCTCCTTTTTTTCTATCATGTTTCTATGTTTTTATTCTTAGTGCTTAGCACTTTTAGACATGTCCTTCATATTCAGTACTTCATCCAGAGAGTTCTGAATATACACTTCAGAAATATGCTTTTGGCAAACTCTGAGCACATCCTTCAGCTTATACTTGCTGAAAAACAGCTTGTTTTTGTTTCCGCTCTTGGTAAGGCAGGTAACTCTGATTTTGGACGACTGGTAGGGATCAATCTGAATGGACTGAATATCTTCCCACTTGACCGTAAAGCAGATTTTCTCCATACCCTTTTCTGAGAATCCTCTTTTGATTCCTGCCGTACCGAATACCGCAACCAGAACCAAAATGTTTCTGATATTTTCAACGAATGAATCCATCTCAGAAAGTGGGAAGATCACCAGAATGAAAAGCACGACCAGAGTGAATGCAAAAAAGTCGTCCTTACCCTTCAGTTGGATTTTTCGATTCCTTTTGAGGATGAACAGGACCTCAACGATCATAACAGCGATAGAAATAATACATATAATGTAATTCCATATCATATTATTTTCCACTCCCTTCAATACGTTCATTATAGCATTCTATTGTTCTTATATCAATCACTTAACTGTCGTTTATATGATTATTTAGCCATTTTTTATGTTCGATATAATCGATTCAAATATTCATGATCCAAAAAAATCCAAAAAAGCCAGTCTTTCTGCCGATTTGCAGGCACAGCGCACCGCCGGTGCTGATCTTTTCTGCATAAAATCCCCTTAGTGCAGTCTGTCAACGCTAAATATCTTAAGCTTCCGCACTAAGGGGATTCAGTGATCATATAAGAATAAATGATTTACTTCTTCTGTCCGTAGTAAGCTCCGGGACCGTGCTTTCTCAGAAAATGCTTATTCTGCAGTGTCTGAGGTGCAGGTTTCACGTTCGGATTCAGCACTTCGGTACAAAATGCCATCTTGGCAACTTCCTCAAGAACCACGGCATTGTGTACAGCCTCAGCAGCGTCCTTGCCCCAGGTGAAAGGTCCGTGATTGGAGCAAAGAACACCGGGAACACTCTTGGGATCCTTGTCTTTGAAGGTCTCAATGATTACAAGGCCCGTATTCTTCTCGTATTCCCCGTTGATCTCTTCCTCGGTCAGTCCTCTTGCGCAAGGGATGCTGCCATAGAAGTAGTCTGCATGGGTTGTGCCGTAGCAGGGGATGTCTCTGCAGGACTGTGCCCAGGAGGTAGCCCAGGGAGAATGGGTGTGCACAATGCCGCCCAGGGTCTCAAACTTCTTGTAAAGTTCCAGATGGGTGGGGGTGTCGGAAGAAGGATTGTATTTTCCCTCTACCTTATTGCCTTCCAGATCCATAACCACCATATCTTCAGGGGTCAGCATGTCATAATCCACACCGCTGGGCTTAATGACAAACAGGCCGGCTTCTCTGTCGATTCCGCTGACATTGCCCCATGTGTATGTGATCAGTCCTCTTTTGGGAAGCTCCATATTGGCTTCATATACTTTTTTCTTTAGTTCTTCCAGCATAATAGCGTACTATCCTTTCTTTTGACCATGCTAAAATACAAATTCGTATTTTATTCCATGGGCTGTCCGTTCTTTTTGATCTGTATTACACGGATGCCGTGTTCCCGGAATTTATCCACGATCTCTTTTGGGGCTTTTTCATCCGTAATAATATTGACAATGGAACTGACCGGGCAGCTGACAAAGCTGCTGCTCTTTCCCAGTTTCGTATGATCCGCTAAAATATATGATGTGACAGTCACACGCTCATGCATCAGCTGATTGATGCTGACCTCGCTGAGGATTTCCGTGGTCATACCGCACTCCGGGCTGAGTCCGGTACAGCCGATAAAGCTCTTCTTGGCTGTCACCTTATTAATATTATTGCTTGCAAATTCACCAACCATTGCACCCTTGGCCTCACGCAGCTCGCCGCCGCTGAGCACAACCGCAATTTTGGAGGAATGCTCCGTGTAAATTGCCTTGCCGTTGTTGGTGATAACCGTCGCTCTTTTATCCTTAATGTAGCGGATCATTTGCAGGGCAGTGGAACTTGTATTGATAAAGAGGGTATCTCCGTCTTCTACAAGGGATGCTGCATACTCTGCGATCCGCTGCTTATACAACTGAACTTCATCCAGCTCGGTGCCGCCTTCAGAAATATGGTTTGCAACTGTTGCGCCGCCGTAAAAACGCTCCAGCTTTTTTCTGTCTTCCAGATACTGGAGGTCTCTGCGGATCGTCAGAGGCGACACCTGTAATTCTGCCGCCAGATCCTGCACTTTTACCAAACCATTGTCTCTAAGGGCCTGCAATACCTTTTCTCTTCTGGACTCTACGATTTCTCTACTTCTTTTCATATTACTATCATCCACAATACCGTTATGTTATTTGCATTCGTACAATCGAGTACATAATATGCTATAGAAATTGATTTTTATGTCCGAATTAAGCTTTTTATGACAAGTTTTATAAAAACTTATCCGCCAATTATATCATAAATAAAATTAACATCAAGCATACGAAAATACAAGTTTATAGAATGTAGAGCATTGATAGAAAAGAGCAGTATCATAACCAGATAACTGCTCTTTTTATCTAATTATTTCTTAAACTGTCCGTATTTTTCAAAGCACTCTAGAGCATACAGCATAGATTCCTTTGTGGTGCCGATTGCGTCCAAATAGCCGTATTCAACGCCAATCAGACCGCCCTTGTCGGTTGCCCACTTGGAAACCAATTCCTTTGCCTCTTCTTCGATGAGCTTCTTGTCGCCGGTGGGCAGAGTTGCCTGAATGTCAATGGCTGCCTCGAAGCAGATGCGGCCGCGAGCAATCTTGGAAATCTCATCGATGCCAACCAGTCTGGGCTGATGGATGTTGATGATATCAACGCCCAGCTCGATCAGATCTTCCATGATGTCATTGATCTTGCCGTCAGTGTGGAAACGAATATCCATTCCGCACTCATGTGCCTTATCGAAGATTCTCTTGTACTGGGGCTTGAAAATCTTACGGAAAATGTCAGGGGAGATCATAAGGCTGTTCTGGGAACCCCAGTCGTCAGTGGTGTCGTAGCAGTGAATTCTGCCCTTGCCCAGACGGTAAGCCTCTTCGATGATTCCGATCTGATAGTCAGCCAGCTTTTCAGCCATAGCTTCAATCTCTTCCGGCTCTACCAGGCAGTCCATCAGTGTGTTTTCAAAGCCTCTGAGGAAGTGCATACGCTCAAAGATGCACTGGGGGCTGTTCAGCTGAACATACAGGCCCTTTTCTTCTGCTGCAGCCAGAGCTTCTTCCAGGCCCTCAAAACGGCCTTCTGCCTTGGGGTCGGGGAAAACGTAGTTTTCCATGTCTTCCCACTCTTCGATGGGAATATTCTTAACCTGGCCCATGTCGGAGCCGGTCTCGTCGTCGCTTTCCCAGAAGCAGCCCCACTCGTCATACTCACCGTTCTTGGGACGCACCTTCTTGGATACGGTGTACTTTGCACCTTCGGGCCACTTGCTCTTGGGGGGCAGAACAAAGATTCGGCACACATCGCCCTTGCCGGCAATTCGGTCAAAACGAAGGCCGATTCTGTCCGGGCCTGTGAAATTGATATTTCCCTTGATAATCTCGTAACCTGTCATATATACCTCCGGTATCTACATATAAAATGGCAATTTCTTACTTCATCTCGTTGGGGAAGTGCTCCTTCACTGCATTGAGAAGGGTCTCTGTAACAGCAGCGGTGTCAATGAGGTTCTTGGTTTCTGCAATCACAGCATTGCTGGGGGGCAGCATGGAAGCCCACTCGGGACTTGTGAGAACCAGATCGGTGTTGGTAACGTAGCTCAGAGCTTCGCCAAAGGAGCAGGAGTCTACATCTGCCTCGATATTGTGCTCAGCACAGATCTTCTTTACGCTGATCTTCAGAATCGTGCTGGTACCCATTCCATTTCCACATACACATAAAATTTTCAGCATTTTAATTTCCTCCTAGTAGATTGTGGTTTTCTCCTGCATAGCGATTGCTGCGCAGGCCTCCATTTTTCAAAGTCACAATACCGGCCTTACCCTCTCTTTTTCAAAAGGATGCCGGTATCGACATAATGTGAGCCTTTGTCTTAAAAAGATCCCGTTTATGTCACTGTTCTTCTACATCCTATTATAATGAATTTATGATAATTTTCAACCTATTTTTATGAACATTTATCAATATTTATGAATTATTTTCAATTTATGCTTTGGCATCTATCGCTTTAATTTCTTTATTGTACGTTTACACCGGCATGTATGCTCTTTATCGGTCATATAATATCACTTTTACTCTGCCATCGAGCCGTCTCTTCCCTCGCTTCACCTATGATTTAGCAGCATGATAATTCATAGCAATCTGCATTTGCCTGCCTAAATGCAAAAACCTTGAAACGCATGTCCCCCATCTATTTAGACACTGCCTAACAGATGGAGGCGGTTCAGAGCTTTTGCAGCAGATGTTTTTTCGGAATGGGGAATCATTAGAAGTTGGGAAAATGCACAAAATCGATATCAATGATTTGGGTATATAGCAAAAAAGCAAAAAATGGCAATCAGATTTGCAATATTTATGGTCGTTTTTAACATGCAAATCATAAAAGTATCTGTTATGATCTTATTGAATAAGTGGAATTCTGCAAAGAAACACTGGGCAAAAAGGGGAAGTGCATGTGCATTCTTGCAGAAACCATCAATCAAAAATTAGGAGGTATAACAAAATGAAAGAGAATCAAGCATTAGGCAAACTGTTTCACAGGGTACTAATCCGTATGCTTTGCCTTTTGCTAGTGGTAGGAATGCTGCCTTTAGCGGTATTCGCAGAGAGCAACGCAAAAACACCGACAGCAGATCGCTTCGCGTTGACTTACGAAGAGGTTGATATCAATCTGGACAGCGTATACGACCTGCCGTTGTATCTAACTACAGGTTATTATACCGAGCCCAGCGCCAGCGGCAAGATTACATGGGACAGCAGTGAAAAGACAGTTGCTACAGTCAGCCCGGACGGACACGTCCATGCTCTGTCTGCTGGCCAAACGACAATTACCGCTACCCATGCAGATTTCCCCGGTAAAAGTGCAACCTGTAAAGTGAATGTTTACAAGAATCAGTCCTGCACAACTTTCTATTATGTGTCTCCCAACGGCTCCGACACCAACCCCGGTACGGAGGCTTCCCCCTTCAAGACCATTCAGAAGGCAAGAGATACAATCCGTACACTGAAAACACTGCCTCAAGGTGGTGTTACCGTGATTTTAGAGGACGGCAAGTACTATCAGAGCGAAACCATCCTCTTCACCCCGGAAGACAGCGGCACAAAGGAAAATCCCATTGTCTACAAGGCAAGAAATAAGGGCAAAGCCACCATTACCGGTGAAGTCCCCATCACCGGCTGGAAGAAGGCTGAAAATGTCGAGGGTATGGCACCTTCCGCTAATGGAAATGTGTATGTTGCGGATATCACCCCCGGCTGGCGATTCCATGATCTGTATTTAAACGGAGAGCGTCAGCAGATTTCTCGCAGTTTTAATACGGACAACTGGCGTGATTTCCCCAAAATTGACGATAACGGAGCTATCTCCTTTGATGCAGAAAAGGGCTGTAAGGTCATTTTCAGACCGGGAGAGCTGGACGGTCTGGAAGGAAATACCGATATTGAGGTCTCTTTGCAGCCCGTTCTGTACTGGAACCTGATTCCGGCTCTCGTTAACGTCGATCCGGCAAGCAGAACCGGCTACTTGCAGTCCAAGATGCCCTGTACAGCTTCCTGGGCAAAGACCAGCTTCCGTAATCAGGGCTGGTACAACATCCTCAACGCTCTGAAGTATCTGGACGAGCCCGGTGAGTGGTGCGTTGACAGCAAGGCCGGTAAAGTCTACTACTGGCCCCGCAATGCCGAGACTTTGAATACCGATGAGATCCTGGCTGCCAAGCCCTATGAGCTGGTGCGTATGCAGGGCGATGGCGTGGAAAAGAATTTCCAAAACACCGTAAAGCATATCACCTTTGACGGTATTAACTTTACCTACACCGACCGCATGCCTGAAAACGATTATCCCGATGATTGGGTACTCCGTCAGGCAGAGAACCCTGATGCAGCCGTGTATCTGGAAGGTACTTATGGCTGCCGTATTGCAAATGCAGAACTTGCCCATTTGGGTTCCTACGGCATTGCCGCTCAGAGATATGCCCAGAGAAATGAATTCCTCCACAACCGTATCCATGATGTAGGCAGTGGTGGCATTGAGCTGTATGGCTACGGCGTAGGCACAGTGGATGTGAACCATCACAATATTGTAATGTATAATGCCATCCAGGACATGGGCAAGGCTCCTTACCAGCACTCTCCCGCAGTGAGCGTGTTCGGAAGCGGCTATAACGCCATTGCCTACAACTATATCGCAGGTGCCCCCTATGCCGGTATCTCCATTGTGGGCACGGACGAAAACTCTGTCAGCTACACAAATCCCAACACAAGATCCCACATGAACCTGTTCGGCAAGGTTGGCAATCAGTATCAGATTCGCTTTGAGGACCTAAAGGCAATTCCCGAATCCGAGTACGACGGTAACAAGGAAAAGGGTGAGTACTTCTCTATTGGCACTCTGGCTGAAAAGTACCAGCACTCCGACTGCAATGTAGCAGAATACAACATTCTGGAAGATTACTCTCAGGGCATGGACGACGGCGGTGCCCTGTATGCCTGGTACTGCGGTGTCGGCAATGTGTACGCCTACAATATCCTCAAGGAGCAGCTGACCGGATACCGTAAGTGGGTGTTCACCCTGTATATGGATGACCGTGCAATCGGTGTGACACTGTCCGATAACCTGTGTTCCGGCACCTTCACGGATACCATCGACAAGTCCTTTGCCCCCTATAAGAACCGTTGGATTAACAACGACATTAAAAAGTTCCCCGAAAAGCCTGCAAACTTTGATACCGCTCGAAACGCAGTTCTCAAAGAACTGGACGAAAGAGTCGGCGGCTTCCCTATGGGCGAGAGCATCACGCCTGCAATTCTGGCGCCCACCGAGGGCAGCACTGTAAAGATTCCCACCACCTTTATCCTAGAGCACAGCGACAATGCTTCTGCCTACACTGTGGAAATCGCTACGGACAAGGAATTTACCGATGTTGTCCATACCCTGTCCACCCGCTCCAGTGTGGTGACAACCGATGTGCTGGAGTACGATACCCAGTACTATGCCCGTGTAACAACCAGAGAGTATCTGGGCGAGCCTAAGGTCAGTGCTCCCATTTCCTTCCGCACAGATAAGCAGAGCAAGCCAGGCCCTCTGAACGGCACCCGCGTGTCTAACGACATCGATGCAGTCCTTGTCCAGTGGGAGCCTAAGGCAAAAACACAAGTCAATGTGTATCGGAAGGCTGAGGGCGAAACAGATTTCACGCTCATTGCCTCCAATTTGTCCAGCAAGGGATATCTCGATAGCAGCGTTAAAGAAAAGAAAACCTACACTTACAAAGTCGCTCCGGTGAATAAGGCCGGTGAGGGACCCATGAGTGAGGAAATGACCATCACTACCCGTGAGTTGAATGTCCTGTTCTCCGATAACTTCGATAACGGCAAAATCAGCGATCTGTGGACAAACAACAAGGGTGAGAAGATCAACAGCATTCACGGCTACAACGTAGTTGTGGAAAACGGTCAATGGAAGCCGACACCGTTGGTGTTTAACCTCGTTCCTGATAGCAGCTACTATGTCGGCCTAAACAAGGACTGGGCAGACTACGCTGTGGAAATGGATATCCAGTTCAACGGCTTTGCCCCCGGGCACAAGAGATCTTACACCGGTTTTGGTCCCTTTGCCAGAGCCAATACCCCGGAGGGGACTACCAACAAGCAGTTCTATCAGCTCATCTATCGTTCCAAGACCGGCAATCTGGAACTGGTAAGCTGTGATAACGGCTCAAATTGGACAGAGTATGCGAAGATCCCCACCGGCGAGCTTGCCCAGGAGGGTAAGTGGTACAGTATGCGCCTTGAGGCTGTTGGTAAGCGTTTACGGATGTATCTGGACGGTGTTCTGGTTGGCGAATTTGAAAACGACAAATATGCAACAGGCGGTATTGGTTTTAGCTTCATCGAGGAAGTTATGGCTGTGGACAATGTGCGCGTCAGCCAGCCAAAGCAGTATGCGATTACCGCTGACGATGCAATTGCCAACGGCACGGTGACTGCTTCCAGTGACAAGGCTGCACAGGGTTGTATTGTAAACCTGACGGCTGCCCCGGCTGAGGGCTATCAGCTGAAGCACTTCACCTTGGACGGTGTACCTCTGAAGGGCGAATCCTTCGTTATGCCCGGTAAGGATGTGGTTGTTTCGGCGGTGTTTGAAAAGCCCGTTGTGAAGAATGATCTGGAAAAACGGTATAACGAGCTGAAGGATCTTACAAATGACCACTATTCCCAGGAGACATGGGATGCATTTACCGCGGCTCTGAAAAACGCCAAGGATGTGCTGGAGAACAAGGCTGCCGATCAGGCAACCGTAAATGCAGCACTCAAAACACTGAACGAGACTTATGAAAAGCTTACAAAGAACCACATCTTCACTCACGTGGAAGCAAAGGAAGCAACCTGCACTGAGACCGGTAACAAGGAATACTGGACTTGCAGCGGCTGTGGTAAGCTGTTTGCTGACGAGAACGGTACAGTTGAAACCACTTTGGAGGAAGTAACCATTCAGGCAATCGGCCACAAGCTGACCAAGGTAGATGCTAAGAAAGCAACCTGCACTGAGGCTGGTAACATGGAATACTGGACTTGCGCAAACTGCGGCAAACTGTTTGCCGACGAGGACGGCAAGACCGAAACAACTCTGGAGAAGGTAACCATTCCTGCAACCGGCCATAGCTTTGGCGAGTGGACACAGACCAAGGCTCCTACCTGCACAGAAGCTGGTGAGGAGATCAGAACTTGTGGTTGCGGCACAACCGAAACCCATGCAATCCCGGCTCTGGGTCACAAGCTGACCAAGGTAGATGCCAAGAAAGCAACCTGTACCGAGGCTGGTAACATGGAATACTGGACTTGCGCAAACTGCGGCAAACTGTTTGCCGACGAGTTCGACATGGCCGAAACGACTCTAGAGGAGGTAACCATCCCTGCAACCGGCCATAGCTTTGGCGAGTGGACACAGACCAAGGCTCCTACCTGCACAGAAGCTGGTGAGGAGACCGGAACCTGTGGTTGCGGTATGACCGAAACCCGTGTCATTCCGGCTCTGGGTCACAAGCTGACCAAGGTAGATGCTAAGGATGCGACCACGACTTCTGAGGGCAACATTGAGCACTACATTTGCTCTGACTGTGGCAAGTACTTCTCTGATGCAGAGGGCAAAAACGAAATTGACAAGGACAGTGTAGTTATCGATAAGGTAACTCCCAAGCCCGATCCTAACGGCCCTGTACAGACTGGCGATAACTTTAACGTTATGTGGGTTGGCACTATCATGGTTCTGGCTCTTGCTGGGGCTGCAACGCTTGCAGTTGTAAGTCTGAAAAAAAAGTATAATTAAAACAGAATGCGCCGGCTCACTTAGGTGAGTCGGCGCATCATTTATTTTACGCTCGTTTTTCGGTACTGCCCCGGAGGAAGTCCGGTGTATTTTTTAAAAGCACGGATAAAGTTTGCGTAATTGTTGAAACCACATTTTTCTGATACTTCCTGAACTGTTAGGGGCTGCTGTAGCAGCCGGGTAGCTTTGAGAATCCGCTGGCTCATAATATACTGGCTGATGGAGCAGCCCATATAGGAACGGAACATGGCATTTAGGTATGATACACTCAAAAAAACCTGCTTGGACAGCTCTTCCAGAGTCATATCCTCGGACAGGTGATCGTTAATGTAGGTGACGATGGTCTGAATTCGCTGGATGGCTACGTCTTCTGGGTTGGTATCGGCTTTGGCAGCACTGTGGGCAAGGGTGCTGATGTGCATAAGAAGATCCGTAAATGCCAGCTTTCTCACAAGAGGCTGTTCTGGCCGCTTACTGGGTTTACTCAACAGCATCAGCTTTTGAAACATTACCATGTAGGTGTGCAGCTGGTCAGAATCAAGAGAGAGTACGGCGGGATGCGCCTTCTCTTCAAAGCAGGAAAGAAAGTCATAATATTTACACATATCCTGTGCGTAGATCGGATTAAATTCCAGCACATATCTGTCGAACTGCCCAGAACCATCGTAAATGATACCATGTACATCGGTGCTGTTAAGAAGAATCAGAGTACCCGGATTCACACGGAAAACCGTGTCGTTAATCAGAACGTGACAGTTGTGGGAACAGCACAGCAAAATCTCGTAGAAGTTGTGGGTATGCACCCGGTTGCCGGTAACGACATTGGCAATGGTGTGTTTGATACGGAAATCTCCCTCAAAATTCTGATGAAAGAAGCTGGTGACGGGATTGGAAACAGAGGAGGGAGTTGGGGCGGAATGCAACATAGGAACACTCCTTTTGTAAGACGAATTGCAGAAAAATTTCCCCCATCTCCAAGGGAAAAACAGTTGATTTTATAAAATTATACTACACTGTCACTTCGTTTACAAGGGGTATTTCGCAGACAGACGGAACAGCAAGCAAAATAAACAAAATACCGCAGGGCTATTTAGTGAATGAGCGCAAAGGAAAAAATCAACAGTAGAATTTGCAATATTTTAAGTGGAATGTGCAAAGAAATCGGCAGAACAATCTGATATGGTATGCTTAAAGTTAAAGCGAAGAAATGATTTGGGAACCGTACACAAGGGGAAATACACCGTTATATCACACTTCCTTTGCACACGATAGAACCCACAGCAGCAACTTCCTGTGTCCAAATTCACTGACCCTGTGATACTGCGGGGCTGTAACAGAACGGCGTTCGAAAGACTGCAGCAGAATCATTTCCCCATTTAAACTAAAGGAGATTGAAGGTTATGTTTCATCAATCTGATGCATGTGTTCCCGGCAACTTTCAAGACGACAGTTCTGTTCTGCGTATGACGGTTTCCAAAACGCAGGAACATGCATTTGCAGAATTTTTATTTGATTTTGATGCGGACGGAGAGGAATATTTGTTGCTCCCCGCCTGCTGCTATAACGGCAATCGCTTCAAAGTCCTGAAAAAGCCCTATAGCCCCCGCTTCACTCTGGAGGAAAGCTCCGTGGATATGCCCGTGACCATAACGGATGTTATCCGCCTCAACGAGGACGGCAGCGGTAAGGTGGAAATTACCACCGGTGATGTAAGCGTGCCCTGTGTGGGCGTGTATTCTGAGAGCCGCAAGGAGGGTATTCTATTTTTTACTATTCAGCAAATCGGCGGTATAAATCTGGGACTAAGCTATGAAAAAGGTGTAATCGGCGTGTCCTACCCCCATATGCGTCGGGAAAAAATTTACCGCTGGCCCTTTATGCAGGAAGCTTCCGATCCCGGTATGACCCTAACTGCCGGTCAGACCATTGAGATTCCCTATAAGCTGATGCAGTTTCACTGTGAAAGTCTCGAAGCATTTTACCGGGTATTCTTTGAGAATCGGAAGTGCATGGGGTTGGACGATGCCCTGCCGGAGCATCTGCCCTTTGAAGAACAGTTTGAAATCCAGAAAAACAAGTTTAACGCCTTGAACTGGCGGGAGATCGGCGGTTTCTACGGTGTAGGCACCAATGATTCCGTGTACCAAGTATGGCAGCCCGGTTGGGTAGGCGGCGGTATGTCCAGCTATGCCTTGATGAAGTTAGGCGGTCCTCTGGAATGGGAGCGGGGCATGGATACACTGCGGCACGCCTTCCGTACCCAGACAGAAACAGGCTTTTTCTATGATGTAACCGATAAGTATGGCCACCCGGTTCATAACCACCCCACGGGTATTCATCAACTGCTGATAAGAAAGGCTGGCGATCTGCTGCTGTTCCTGTTTAAGCACTTTAACCTTATCAAGGAGAGAGGTTTGCAGGTGCCTGTAGAGTTTGAGGAGGGTGCAAGGAAATCCGCGGATGCCTTTGTAAAGCTGTGGGATACCTACCACCAGTTTGGTCAGTTCGTGGATGTGGAGAGCGGTAAGCTTATTACCGGCGGCTCTACCAGCGGCGCCATCGTTCCGGCAGCCCTTGTGGCGGCTTACCGTTACTTTGGAGAGAAACGCTATCTGGAAGTTGCACTGGAAAGCGGAGAGCTGTACTACACCCGGGATGCCCAAAAGGGCTATACCACCGGCGGTCCCGGAGATATTCTTCAGGGACCTGACAGCGAAAGCGCTTTTGCATTCCTGGAAAGCCTTGCGACGCTCTATGAGGAAACCAACGACCCCAAGTGGCTGGAGCGGGCAGAGTTTATGCTCTGGCAGTGCAGCAGCTGGGTTGTCAGCTATAACTATCGCTTCCCGGAGAATAGCGAATTCGGCAAAAAGGATATGAAGACGGTGGGTACTGTATTTGCAAATGTGCAGAATAAGCACTCCGCCCCCGGTCTGTGTACCTCCTCCGGCGATTACATCTACAAAATCTACAAATGGACAGGCAACCGTATGTATCTGGAATTACTGCGGGATATTGCCTTGACAATCAGTCAGTATATGTCTACCGATGCACGCCCCATCTACTCCTGGGATGTGCCCAAGGATGCAAGCCTTTTGCAGGATGATTCTATCCGTGCAGAACCGGAAAAACTGCCTCAAGGCTTTATTTGTGAAAGAGTCAATATGTCTGACTGGGAAAGCTCCCGCTGCGTAGGCGGCGTGTTTAACGGCAGCTGCTGGTGTGAGACCAGTAACCTGCTGACCCTGGCAGAAACTGTGGAGTTACTGAAGAAGGAGAGCGTAGCATGACACATTACGAAAGAGTCCGTGCAACCATCGATCACAAGCCGGTAGATCGTGTGCCCCGTGATTTTTCCGGGGAGCCGTATATCTGGGAGATGCTGGAAAAGCACTTTGAAACAGAAAACCACGACGATATTTTGGATAAACTGGGGGTGGACCGCCGCTCTGTTGGCCCGAAATACATTGGTCCGGAACTGAAAACCTTTGAGGACGGATCTTTTGAGCATATTGTTTCCGGCGGTCCCGTTTATAAATCCTTCCCTTCTGCCAACGGCATTATGGTGGATTCCATTGTGAAATTTCCCTGGGCAGATGTGGAAGAGCCGGAGGATTTGGAAGGCCGTTGGGGCTGGAACGGAAAAAAAGAGTGGTGGGACTTCTCCTATGTCACGAAGCGCATTGAAGAGCTAGAAGAGCGGGGAGAGTACTGGATTACTGCCCACGGCGACCCCTCCGGTATGCAGCACATTTCCATGTGGGCTGGGGACGAGATGTTCTTGATGACTCTGGCCGGGGATGAGGATTTAGCGGTAGCCATGATCGAAAAGCATAACGAGAACCGCCTGTGGCATGCTCTGAACACGCTGGAAGCCGGTAAGGGTAAAATTCACGAGCTGAACGGTGGCGGCGATTATGGTGCGCAAAGCAGCATGCTGATTTCTCCTGAGATGTTCCGCAAGTACTTTAAGCCCCTGTATGTGAATTTCTATAAGGAGATCAAAAAGAACTACGATGTGGAAATCTTCTTCCACTCCTGCGGTGCCATTGAGCCGATTATTCCTGACTTGATTGAGGCTGGTGTCACCATTCTTGACCCCATCCAAACCAGCGCTGTCGGCATGGAGCCCCGTGGGCTCAAGCAGAAGTATGGCAGCAAGCTGTGCTTCCACGGTGGTATCGATGTGCAGTCCTTCCTGCCCTTTGCAACTCCTGATGAGGTGCGCGCCAAGGTGAAGGAGAACTGTGAAATTTTAGGCAGCGATGGTGGCTATATCATTGCTCCCTCTCATGCGGTACAGCCGGATACCTCCCTTGAGAACATTCTGGCAATGTACGATCTGACTGTAGAGGATAAATAATTTCTATAAAATGGCTTCAAAATAAACAGCAGAGATTGTCAAACGAGTGATTCCATTTGGGGGTTCTCCCCGGATTCCCTATAATTTCGATTCCAACCGCATTCCAGCAGATGGAATCGAGTTTAGGGAAGACATCATGTTGGTGTTTGTCCCGCCGAAAGAACCGTCAATAACAGAAACGAGTGGGGTGTTGTCTATCCGCCAATCGGAAGCTCTTTGGGCAAGCCGAAGGAGTTCCCACTGGTGGGAACCGAAAGTCTGGACAGATACACCTTCCCGGACTTTGCAGAAGCATAGCGGTTAACACTATGCGCTGCTAAATCCGTGAAAACAGCAGGATTCGCTTTAGTTTAAAGACACTCTTGCCCATAGTACAAACTACATCAAAGATTACCGCTGTCACACGGTTCTATCACAAATGTCGGGGTTAGGCGATTGAGCCTGGCCCCGACATTTATAATAGAACCAAAACAAAAGGGCCTTGAAAGGCATTTTACCCTTCAAGGTCTTTTGATCTTTATCTGTTAAGAAAATCCGAATTAGTCGGACAGTTTACTCTTCTGTATCATGAGGTTTATGGTTGATTGCCTGGATGATACAGCCAATACCGGAAATCAATGCAAAAAGGATTGCAATGCTAAAAACAGCAGCTTCGCTATTTGTCATGAAGCATCCCACAAAGAATCCTACAAATGCCATTACTGCCATAATCACTACTGCCAAAATTGCTTTCATAAAAATCACTCCTTCTAAAATTTATCTGTTAGAATTATTTTGATAAGTCTGTCTGTTCAGAAAATTGGAATAGGTCGAACAGTTTATTCTTCCGTTTCAATCGGCTCGAACACCTGTTTCACATCCATTGGAATGGTAAAAGTTATATTTTCTCCATTTTCATCGGTAACAGAAAGCTCAAAATACAAATTATGTTCAAACGTAGAAACATCTATATTGAAATTTAATATTGTTCCTGATATTTGCCCTGTTTCCTGATTTTTTAAATCAAATGTTGATCTTTCATTTATCATAGCATTATTCATTATCGTATGATTTTCACCGCCATTATCTATATAATATTCAAAGCTATGTCCAGAAATATTTTTGAAATCATCTATTTTGAGTTCTAATTTACCTCCATAAAAAGTTTCTTGTTCTCCACCAATCACAGCAATACCGTTAATAATACGAAATTCATCACATTCTCCAGAAAAGGAATAGACCTTCTGCACAAGCGCTTTACCTTTCTTTCCGCAGCCGGCCAATGTCAGAACCATACCCAAAACTAAAACTAATGATATAACTTTTTTCATAGAAATCACTCCTTCCAAGATTTGTCTGTTATCTTTATCTTGATATATCTGACTGTTCGGAAAATCCGAAGTTATCTGACAGTTGATGGCAGAAATTCATTTTATTGGTGTGCCTATATGCTTCTCCTGACGCCACTGAGGGACATCGCCATCATTTCCCCAATATTCATCCATAAAAGCGATTTTATCACCACGCATCTGAATAAAAGAAGTGCTGTGGCAGGAAATTCTGAAATCTGTACTGCATACATGGGTGGCAACAATAAACATATCCTGTGTTTGTATTATTTTTTCAATTTTGCCAGTCCAATCCCCCGGATATTCACAGTTGGCCTGAATATACTCTTCCACGTTAAAATGTTCATTGGTATT
>RCNI01000890.1_pt1 | contig 17240 bp, 15 predicted proteins | sample 2041151 | NCBI WGS metagenome assembly RCNI01 (sample SAMN09708214, study PRJNA481090) | feces metagenome | isolation source: feces | place: Antarctica: Albino Rookery | reverse complement strand
TCTTCATCTGTGACTCCTTAAACTTAAGTTCTATCTCTAGAACGGGGTGAATGCTTTATTTCTAAAGCACGGTACTGGTTTCCGACCAGCACACATAAGTTTTTACATAATACCATTGTTTTCTGAACATGCATTTGAGCGGTAAGATCAATGACATTTGCCCACATATTATACAAATGAGTCTTTAGATTTACATATCTGGAAAATAGGAAAGAATTGCAAAGTCTTTTATAAACAGAAGCACCATTGCCCTACAATGAAGAAAAGAAAACAAAAAGGAGATCTCAGATGCTCTTAACCATAGATGTGGGAAACACCCAAACCACCTTGTGCTTGTTCGACAAGGATCAAACTATCGCCAAGCAGTGGCGCATGGCCACCGACACAACTGATACAACAGATCAGCTTCATGAGAGGCTTTTTGGATACTTCCTCATGAATAACCTCTCCATCGACATTGTAAGCAAAGCAGCACTTGCAAGCGTTGTTCCAATTCTCGCACAGAGATGGGAAGACTGTATCATGGAGCTCTATGGCTTTAAGCCTTACGTTGTAGACCCTACTAAGGATTGCGGCATGCCAATCGACATGCCTTATCCAACTCAAGTTGGAGCAGACCGCATTGCTAACGCTCTTGCTGCAAAAGAGCTCTACGGTGCCCCTTGCATCGTTGTAGATTTTGGAACAGCAACAAATATCGATGTTGTAGACCATAAGGGAGCATTCTGCGGAGGGGCTATCATGCCAGGGTTTATGCTCTCGGCCCAAAGCCTCTTCTCACGAGCAGCAAAACTCTCTAGCGTAAACTTAGTGGCTCCAAAGCATGCTCTTGGACGTACAACCGAAGAAGCTTTGCAGTCTGGAATGGTAATAGGAGCTGCAGCTCAGATTGAAGGCCTCGTTGCTCGAATCCAAAAGGAGCTTGGAGATACTTCAATTCCTGTAGTTGCAACAGGAGGGGTTGCCCCTGTCGTTATGCAGGCAACAGATATCTTCGATCACCATAATCCAGATCTTACGCTTTTGGGTGTAAAGAAAATATACGAACATAATACTCGCTAAACATAAAGGCGGAAGCTATGATGCTTCCACCTTTATTACTTACCTCTAAATTTTAGGTAATAGGAACACTCATCCTAGGCGCTATTCTGTACAAATCAAAATAGCCTCTCCTGGAGCGAATGATTTTTCCTTCTCATTCTCATCCACGACGATTGCGTGGCCCCAAACGTCCAATCCACCGAAGTAACCAACATGGATGAGCTTGCCTTCTGGAGTTTGAACAAGCGTATCTTTACCAAGCTCTTTTACGTAATCGAAGTACTCATTCAAGCATTGAGATACCGGACCGGCAAGGATCTTCTTATCCACGACACCCTGCCTCCAAGCTTCAAGTTCATCAGATACCCTAAGCAGGATGTTATCAATTTCGGTATCTGAAAGAAGATCGCCAAATGCAAAGCTTACAACCGCAAATAGTCCACCTTTAAAGCCTGCTGATACTGAAATTTCTCCTAGAGGAGAGCCTGCTTGCATAAGTCTACATGGCCACTGAATATGAATGTCAGAACGCGTAGCTTCAAGAGCATGAACGCACGCAAGGGTTGCAATAAACGATGCACCTTCAATGTATCCCATGGGAATATCATTCAATGTTTTATATACAGAAAGTTCAGTCTTGCCATCTTTCCTAAGGAGCAAGGCAGATTTATCCTGAGCCCCCTGATAGGCAAGGTCTTTTGTAAGTTCAGAGACATTACCTTCTTCAATTTCCATAATTGTATCTAACATATATAACCTATCTAGAATCAGTTTTCAGTACAGAAAGCTCCCCTAGGTCACGGGTGACCTTTCCTACCCTAAACTCAGGATCTACTACATCAATTCCCTGAGAAGCTAAGAAGCGAGTTGGATTTATCATCAAATCCTGCATAGGACGTAAAACAAAGTCACGCTCTCCCATACGTGGATGAGGAAGCTCAAGAAGATCTCCTGCATGAACCTCGTCTTCCATCCAGAGCAAATCAAGGTCAATAGTACGAGGACCAGAGTGACTGCCGCCAAGCCTCTTGCGCCCAAGGCCCTCTTCAATCTGCAGAAGATGTTTAAGCAGTGTAAGAGGGGTAAGCTGGGTCTTAATTTCGCAAACAGCATCGACAACGGTGGTTTCAAGCCCATAGGCAGGCTCGGTATCATACGCATGGGATACGGCAACGACCTTTGTGAGAGGAAGCTTATTCATCTCCTCCAATGCTTTTTGCAAGTATCCTTTACGATTGCCCACATTACTACCAAGCGCTACATAAGAGCGCTTTTCAGTACTATGAACACTTGTCCAATAGCCATCTAATACATCACGCACAAGCTCAACGTTGTGAACTCGTACGATGTTAGCCCCCTGCTCAATAGCTCCCACACACATACCAGCTGTTAGAGCGTCTCTCTCAAGAGGAGTTGACTCTCCCTTTAGGATACCCGTCATCCTTTTGCGAGAAAGAGCACACATTACAGGATATCCCATTGTCGATAAACGTCTAAAGGATTTCTGGATTGCGAAGTCTTCATGGGCGGTTTTGCCAAAACCGGCACCTGGATCTATGCAGATACGGTTTTTGGAAATCCCTGCCTTTTCCAACATGCGCGCACGATCTAGCAAAGTTCCTTTTATATTACGGACAACTTGCTCGTCATTTGCAGATGATGAAAGAGCATAGCTCGATGCCGAAGAGCTCATAAGTGTATTTAGCGAATCAATCGATTCACGGCTTTTCTCAAGCTCAACATGGGTATGTGGCTTTTTATCCTCCATACAAGATCCAGCATGCATGATGATACATCCAGCACCGCTATTAGCTGCCACCTCAATCATGGCAGGATTTGAGAAGCCTTCAACATCATTAATGATAGCTGCTCCCAAATTTACACAGAGCTCAGCCACTTCAGGATGACGTGTATCAATGCTTACGATTGCTCCACGCTCCACAAGCTTACGAACAACTGGGACAACCCTTTGAGCTTCTTCATCAGGAGAAACTGGCGTGAATCCAGGACGAGTCGACTCTCCTCCCACGTCGATGATATCAGCACCCTGATCGAGCATCATGAGCGCGTGAGCAACTGCCGCTTCACATGTGTCATGCTCCCCACCGTCTGAAAACGAGTCAGGAGTTACATTCAAAACACCCATGATGCGAGGTCTATCCATTGCTAATTTAAATCCGCCACACATCCAATGTGTACAGGTATTTAGTGCCATAGTATCACCTAAAATATCGAACCTTATACGTTTAGCTGCCCTCTTCTATATACCCAAGAGTGAAAGAGCTTCTCTACGTTCTTCTTTATCGCAAAGAGAACCCAGCGTACATATTGTACGAGTCTTGGCGGACATCTTAGAAACTCCTCGCATACTCATACACATATGCTCAGCCTCAAGGACAACAATTACACCCTCGGCGCAGATTCCCTCTTCAATAGCATGGGCTATCTGCTGAGTCATACGCTCTTGAATCTGAGGTCGACGGGCAAAAACGTCGACGCAACGAGCAAGCTTAGAGAGGCCACAAACCTTCCCCTGAGCACCAGGAATATACCCAATGTGGGCCTTGCCATAAAAAGGGAGAAGGTGATGTTCGCACATGGAGTAGAAAGGAATATCCTTTACGACAACCATTTCATGGGAATCAACATCGAAGGTTACTTCGAAGAGCTCTTTTGGATCCTGATAGAGTCCACCCATAAGCTCCTGCATAGAGCGAGAAACACGAGATGGGGTGTCTAGAAGACCTTCTCGTGAAAGGTCTTCGCCTATCCCCTCAAGGATGAGCCTTACACCCTCTTCAATCTTTGCCTTGTCCATTGAATTATTTACCTGCGACATTGTCGCTCCTTTATGGAATTTAGTTATGTGACTTACATTGTACTGACCATTTATATTCAGAAGAGCTTCTCGTTGCTCTATTCTATAATCGTGAGTCAGACACGTTTAACTTCTTATGTATCTTAGGTACTATAAGTACTACGTAATGACTATACAGGCAATGGTAGCTCTTGCCCTGATTTACTTACAATTTCACCAATCATATAGAAGAGGAAATATGAGTACAACATATAAGCTTATTAGCTGGAATGTGAATGGACTTCGTGCTGTTGAAGGCAAAGACCCCTCATTTACCCAGATTTTCACAGAGCAGGATGCAGATGTGTTCTGCCTTCAGGAAACGAAGCTCCAAGATGGACAAATCGAACTCGATCTTCCTGGATATCATCAAACCTGGAGCTATGCGGAAAAGAAGGGATATTCTGGAACTGCTGTTTTCAGCAAAGAAGAACCTCTCCAGGTAATTCATCACATTGACACCGAAGAGGCCGATAACGAAGGTCGCATTTGCGCTTTGGAGTTTAAAGATTTCTGGCTTGTGGACGTCTATACTCCAAATGCTCAAAATGAGCTTAAGCGCCTTGATACGCGTATGGCTTGGGATGAGAAGTTCCGATCATTTCTTAAGGAACTTGAAGCTACAAAACCTGTTATTTCCTGTGGAGATTTCAATGTAGCTCATCATGAGATTGACCTTAAGAACCCTAAGAGCAATAGAGGCAAGGCTGGCTTTAGCGATGAGGAGCGCGAAAGCTTCACTAAGCTTTTGGATGCGGGATTTACCGATACATTCCGCCACCTCTACCCTGACACCCTCGATGCTTATAGTTGGTGGAGCTACCGCTTTAAGTCTCGAGAGAGAAACGCAGGCTGGAGAATCGATTACTTCATTGTGTCTGATGCCATCGCATCACAGATTCAAGATGCCCGCATTCTGACTGACGTCTACGGATCAGATCACTGCCCTGTTGAACTAACTATTGAGTTTTAATTACATTTCTAATGAAAGAGGAGGTATCTCTCACGAGATACCTCCTCTATTTGTACCTACGCTAAGTAGGCCATATTTGCTTATTCAGAAGCTTTCGTTGTGTCAGAAGATTCTGAATCTTCCTGAAGCGCCTCTTGCTGCTCAGCAACTTCTACATCAGCAGCACTAGCATCTTCAACACTAGAACCTTCTTCGGCCTTATCTGCAGCGTCAGATACCTCAGTAGACTTTTCCTCTACTTCAGAATCACTCTTCTGTGATAGACCAAACTCTTCCTCTGTCCAGCATCCATCAAGCAAAGCCTTGAGCTCTTCGCCCTCAACGGACTCTTTAACCAAAAGCACCTTGGCCATAAGGTCGATGCGCTCCCTATATTCAGTCAGTATCTGAGTTGCGCGCTCATGTGAATCGTTCATAAGCTTGGATACTGCGTTGTCAATCGCTAGAGCAGTAGCATCGCTGTAGTCTTGGCTATGTGCATAATCACGACCAAGGAATACCTCATGCTGTGGCTCTCCAAAGACGCGAGCGCCCAATGCATCATCCATGCCGAACTCAGTTACAATCCTGCGAGCAATACGAGTCGCACGCTCGAGGTCGTTAGAAGCACCCGTGGTAATATCGTCGCAGAAGAGCTCTTCAGCTGTACGACCACCGAGGAATACAACAATCTCATCAATGAGAGACTTGCGTGACTGAAGGAAGTGATCTTCCTCAGGAAGAGATAAGGTGTAACCCAAAGCCTGACCACGACCTACGATTGTGATCTTGTGAACAGGGTCGGCATTAGGAAGCATGTGTCCAATCAAAGCATGACCACTTTCGTGATATGCAATGGTAACACGCTCAGATTCTGTCATTACACGATTCTTAAGCTGTGGACCTGCAATACTACGCTCCATTGCCTCTTCAATTTCAATCATGGAGATTGACTTCTTCTTTGCACGGACAGCCAAAAGCGCTGACTCATTCATCAAGTTAGCAAGGTCGGCTCCAGTAAAGCCAGGGGTTAGCTTTGCGATAGTTTCGAAGTTGATATCTTCGTCGAAGGTCTTATTTGCCGCATGAACCTTCAAGATTTGCTCGCGACCTTTTACATCAGGACTACCTACCGTAATGCGTCGGTCAAAACGACCAGGACGCAAGAGTGCAGGATCTAAGACATCAGGGCGGTTTGTAGCTGCTAGCAAAATTACTGAACTTTGCTCACCAAATCCATCCATCTCAACGAGAATCTGATTGAGGGTCTGCTCACGCTCATCGTGGCCTCCTCCAACACCAGTTCCACGCTGACGTCCAATAGCATCGATCTCATCGATGAAGATGATAGCAGGGCTTGCCTCATTTGCAGCCTTGAACAAGTCACGAACGCGACTTGCACCAACGCCTACATAAAGCTCAAGGAATTCAGAACCAGATACGGAGAAGAATGGAACCTTCGCCTCTCCTGCAATAGCTTTTGCAAGCAAGGTCTTACCCGTTCCTGGAGGGCCAACGAGAAGTGCACCACGAGGAATCTTTGCACCCATCTTGCGATACTCTTCAGGATGAACGAGGAAGTCTTTAATCTCCTCGAGCTCCTCAACAGCCTCGTCAATACCTGCGACATCCTTAAAAGTAACTTTAGGATGTTCAGCTTGCTTCATCTGCTTCTTATTCATTCCTGGATTCATAGACTTCATATTCTTTACGAATAGAACAATCAGGAAAACAGTAAATCCAGCAGAAGCAACGCTGATCATATCTGCAGTACTTAAGCCATCATTAGCCTTGATCTGGTAATTGACATCTGGATACTTAGCCATAAACTCGTTAAAGCTATCATATCCCGCCCAAGATGAGATGAAAGGCTTTTCGATAGTAGACCCAAGCTGATTGGATCCCACAATAATACCCTCGATATTGAGGGTTGTCGGATCGTAGGTAACGTCTTTTACCGCGCCTGCTTCTACAGCCTGAGTAAACTGGCTTGTAGAGAGCTTGTTGTTTGCATTTAATCCAGAGAAGAAATTTCTCCAGGCAAAGAAAACACCTACAACAATCAGGAAGATAATAAAGGCCTTCTTGGCGCCGCCTGACTTCTTTGGAGAAGAACCAGAATGCTTAGGCATTTTAGGAAGCTTTGAAGAATCTGGCTTTTCAGGCTTTTGAGGGGATTGCAAATTATCTTGTGACACATTTCTCCATTCTAACCGCCAAGGCCGCAGCTAGCGCCGCGGCCTGCGGATAACTTAACTCTATTTGCTAAGGATATCTTAGCTATATACCTCAGGCTTGAGAATACCAACATAAGGAAGGTTACGATACTGCTCAGAGTAATCCAAGCCATAACCTACAATGAAGTTATCCTCAACATGAGTACCTACATACTTAGGATCAATTGCAGCAGAGCGTCCTTCAACATCCTTAACGGTGAAGGCACATACCTCAACAGATGCAGGATTTCTGCTCTTGAGCATATCTACCAGGAAGTTTAGAGTAAGACCGGTGTCGAGGATGTCTTCAGCGATAATAACGTGACGACCCTCAATCTCGGTATCGAGGTCTTTTACAATACGAACAATTCCTGATGAGGTAGTTGAATCGCCATAGCTTGAAACTGCCATAAAGTCGATTCCAACAGGGCACTTAATCTCACGAATAAGATCTGCAGTAAATACAACAGCTCCTCGTAGAATACAAATAACAAGTGGGTTTTTATCGGCGTAGTCTTTTGTAATGGCTTCTCCAAGTTTACGGTTGATCTCTCGGATGTCCTCTTCGCTTAAAACTACTTCTTGGATGTCCTTGTGGAGGTCGTTCATGAGTGGCCCTTTCTGTAAGCAACTACCAATATTTAACCCTTACGGAAACTTAATTGTATAAATTCTTTAGTCGTTTGACGACAAGAATAGCGCTCATCGGTGCGAATACCAGCAACACACATAATAGATGCACCATTTGCATCTTTGATGAGGGGAACCTGACTTCGCTCATGTGTTGGAATCTTTGCTTCATGCAAAATATCAGATACAAGTTTTAACTTTCCACCCATTCCATAAGGCTGAATCGTATCACCCTGATGAATAGTGTCGATTAAAAGTTTAATATCTGAATCCTCTTCATCGTTGAGCCTACAAGTATCAATAAAGGCTACTTTTCGTTTACCCTGAATACAGCAGTTGCGAACATAATTTTCGACATTATCACAAGAAACTTTAACCCTCTTTGCTTCAATCTCCCAATTGCCAAACTTTACGCTTCCAGGGACTAACAATACCTGAGGATCTAACGTCACTTCTTGAAAAAGGCGGAAGTATAAAAGCCCGCTCTCAATACGTACATCGATACCTTCAGGAAGGGATGCAGAGCTTAATTCATTATCCAGAATCGCTATGACATCTTTAATATGGGAAGAAGTAAGACGAATGTCGGGGTAAACCGTAGATACTGCAAGCACAATAACTCGTCTTAAGATAGCAGGATGATGTTTGCTCAAATCATCAACGCGCAGTGAAACACAGCCCTGAGCAGACTCGGCAACAGCATCCTGAAAAGAGACTCTTGCCTGCTGGCTCATATACTCATCTTCATCGGTTAGAATATCGCACATCGCACTTATCTTCTGAGGTACATCGGGGACCCTCTCCTTGATTACAGGTAGAATACGGTACCGAACGAAGCTGCGCAGATAGGTTGTATCGGAATTAGTTTGGTCGATTCTCCAATCAATATTGCGCTCCCTTAGATACTCTTCAAGCTCCTCATGCGTATATTCCAAAAGAGGACGAACAATCTGGCGCCTCTTTCGTGAAATCGAAGTGAGTCCACTCAAGCTCGATCCACGCATCATGTTCATTATGAAAGACTCTGCTCTATCATTGGCATTATGAGCTGTGAGAATCCTACCCGCGCTGATGTCAACATCTTGCTCCTGGCAAAGCTCAGCTAAATACTTCTGAGCTTCAGCATATCGAATCTCACGACCAGCGTTTTCTAGATTTCCTCCAAACGCCGAAGACTCATCCTCGACAGCTCGACGAATGATACGAGAACGCAGTTTGAACTGCTCACAAATCTCTCGCACATAGCACTCATCTGCATCAGATTCGTCTGCTCTTAAGCAATGATTGAGATGAAATACGGCTATCCTGTCTCGTGAAATAGGTGCCCTACCTCGACCATCTTGAATGTCGAGAGAATCAAAGAGTGCTTTATACAAAAGAGCAACAGAGTCTGCGCCTCCTGAAACACAAACGACAACAGGAGCAAGATTGCTTTGGTGAGAGGTGGATATGCAGTTGTCTGGAGTATAATTTTTATTAGATTCCATAAGTCTCTATTCTGTTGCTTTGGAATTCATTAAGATATTGATACAAGCATTGAAACATATGACTATGTGCTTATTTAGACACAGTTTTAGTCATATTGTGTTTATTCGCTTTGTTAACGCATAAATTAGCATTAATATTTAAATGTGAGTCAGATTATAACAATTATCACGTACTATTTTAAATAATAGTTTACAAGGAGTATGTTATGGATGAAGCAAGACGCAAGAATCCAAACCGAGATACCGAAGTTTCTGAGTTTCGCTCACGCACTCAGCATTCATATAAACGCCCTGAACGTCGCTCTGTTGGATCGATTAACGATTGGCAAGACGACGAGGTAAAAGCACAAGCTGAAGAGGAACTTATCCCACAAGGAAAGTTGACTCGTAAGCAAAAGCGCCAGATGCCACAGCTCAAGCATGATATTTCATATGGACAGTATCTGCACAAGCCAAAGAATCAGCGAGCTCTCTTTACCTCTCAGGCAACCAAGTATCGAAACAAGCAAATAGCACGCGGTGTTGCATTTCTCGTTTTTCTTGCTCTCATCTACGTATTCGTTAAGTACTACTATTAAAGTTCGAAACGATTGACAGGATAGCCTGTCAAAAGGAGAGTTATGAAGAAATTCATGAAAGAATTCCGCGAGTTCATCAACCGCGGCAGCGTAATGGACATGGCAGTCGGTATGATTGTAGGTAGTGCATTTACCGCAATCGTTACCTCTTTGATTAAAGACATTATCAACCCGCTCATCTCTGCCTTGACTGCTGGTGCCGACAAAGACGCACCTGCATTGAGCTTGCAGATTTTCTCTACAGGAGAATATATCAACTTTAGCCCATTTATTGGCGCTATCTTGAACTTCCTTATCACAGCATTCGTTGTATTCTTGCTCATCAAGGCTGTAAATAAGAGCAAAGAAGCTGCCGAGAAGCTCGCTGCTGCTACCTTGAAGAAGGAGCTCGACGAGCAGGAGGAAGCACCTGCAAAGCCAACCTGCCCTTATTGTGCGCAGGAAGTTGCAGAGGGCGCTCTTCGTTGCCCACACTGCACCAGCATTCTTCCTTCAGCATCTAAGGAAGAGATTGCTAAGATGGAAGGAACCCTTGCTTAATAGCTGGCTATAAGCCTTTACTCCCAAGGGTCTGAAGAAAACAGCTCTTCTTTTTCTGGAGCGCGATCTGAATATGGATCATATCCATCGTCATCTTCGTTTTCGGCTCGTATATTTTCGTCCTTTGGTTTTACAGGACGCTTCTTGCGAGAAAGCTCTTCGAGGAGCTGCAATCTAGATTTGCCTTGCATATCATCACCTAAATAGAAAGCCGGTATCTCAAGTAGATACCGGCTTTTATTGTCATTGTACCTTGTATGTTACGGTAGCAAATACAATGTATAATCGTCAATTGCTAGAGGGTGCGAGCAGTAAATTCGCCATGTTCATCGAGATCAATCTGAACCCTGGAACCCTCTTCTACCTCACCTGAAATCACAAGATTGGCAATGCGGTCAGTGACCTGCCTCTGAATCAAACGTTTCAGAGGGCGAGCACCATACAATGGGTCGAGTCCTTCCTGAGCCAATGCATCCATAGCGGAATCGGTAATACTCAAAGTAATACGACGCTGAGTCAAACGATCGCGAACGTCCTTAAGCTGAATATCGACAATCTTTGAGATTTCACGTCCACCTAAAGGATGGAATACTACAACATCATCGATGCGGTTTAGAAATTCCGGTTTAAAAGTAGCCCTCAAGACGTTATTTACATTGTTTTGAACTTCGAGTGGGTCATCTGCAACGTCTGCACCTGCTATGTACTGAGAACCAACGTTGCTAGTCATTATGATAATGGTGTTCTTGAAGTTTACGATACGACCCTGACCATCTGTCAGGCGTCCATCGTCGAGCACTTGCAACAAGATGTTAAAGACATCAGGATGAGCTTTTTCCATCTCGTCAAGCAGGATAACAGAATACGGACGACGACGAACAGCCTCAGTAAGCTGGCCTCCCTCGTCATAGCCAACATATCCTGGAGGTGCACCGATGAGACGTTGAACGCTAAATTTCTCCATGTATTCGCTCATATCAATGCGAAGAAGGGCACGCTCATCATCGAACAGACACTCAGCAAGTGCTTTTGCAAGCTCGGTTTTACCAACACCAGTAGGTCCCAGGAAGAAGAAACTACCTAAAGGTTTATGAGGGTCAGATAAGCCTGCTCGACTGCGTCTTACGGCAGCAGCAACGGCGCTTACTGCTTCATTTTGACCTATAACGCGCTTATGAAGTTCATCTTCCAGATTACGGAGTTTATTTATCTCGCCCTGCATCATTTTAGATACTGGAATTCCCGTCCAAGTGCTCACAACTTCAGCAATCTCCTCAGGAGTAATTTCTTCCTTTAGAAGACCTCCAGCTTCTTGCCTGGATACAAGGTCGTTTTCGGCCTCATTATACTGAGCGATAAGAGACGGAATAGTGGAATAGCGAAGCTCAGAGGCACGAGCAAGATCTCCAAGGCGTGTTGCCTTCTCTTCCTCTGTACGAGCCTCGTCGATGTTATTCTTAAGCTCCTGAACCTTATCGATTGCTTCTTTCTCGTTTTGCCAGGTAGCCTTCATGCCATCGAGGACACTTCTGACGTCTGCAATTTCCTTACGCAAGACTTCAAGGCGCTCAACACTTGCAACATCTTCTTCCTTCAAAAGTGCTTGCTCTTCAATTTGCATCTGAGTCAACGCACGCTCTTGTGCATCGATGTCAGCTGGCATGGAGTCAAGTTCCATACGAAGGCGGCTCGCTGCCTCATCTACCAGATCAATAGCCTTATCTGGCAAGAATCTATCGGATATATAGCGGTTTGAGAGGTCGGCTGCAACTACAAGGGCGGAGTCTGAAATCCTAACCTTGTGATGAATCTCGTACTTTTCTTTCAATCCACGAAGGATGGAAACGGTGTCTTCGACAGTAGGCTCACTGACGATTACCTGCTGGAAACGACGCGCCAGAGCAGCATCTTTCTCGATATATTTACGGTACTCATCCAAAGTTGTAGCACCGATTGCATGGAGCTCTCCACGAGCCAAAGCAGGCTTTAAGATATTGCCCGCATCCATGCTGCCCTCGGTAGCTCCAGCTCCTACAATAGTATGTATCTCATCGATGAAAAGGATTACGCGCCCATCGCTTTGCGCAACTTCTTTCAAGACTGCCTTAAGGCGCTCTTCGAACTCGCCACGATATTTAGCTCCTGCTACAAGAGCCGACATATCAAGCTCGATGACCTCACGATCTTTGAGCGTTGAAGGTACATCGCCGGCTACAATACGCTGAGCGAGTCCTTCCACAATTGCAGTCTTTCCAACACCAGGTTCTCCAATAAGAACAGGATTGTTCTTTGAGCGACGACTCAATACCTGAATAGTGCGACGAATCTCTTCAACGCGACCAATAACTGGATCGAGTTTTCCCTTTCGAGCAAGCTCACACATATTGCGACCATAGCGTTCGAGAGCTTCAAATTCTGGCTTTGACTCAGGAGATACAACACGCTCATCTCCACGTAGCTCCTCGTAAACGCTCTGAACTCGCTGAGCAGAGAGTCCCTCCTGGCGAAGGATGGTGCCTGTTTGCTCCTTCGACTCCGAAAGAGCACACAAGAGATGCTCGGTGGTTACATAGGAATCACCAAGTTTATCTGCATAACTTTCTGCCAAGTCTCCCACCTCGATAAGCTCTCGAGAGAGACCGGCTGAATCTGTAGAACCTGTCATGCGAGGTCCCTGTGCAATAAGTTTGTCACATGCTGCAGATATGCTTGTGACATTTGCGCCAACACGTTCAATAATGGACGTGAGATTTCTTTCCTGTGCTACAAGAAGCGCCTTTAAGAGATGCTCTGGACGCACTTCAGGAGCTTTATTGTCCGCTGCAATATCCAAAGCAGAACGGAGAGCCTCCTGAGCTGTTATAGCCCATTTTTCAAATCTCATAAATCCACCTCCTACATAAAATAAGTTTTAAGCATCTACCTCGTCATCATCCAAGACAACCTTGTGGATAAACGCAATAGGCATCGAATCACTATAGCGAACAAGTGACTGAACCTTCTGCTCATGACGAATGCATGCGAGCTCATGCTCGAGAGCCTCTACCTGATGGGAGAGCTCTTCGACGCGACGATTGCTCGCCTCGAGCTTTTCCTGAAGGTCCAAAATACGGGTTACTCCCGTGAGGTTAATGCCTTCGTCAGTGAGGTAGGCAATTAAATTAATGCGATCGATGTCCTCTTGGGAGTATAAACGTGTGTTTCCGCGAGAACGGCCCGGACGAATCAGACCACGCTGCTCATAAACACGCAACGTTTGAGGATGCATACCTGTCAGCTCGGCGGCAACACTAATCATATAAAGCGCTTGACGCCTTGATTGATCTTTCATCTATCCTCCTTCCTGAACGAAATATCGTAGATAGAACTTTGATTATTATCTATATGAATTAAATACCTTTTGAGAGATATTCATCGAGCTTCTCTCGAGGATTTCTTTCGTCTAACGATTGAAGCTTTTCCAAAAGCTGCTTTTCTTCGTCACTCAAGTGATCGGGAACGCTTACCTTAATCGTTGCATAAAGTGCTCCTCGAGTCCCCTTGCGCTTGATATTAGGGACACCCATATCTTTTATCCTGAAAGTTTTTCCATCAGGAGATCCGGCTGGAACCTTAATACGTACATTCTTTCCCTCAGGGGTAGGAACATCAATAGTGCAACCAAGTGCTGCTTCGGTATAGCTTACCGGAACTTCAATACGCACATCCGCTTTCTCGCGTTTGAATATAGGATGCTGAGCTACTTTTGTTGTGATTATCAAATCACCGCGCTCATCTGTGTTATACCCATGTTCACCACGGTTTTTGTAGCGGAATTTTCCACCATCGAGACAACCTGCAGGGATTGTGACTTTTACGTTTTCTACGTCTCCATTGCTAAGACGATAAGTAACGTTTTTAGTAGATCCAACAAATCCTTCTTTGGCTGTTACATCAATAGTTAGGGCAACATCCTGGCCTTTTTGAGCCATGTTTGCTCCGCTCATATTTGAGAAGATGGAACCGATATCGAATCCGCCAAACATGTCGGAAATATTGCCCCCAAAACCAGCAGATGCATATCCTCGGTTTCGACCGCCTGATCCACCAAAGTCTCCCGATGGAATTGCTCCAAACATGAGTCTTTGGTCGTATTCAGCACGTTTATTCTCATCTGAAAGCGTGTCGTATGCCTCGGAGATCTCCTTGAACTTTTGCTCATCTCCTCCAGCATCAGGATGATGCTTTACTGCAAGCTTACGAAAGGCCTTCTTTATCTCCTCTTGAGTGGCTTTTCTGCCAACTCCTAAGATGTCATAAAACGTCTTTTGTGCCATATGGTTTGCCCTCCTTTCTGAATAAAATCATGTTTCAGAGACGATGCTCTTAGACTAGTTGTTTTCAGAAATTTCTTCCTCTACAACCTCAGCAACCTCTTCGACCTCTTCTGCAGTTTCCGCAGGACGAACTGGTCCTCCGAAAGATACTGCAACCATGGCCTCACGGATTACTTTTGAGCCCATGCGATAGCCGTTTTGATAGACGTCATGTACTGACTCTTCAAACATATCAGCATCTTCAACACGACCTACTGCACGGTGCTCATTTGGATCGAATGGCTCACCGAGTGGCTGCATCTTCTCGAGGCCTTCCTTGCCCAAAATATCAAGAGCTTTAGCATAAATTGCAAGCACACCTTCGCAGAAGTTCTTGAGCTGCTCGTTTCCCTCAGCTTCACTTTGAGCATGATCCAAGGCACGCTCCATGTCATCCAACACAGGAAGCATGTTTACAATGAGCTTTTCACATGCACGCTCGCGCTCTTCGATGCGCTCACGAGCTGTACGGCGACGGAAATTTTCCCAATCTGCCTGAAGGCGAATCATACGCTCTTTGAGATCTTCATCAGTCTCAATGCTCTCGCGCTCATCCTCAAGCTCACGAATACGAGCAAGGAGCTCCTCATTTTGAGCTTTTGCAGCCTCTAGTTGAGCCTTAATGTCGAGCTCTGCACTTTCCTGCCCACGACGAATAGCCTCTTGTACAAGCTCTTCCTCAGTAAGATTCTCGGTGTTTTCTGATTGAGTATTCTGATCGTTTACCACGATTATCTCCTTATAGTCATGAAGGCGACCCTAAGGCCGCCTTCATTGATAACTTGTGATTACTTATTCCTGATCGTCGTCTACGATCTCATAATCAGCATCTACAACATCATCTGCAGGTGCGGCGGAAGCTGCATCGCCCTCAGTCTTCTGATATACAATCTCTGCAAGCTTGTATCCTGCTTCCTGGAGCTTCTCGCCTGCGGTCTTAATAGCGTCGATATCGTCGCCCTCAAGAGCCTTCTTTGCATTATCGAGAGCTTCCTGAATCATGGACTTATCAGCATCGGAGAGCTTGTCTTCTACTTCCTTGAGGGTCTGCTCAGTGGAGTAAGCAAGGGAATCTACCTGGTTGCGAGTCTCAAGGTTCTCCTTTTGCTTCTTGTCCTCCTCAGCATGAGCCTCAGCATCCTGTACCATGCGCTCGACCTCATCCTCAGAAAGTGCAGTAGAGCCAGAAAGAACGATCTGCTGCTCTTTTCCAGTACCCTCATCACGAGCGGTTACCTTCAAGATACCATTAGCATCGATGTCGAAGGTTACCTTAATCTGAGGGACGTGGCGTGGAGCTGCAGGAATTCCGGTCAAGGTAAACTTACCAAGGGAACGGTTGTCAGCAGCGAGAGGACGCTCACCCTGAAGTACATTAATCTCTACAGATGGCTGGTTGTCTACAGCTGTGGTGTAGATTTCAGACTTAGAAGTAGGAATTGTAGTGTTGCGCTCGATCATCTTGGTCATTACACCGTTCTGAGTCTCAACACCCAAGGAAAGTGGAGTAACGTCAAGCAAGAGAATGCCGGATACATCACCGGTCAATACTCCACCCTGAACAGCAGCTCCGTCAGCTACAACCTCGTCTGGATTTACGCTCATGTTAGGCTGCTTGCCGGTCATGGTCTTTACAAGCTCCTGAACTGCAGGCATACGAGTAGATCCACCAACAAGGATTACCTCGGTCAAATCTGACAAGCTCATATGAGCATCAGAGAGAGCCTTAGTTACAGGGGTCTTACAACGGTCAAGAAGATCGTGAGTCAAACGCTCGAACTCAGCACGAGTCAAGGTGTAGTCGAGGTGCTTAGGACCAGTTGCGTCAGCGGTAATGAATGGGAGGTTAATCTGAGCCTGCTGAGCGGAGGAAAGCTCCTTCTTTGCATTCTCAGCACCTTCCTTAAGACGCTGAAGAGCCATTGGATCGAGGCGAAGGTCAATGCCGTTTTCAGCCTGGAACTTCTCTGCCATCCAGTCGATGATACGCTGATCCCAGTCGTCTCCTCCGAGGTGGTTGTCACCGTTGGTAGCGAGAACCTCAAATACACCGTCAGCAAGGTCGAGGATAGAAACGTCGAAGGTTCCTCCACCAAGGTCGAATACGAGAATCTTCTGCTCGGTATCCTGCTTGTTCAAACCATATGCCAAAGCAGCTGCGGTAGGCTCGTTTACGATACGCTGAACGTTGAGTCCTGCGATCTTTCCCGCATCCTTAGTTGCCTGGCGCTGTGCATCGTTGAAGTATGCAGGAACAGTAATAACAGCCTCTGTTACAGGCTCTCCGAGATACTTCTCGGCATCTGCCTTCATCTTTGCAAGGGTCATTGCAGAGATCTGCTCTGGGGTGTAGTCAACACCGTCAATCTCTACAACTGCACGTCCGTCCTTGCCTTCCTTTACGGTGTAAGGAACAGTTTTGATCTCAGAAGAAACCTCGCTGAACTTACGACCCATGAAACGCTTAATAGAGAAGATGGTGTTTACAGGGTTTGTTACAGCCTGGTTCTTTGCTGCCTTACCAACGATACGCTCACCATCTGGACGAAATGCTACAACGGAAGGAGTTGTGCGGTCTCCCTCT
>RCNI01000889.1_pt1 | contig 17243 bp, 14 predicted proteins | sample 2041151 | NCBI WGS metagenome assembly RCNI01 (sample SAMN09708214, study PRJNA481090) | feces metagenome | isolation source: feces | place: Antarctica: Albino Rookery | reverse complement strand
ATCTTCGGCGGCGACGGTTGGGCTTACGATATCGGTTACGGCGGACTGGACCACGTTCTGGCTTCCAAGAAGAACGTGAACGTGTTCGTGTTCGATACCGAGGTTTACTCCAACACCGGTGGCCAGGCTTCCAAGGCTTCCAACATCGGCCAGGTCTGCCAGTTCGCAGCAGCCGGTAAGGAAGTCAAGAAGAAGAGCCTGACTGAGATCGCTATGCAGTACGGCTACGTGTACGTGGCTCAGGTGGCTATGGGTGCTAACCCCGCTCAGACCATCAAGGCTATCACCGAGGCTGAGGCTTATGACGGTCCTTCCCTGATCATTGGTTACTCCCCCTGCGAGATGCACTCCATCAAGGGCGGCATGACCAACAGCCAGAAGGAAATGAAGAAGGCTGTGGATTGCGGTTACTGGAACCTGTTCCGTTACAACCCCACTGCTGAGAAGAAGTTCACTCTGGATTCCAAGGCTCCCGCTGGCGGCTATCAGGAGTTCCTGATGAACGAGGCTCGTTACAGCCGTCTGACTCGCGAGTTCCCCGAGCGTTCCGCTGAGCTGTTCCAGCGCAACGAGGATGAGGCTAAGGCTCGCTATGAGCACCTGCTGAAGCTGGTTGAGATGTACAACGACTAATTGTAGTCGCGGAATATCCCGATAAAAAGCTCTAAGAGGGCGTCCCATTTGGGACGCCCTCTTTTCTTGCTTCGGCGGCAGGCAGACGGTGTCCGCTGTGCTGGCTGCCCCCTGTACGGAGGGAAATCCCGGCGGTGGAGCGTTCATTTACAAAAAGTTCATCGGAACTTCATGATTTGGCAATGAGACTGCGGTAAGATACAATCACACAAAGGATTTAACTTCTATGTGATTTTCTCTCTCTCCTAACAAACACAAACACGAAAAAATCCCTCCGCAGATTGCGGAGGGATTTTTTTATGCAGATGACCACTGAGAGCGGGCAGGAGTGTCGTTTTCCACCGCCCAGTGGAAAACAGCACCGTATCAGCAATGATACGGTGCGTAGATGGCAAAGAGCTTAGTTCAAATGCAGGATTTCCTTATAGTAAGGCCATAGACCGCATTTCTCGGGATAGTGCGGGGCCAGCTGGCACAGATCGGTACCGGGGAAGTCGTTGCCCTCAATGATGGCGGGCCCATCGGGAGTGATGGCCATATCCCAACCCACATGACCGATCTGGGGGATCTCCTGTGCGGCCTGTTTTGCCAACGCCAGCGCTTCGTGAAACAGGGGAATCTGATAGCCGATGAACGGAATGCCGGTGTCCGGATGCTTTTCGTAGATGTTGAAATAGTCATCGGTGGCCACAGAGCAGATTTTCCCGGTGTCCAGATCCACACGGCAGAGGATGCCGCCCTGGCCGGAGTTGTCGCAAACGCCGCCGCCCCGGCCCATCTTCACCACCACATAGGCGATGGTCACCTGCCCGTCCACGTTGTCGGTCAAGATGCGCATGGTGTTGACGGAAGCAGGGTGGAGCCGTGCCATGTCCGGATGCTGTGGCATGACGTGTTCCCACACCACCAGCTGGTTCTCGTGGAGATAGTCCCACATGGCCTTGGTGTCGGGGAAGTCCTTGACGTATAACTTCTGTACGCCGCGGCCGCAGTCACCGTGGTTGATCTTGGCGAAGATGGACTCCTGCCCCTGAAGAAATTCCTCCAGCTGTTCCAGTGTGGCGGTCTCGCCGTTGAGGGTCTTGCGGCCCAGGTAGGCGGCAAAGCGCTGGTTGAAACGCAGTTTGTCGTCAAACTCATCGCTGTAAGAGAAATCGTTCATGATTTCGGTGATTTTCTTGTTGCGGACGCGGGTGAGATAGGTGTCCCGCTGTGCCGCAGTCATATCGTAAAAACCAAACATCACATAGTCGTAGTAGCCGGCACCGTAGCGGGCGGCGCACTGGAGCATATCAAAAAAGGTGACGAGCTTGTTCTGACCGCATTTCTCTTTGACCGTGTCCATCATCTGGTTCATTTTCTGGAACCGTACACCGGTGAGAATCCGGGCAATATACATAATATTAGGCATATTTAGCAAGACTCCTTTGCATAGTTGCGTTCGAGGGTGTCTAGTTAGGTTATATCATATTTTGTGTGGCGAAACAAGGGAAAGGGATAGGCAGCGTTTCTTTTTGCGTCGTTCTGGGTGGGAGCGATGGCAAGTCGTGCGCTGCACGCCAACTGCTATGTGGGAAAATAAGGATTTTATGGGAAAATGTCGGATTTTCAATAATTTCACATGAAATACCTTGCAATTTGGGAAAGAGACTGTATAATAAACTTCATATCAGTAAATTGATTATTATGCTTATAAAAAATTATTTTCGCCGTATGAGGAATATCCACTCCGGCGCAGAAAGGAGAATCTATGAAAGAGAAAAGAATCAAGGAGCCGCGGATGCCCCGTTTGTGGGAGGCATTGGTAACGCTGCTCTTTTTGATAGGCGTGCTTGCCGTGGGCATTATCGCATATGGCGCTTCCCCCCATGTGCCTATGTTCGTGGGCACGATCGGTGCGGCCCTGATGGCCCTGCGTCTGGGCTACCAGTGGAAAGAGATTGAAACATCCATGCTGGATGGCATTTATAAGGCCCTCCAGTCCATGATTATTCTGGCCATCATCGGTATTCTGACCGGTGTATGGATTACCGCCGGCGTGGTGCCCGCCATGATTTATTACGGCCTGCAGATTTTGTCGCCCAGCATTTTCTTTGTCGGCGCTATGATTATCTGTTCCGTCACATCCCTGGCCACCGGTACCTCCTGGGGAACCATGGGAACGATGGGCGTGGCATTGATGGGAATTGGTTATGGCTTGGATATGAACCCGGCGATCACCGCCGGCGCCATTCTTTCCGGTGCCTACTTCGGCGATAAGATGTCTCCCCTCAGTGATACCACCAATCTGGCGCCTGCCATGGCTGGTACGGATGTCATCACCCATGTGAAATTCATGCTGCCCTCTACGGTCATTACATATGGTATTTCTATGGTGGTCTTTGGCGTGATGGGGTATCTGGAGTATCATGGCGGCGATGCGGACCTGTCCACGGTCAGCCTGCTGTCCGACACCCTCAGTGATATGTTCCATATCAACCCGGTGCTGCTGCTGCCCCCTGTGGTGGTCATTGTGGCGGTGGCCTTGAAAATGCCCGCAATGCCGGGTATCGTTCTGGGCATCCTCAGCGGTGCTGTGGTGGGCCTGATTTTCCAGCCGGAGTGCACCTTGGGTGCCTTGTTCATCAACGGTATGGACGGCTTTACCTGCAACACCGGTATCTATGAAATTGACCGCCTGCTGAATTCTGGCGGCCTGATGGGTATGATGTCCTCGATTTCCATGACCATCATCGCTATGATGTTCGGCGGAATTATGGAGGATACGCACCAGCTGGAGGTGATCGTGAACTGCGTCAAGAAGATCGCCAAAACGCCCGCCGGTCTGGTGGCCGTCACCGAGGCGACCTGTATCGCCTCCAACGCAACCATGCCGGAACAGTATATTTCTCTGGTGGTTCCCGGCCGGATGTATGCAGAGGAATACCGCAAGCGCGGCCTTCATCCCAAGACGCTGTCCAATGCTCTGGAGGGGGCTGGTACCGTCACCTCCGCACTGATTCCCTGGAACACCTGCGGTGTGTTCATCAAGGATACCTTAGGCGTGGGCGTGGCGCAGTACGGCGTATGGGCCATCTTCAACTGGCTCATGCCCATTATGGTCCTCCTGATGGCTATTACGGGCCATACGGTGGCCGATGCCTCTGGTGAGCGTTTGTCCAGCAAGCGCCGCAGAGAGCGCAAGTCCAAGTAAAACCAACACCCCTGTGGAAAGACCACAGGGGTGCGCTTTTTGTAAAAAAAGGAGAGATTCGAAGGAATCTCTCCTTTTGCTCTTTCGATTGTACCGCAATCAGGGACGGAAGCTGGGGTCGATCTTCTGGATCACAGGCAACATACCGCGCTTTTCGGGGGTCTGGGCAGGCAGCTGCCAGAAGTCGTGAGCACAGTAGTTGTTGCCTTCGATGATGGCGGGGCCGTGGGGGGTGATGCCGATATCCCAACCCACATAGCGCATCTGAGGCACCACCAGAGCGGCCTTCTTGACCATCTCGCAGGCCTCGAAGAACATGGGCACCGGGCGGCCCACCAGCTTGACATGGGTCATGGGGTGCTCCTCGTAGGTGATGGCCAGAGAACCGTCACCGCTGACACCGGGAGAGCAGATCTTGCCGGTCTCCAGATCCACACGGCAGCCGAAGCCGTAGTTATCCACCACACGGCCGTTCAGACCGAACTTCTGGGTGGCAAAGATCACGTGGGGGACGCCCTGGGGGTCCAGCAGCGTGATCAGACGCATACAGTTCATAGCCAGGGGATAGACAGCGGCGTTGTCGGGGTGCTGCTCCAGCACTTCCTCCAGCAGCCAGGCATCCTTCTTGCCCAGATCCTCATAGAAGGCGTCGAAGTCGGGATAGTCACGGCTGTCGATCTTCTGGCAGCCATGACCGCAGGAACCGGCCAGCGGCTTGGAGAAAACGATGGGGTGCTTCTCGGTAAAGGCACGCACTTCCTCCTTGGAGGCAGTGCGGTAATTGACGGAATCACGCTGGACGAACTCAGCGAAGCGGGCGTTGAACTCATCCTTGTTGTTGAAGATGTGCTCATAGTTCTCGTCGTTGAAATAGGTCACCAGCTTCTTGGAGATGATACGGGTGATATAGGTAGAGCGCTGCTCGTCGGTCAGATTCCAGAAACCAAAGGTCATATAATCATAGTAGCCGGAGCCGAACTTCCGGGCGCAGTGGATCATATCCTTGGTGAGCCATGCCTTGCTCTTGCCGGACATCTGGTGGGCGCGGTCCAGCACCTCGCTGAATTTGCTCCAGCGCATACCGGAGAGGACCCGCAGATAATATTTAGGAGACAACATATTCATTTACCTTCTTTATCAAGAAATATCCCGCCAAAACGGGGAAAACTCCGTCCCGCCATGCACGAGGCGAGAGACATACCAATTTAACTATTATAATCAAAAAATGCCGATTTTACAATGGAAAGTGGAAAAAAGATCGGAGGGCGTTTCCAAAAATTTCTCTGAAAACCGGGAGATTTTTGGGGGAATCGAGACAAACCGGGTGCCTTGCCTGTGCAGGACACCCGGTAAAAAGATCCAAAGAACAGGGAAGTGCAGCTTAATAGTGGAAATCGCGGCTCTCTTCACCGAATTCCGCCACACGGATGCGATAAGCTTCCATGGCGGCGTCCTCAAAGGCCAGCGTGTCACTGGGGGCACCCATCTGACGCAGGAGGTATTTGGCAAAGGGGGGATTGAGCACCAGCAGGGGCCCGGTGAGGTAGGTGACGAAGAGATTCTTGCGCCGCCAGCCCTCCTCGGTGGTGGTCTCGTTGCGGCCGATGCCCTTTACGGTTTCAAACAGGCCTTCGCCCTGGGGGAAGCCGTAGGTGTGGCCGAACAGGCTCTTGAAGCCCACAATGTCCATGTCCTCAAACTTGCCCAGATAGAAGCTGTTGTGGCGGTTCATCATATGGTACTCGGCGTGAGTGGGCAGCAGGCCCAGACCGTCCAGATGCCAGCCCCAGTCACTGTCGGCATACTGGCTCAGGGCATCCAGCGCATTGCCGGTGACCAGCATCCGCTGGCCCTCGTCCAGTTTGCGCAGAAGCTCGTCCTTCACGGGCAGCAGCGCCTGTACGATCAGCTCCAGACCTTTCTCTGTGGCACTGCCCAGATACACCAGGGCAATGTCCTCATCCAGAAAGCGGGGACGGGATTTCAGATCCGTCTCCACGATTTCCAGCGCAGGGCAGGACTGCTTGAGATAGCGAATATTCATCAGATCACCGCAGAGATTGCAGATCTCCGGGAACAGGATTTCGACTTTCATGCCTGTGCCTCCTTGCTGCCGCGCTGGGCGGCGATTTCCTTCATGTGGTCGTAGACCTTGTAGGCAAGGCCCAGCGAGTCGGTGCCGTAGAGAAGATAGATGTCATCCCCGGGGGTATAGTGCAGACGCTCGGCGGCCTGGAACTCATCCTTCTCGCACAGGATCTTTTCCTCCGGGACACCAGCCATCAGCAGGCGCAGCCGATAGTCTGCGGCACGGGCACCGGCGCAGACGATCTGGTCAATGCTCTCGTGGGCGAGGAACTCAAAGTCGGCATCGTAGATCCAGCAGGTGTTCTCCGACCAATGGTGGGTGTCGCCCAGACAGTTCATCATCAGCAGCAGTTCCTTGCGACCGCCGCGGTGAGCGATATAGTCGAAGGCGCGGGAACCGGCCAAAGCGTTCTTCTCCTTGGACATCTGGCGGATCAGCGTGACCTGGCCCACCTGCTCCTGACTGTGGCGGCTGGCGGTGATACCGCTGTCGCTCATGAGAGGAATGATCTGCTCGTGGGAAAAGCCCAGCTGACGCAGGAGGGAAATCACGGTGACCATGTTGTAAACATTGAAAACGCTGTCGGTAATGAGGCGGTAATCGTAGGGGGTGCCGTCCTCGTTGACGGTCATGGTGCCGCCCGCCATGTCCACATTTTGGGCCAGATACTTGGCGTCGGGGCTGTGGAAACCGCAGTCACGGCACACGGCCCGCCCAATGTGGTGATAACGGCGGAAAGCATAGTCCAGCTTGCCGCTGCACTGGGGGCAGATCCGCACGTCGTCGATGAGGTTGACGCACTCCTTGGTGTCCGTGGGCAGCTGATCGATGCCGAAATAGACACGCTCATTTTCCGGTGCCACTCCGGCGCTGATAAGATCGTCTGCATTGAGCAGCAGCTTGGCATCCTTGGGGATGGAGCGGGTCAGAATATCAGCGATGAAATAAGGGTGGGCATTACGCATAATGGAGTCACGGAACAGGTTGGTAATGGCCACATACTGGGGCGGTACATAGGGGAAGATGCGGATGGACGCACGCTCGTCCACTTCCAGCACGGCCAGATCGTACTCGCTCTTTACCTTGCCGCTCAGTCCGCAGCCCTTCAAAAGAGCGGTGGCAATGCCGGAGGCAATGTTGGAGCCGGAGCGGTTCGAGAGGACCTTTTTGCCGCTCTTGGCCAGAATGTCGCCCAGCAGGTTGGACACGGTGGTCTTGCCGTTGGTGCCGGTAATGGCGACCACGGTGGCGGGGCGGCCGATATAGCGCAAAAAATCGGGGCACAGCTTCAGGGCCAGGGAGCCGGGGAAGTCGGTGCCGTTGTGGTGGGTGATCTTCAGCGCGGGGATGGACAGCTTGGCCATCCACAGCGCGAAGAGAAATCGCAGTTTACCCATAATAATCTCTCCTTGTGATTCGTTTCCAGTGTTCCTTATTTCGCTTGCAGATAAATCATCAGTGCAGCAATATCCGCCGGGGATACGCCGGAGATGCGGCTGGCTTGTCCCAGATTGCGGGGTCGGACGGCAGCCAGTTTCTCCCGGGCCTCCAGACGCAGGCCCTGAATCCCACTGTAATCGGTGTCGGGGTCCAGCGGATGGCGTTCCAGCTGTTCAAAGTCAGCCACCTGCCGCATCTGGCGGCGGATGTAACCCTCGTATTTGACCCGGATCTCCACCTGCTCGCGAACGGCATCACTCAATGCCGGGGCGTTGGGATCGAAGGCAATCACATCCTCGTAGCTCAGCTGCGGGCGGCGCAGCAGGTCAATGAGCCGTGCGCCGTCGCTGACGGGGGTGGTGCCCCGGGCGGTGAGCAGATCGTTGAGGGTGTCGGAGGAGGCCACGCCGCAGCGCTCCAAACGGTGGATCTCCCGATCCACGGCGGCGTATTTTTCCTCCACGGCGGCCAGACGCTCTGCACTGACCAGACCGATGCGGTGACCGATGGCGGTCAGCCGCTCGTCGGCGTTGTCCTGCCGCAGCAGCAGCCGGTACTCGGAGCGGGAAGTCATCATGCGGTAAGGCTCCTGCGTGCCCTTGGTCACCAGATCGTCGATCAGGGTGCCAATGTAGCTTTCACTGCGCTTGAGAAGCAGCGGCTCCCGGCCCAGCAGGGACAGAGCGGCGTTGACACCGGCCACAAAGCCTTGCACGGCGGCCTCTTCATAGCCGGAGGAGCCGTTGAACTGTCCAGCGCCGTACAGACCGGGGACGGCCTTGGTCTCCAGCGTGGCGTGGAGGGCCAGCGGGTCGATGCAGTCATATTCGATGGCGTAGGCGGGCCGCATCATCACAGCGTGTTCCAGTCCGGGAACGGAGTGGAGCATTTGCAGCTGCACTTCCTCCGGCATGGAGGAGGAGAAGCCCTGAATGTACATCTCCTCCGTGTCCAGACCCATGGGTTCAATGAACAGCTGGTGCCGGGATTTATCAGCAAAGCGGACGACCTTCGTTTCAATGGAGGGACAGTAGCGGGGGCCAACGCCCTCGATCACGCCGGAGTAGATGGGACTGCGGTCCAGATTCTCCAGAATGATCCGGTGGGTCTCCGGGGTGGTGTAGGTGAGATAGCACACGGCCCGATTTTCCAGAGGGGCCGAGGTGGTAAAGCTGAAGGGCTGGGGATGCTCGTCCCCCACTTGAACCTGCATCCGGGAAAAATCAATGCTGCGGGCATTGACCCGGGGCGGCGTGCCGGTTTTGAAGCGGCGCAGGGGCAGACCCAGCTGCAAAAGGGAGTCAGTGAGGGGACCGGCGGCGTGCATCCCGTCGGGACCGGAGTCCTCGATGCACTCGCCCACGATGGTGCGGCCTTGGAGATAGGTGCCGGTGCAGAGGATGACCGCTTTGACGGCAAAGACGGCGCCGGTACGCAGCACCACATGGCTCACACGGCCCTCCGTGGTGCGGACAGCCACCACTTCCGCCTGCCGCAGGGTCAGATGCTCCTGCTGCTCCAGCGTGTGCTTCATCACCTGCTGGTAGGTGCGGCGGTCAGCCTGGGCCCGGAGGGAGTGGACAGCGGGGCCTTTGCCCCGGTTCAGCATCCGATACTGAATGCAGGCACGGTCGGCGGCCCGGGCCATTTCACCGCCCAGCGCATCCAGTTCCCGGACCAGATGGCCCTTGCCGGTGCCGCCGATGGCGGGGTTGCAGGGGAGATTGCCCACGGCATCGAGATTGATGGTGAAGCAGATGGTTTCCAGCCCCAGCCGCGCGGCGGCCAGAGCGGCTTCGATGCCGGCATGACCCGCGCCGATGACGGCAATATCAAAGCTTCCTGCCAGAAATTCATTCATAGACATACCTTCTTATGGTGCAGTTTTCAGGGTAAGAACGGCCACTTCCGGCCGATTGAACAGACGGGGGATCAGCGATGAATTGCCCAGTCCCCGATTGACAAACACGGTGCTGCCCTGACAGTCACCGGCGGTGCAGGTATAAAACCCATCCGTCCAGGAGGGGAAGAGTTGCAGTTCGTGGTCGATGAAACCATCGGTGCCGGGGAAACGCCAGATGCCGCCATGGCCGTGGCCTGTAATGGTGAGATCGGCCCCCAGACGGCAGTATTTCCCGGGAAATAGATTGTTGCGGTGGGCCAGCAGCAGCCAGAAGGGGTCGCCCTCGGCGGCATACAGCTCGGCCGTCAGCTCCTCCGGTGTTTTCTGGTCGGCGTAGCCGTTGGGATCGTCCACGCCCGCCAGCAGGATGGTGTCCCCGTTGCGGTGCAGGGGGACATACATATTATTTAAATAGTATACCCCATATTTCTTCATCATGGGAATCAAATCCGGCATCAAACCGTCGCCCCATTCGTGGTTGCCGGTAACGAAGTACACCGGGGCGATGTCCACCAGCCCTGCAAACAGGGCGGGCATAGCGTCGATGCCGCTGCGCTGATCGGCCATATCCCCAGCTAAAAGGATATACTCGGGCTTTGCCTCCCGTACTGCGTCCAGCAAACGGCGGTTATCCGGCCCGAATTCCTTGCCGTGGAGGTCTGCCAGATTGACAATGCGTGCGCCGTCCCAGCCGTGGGGAAGGTTGGGGGAGGTGAAGGTGTATTCCTCCACACTCAGGGCGTTGTTACCCCACCAGACCCAGCCAATCAGCAGCAGGACGAGGAGCACAAGCAGATGCTTACGGCGGCGCTTTTTGCCTCTTTTAATAGATTTCACTCTTTTGCAGTCCATCCTTTTTCCAGATCTCATAAATTCGTCTTTTATTATATAATGTATGTCGGGGGAAAGGCAAGAGGCAATTGGCATAACGCTGAAAAAAATATGAATATTTTGTTAAAAACAGCGAAAACCGCTTGCGAAGTACCTTTTTGCGTGTTATACTAACTTCATTAAAAGGAAGAAAGGAGCGTGAGAGCCGAATGCTGAGCGATTGGATCAAGGGCGATCTGGACGACATGATTTATGCGGACTGCGAGTGCCGTACCAGCGAGCGCTAAGAACGCGCGAGCAAGAGAAAACCACGCCGACGGGCGTGGCCTTTTTGCTTTTTAGGGAAAATTCCATTTTCCACTTTTATATAGATTTTTCCAAGCGCCGAAAAGGCGGAGGATGACCGAACGTCGTCCTCCGCTTTTTTTATTGTTTTTTCCGTCCCGTAAAGAGCAGGAGCAGACACAGCCCCAACGCCACAGCCAAAATCAGCACTGCACAGTTGCGGAAGAACACCTTCGGCAGCAGCAGGATGATGGGGTCGGTGGCGGGGTTGAAGAGCCAGTTGCTCTTGCCGGGGAAGAAGATGTGGTGAAAGACGGTAAAGGCTCGGTTGAAGTCCGTGGCGGCCAGAAGGCCCACCAGCAAAAAGGCGGCCCCCAGTCCGCAGGCACCCCAGAATCCGGGGCCACGGCTGCGGAAACGGTAGCAGGTAAAGCCCGCCTTCCTGCGCCAGAGCCACAGCCCCAGCAGAACGACCAGCGAGAGCCCCAGCAGCACCAGATCCAGCCCAAACAGCCAGCGTACGTCGGCGAAGTGCGCCGCCCCGTCTTGAGAAAAGGGCAGAACCCCCGCGGCAAAAGTACGCCGCAGGCCCAGACAATAGTCCATCATGTCGTTGTAGGCATCCAAAATCAGCGGTCGGGGCAGTCCCGTTCTTGCCGCCAAATGCAGGGCGTCCACGTGCCAGACATAGAAGGGCCGCAGCAGGAGCGGCACGGCGATGGCACCGGTGAGCACGGCCAGCGCCGTGAAAAGGGAGGTGAGGATACTGTGTACTTTTTGGCGCATGACGTGGCTCCTTTGCACATGGCGTGGGGATTTACCGTTCCACAGGGGACGGCACGGGGGACAAGACCCCGGAAAAAGACGGCACGGGGGCGGTTGTTACAGCTCCCACAAAGCGGCATCACTGGTGGAGACGCACCGAGCCCCGGCGGTCAGCGCTGCCATCACATCGGCCTTATCGATCAGCAGACCTCCGGCAATGAGCGGGATGTGCAGTTCCCGGCTCAGGCGGGAAATGATCTGGGGCATGGCCCCGGGCAGCACTTCAATGGCGTCGGGACTGCCGACCTCGGCCTCTCGGCGCAGATTGCTGACAGCCTTGGAATCGATGGCGAACACACGCAAGACGGTTCCCAGGCCCAGTTCCCGTCCCCGGCGGATCAGATGAGGGCGGGTGGAGATGATGCCATCCGCGCCGCAGCGCTGCAGGAAGTCCACGGCAATCTCTTTGGGGGCCAGACCCGCCACCAGATCGGCGTGGACCACGGCCTTTTTCCCCGCCGCGTGAAGTCGGTCGAGGATGCGGTCGATGTTAAGGATATCCCCGCAGAGCACAAAGACCACGCTGCAAGGGCAGTCCAGAACGGCGTCCAGCTGCGCTACGTCCTTGACGGCGGGAACAATAGCGTCCCGTTCCATGCGGGCAATCAGATCGTGGGACATAGAGAATGCCTCCTTCCAGAGAATCTATTCTCTATGGTAGCACAGTTCCCACCTTGGGTGCAAGCACCTTACGCCACGGTGCGGACGGCGATCAGTGCCACGCCGGTGCCGGCAATATCGTCGCTCACCGTGTCGCCGCAGTGGATGGGAGCCTTGCAGGACAGATGCCGCAGGGCCTCGGCCACCGCCAGAACTTTCTCCTTGGGCACAGGACCCGCCGTGCGGACGGGGAGGACCGCCATGCTGCCGCCCAGCAGCTGGACGGTACCGGTGACAGTGCGCTCCGGGGCCACGCACTCCTTGCGGGCGTATTCATCGCCCCGGCGGCAGGTGTTGCCGGTGACGGTGGTGACGATGCCGTTTTCCATAGTGGCTGTCAGAGTGCAGCCCATGGGACAGCCGATACAGGTCAGAATTCGTTCAGTCATTGCCGTGTTCCTCCTCAATGCAGAAAGTCAGTTCGTTCAAGTCCGCCACATCGGTCCGGCGCAGAGAGACGCTCTCCATCTCACCGGGGGCCAGAACCCGCTTTTTCACCCGATGCAGCAGCTTGTGACCGTCGCCGTAAACGCAGATGGCGGCATTCTGATAGGGCTGGGCCACACGGAAACGAACGGTCACCGTGTCCGCCATCGTGGCCGGATGCAGGGCTTGGGGGACGGTATAGCGCACGCCGCCGGTGGCCCGGAGCGGCAGTACCTTGCCGGCTTCATGGCTGTGGAGCAGATAGTCTGCGGCGCTGCGGCCCGCTTGGGCGGCCTCCTGCGAGACGAAATCCACCAGATCGTGGACATGGAGCACGTTGCCGCAGGCAAACACGCCGGGGATGGAGGTGGACAGATCGTCCGTCACCTCGGCACCGCCGGTGATGGGACTCAGACGCACCCCTGCCTGGGCGCTCAGTTCGTTCTCCGGCAGCAGACCCACGCTCAAAAGCAGGGTGTCGCAGGAGATGTACTGCTCGGTGCCGGGAATGGGGCGGCGGTGCGCATCCACCTTGGCCAGCGTCACGCCGGTCAGCCGCTCGGTGCCATGGATCTCCACCACGGTGGTGCTCAGCAGCAGGGGAATGTCGAAATCTTCCAGACACTGGACGATGTTGCGCTTGAGGCCGCCGGAGTAGGGCATCAGCTCCGCCACGGCCTTGACATGAGCGCCTTCCAACGTCATGCGGCGGGCCATGATTAGACCGATGTCGCCGCTGCCCAGAATCACGATCTCCTTGCCGGGCATAAGACCCTCCATGTTCACCAGCCGCTGGGCAGTGCCTGCGGAGTAGATACCGGCGCAGCGGGTGCCGGGCAGATTCAGAGCACCCCGGGGCCGCTCCCGGCAGCCCATAGCCAGAATGACGGCCCCGGCTTGGATCTGCTGGAGACCTTCGGCACGGCTGCTGAGGGTGAGGACCCGCTCGGGGGAGAGATCCAGCACCATAGTGTCCAGCAGTAGGGGGATGCCCAGTTCTTCGACCTGAGCAATGAAGCGTCCGGCGTATTCCGGGCCGGTCAGCTCCTCATGGAAGGTGTGCAGGCCGAAGCCGGCGTGAATGCACTGGTTGAGGATACCACCGGGGATGCTGTCACGCTCGATGATGAGAATGTCGTTGACGCCTGCCTGTTTGGCAGCGATGGCGGCCGCCAGTCCTGCGGGACCGCCGCCGATAATGGCCAGCTGTACCTGTCTCATGCTTCCACCTCCTTGGTCTGTCCAGCCAAAAGACGGCTCTGTCCGCCGCTCTTGGTCAATTCTGTCTGCGAAACGCCCAGTTCCCGGGCGAGAAGTTCCATCACACGGGGGGCGCAGAAGCCGCCTTGACAGCGGCCCATCCCGGCCCGGCACCGCCGCTTCACGCCATCCAGCGACCGGGCGCCCCGGCGGATGGCCTCCACGATTTCACCTTCGGAGATCTGCTCACAGCGGCAGATGATCTGACCGTAGGCGGGTTCTTTTTCAATGAGGGCCTTGCGCTCAGCAAAGGGCAGCTCCCGCAGGCACACGATGCCCTGACGGCGGGGGTTGAAATCGGCTTTTTCCGCAGCGCCCAGATTGGCGGCTACCAGACCAGCCACATGCCGGCCGATGGCGGGAGCGGCGCTGAGACCGGGGGACTCGATGCCCAAGGCCTCAAAGAAGCCAGGGGCGCTTTCACCGATCACGAAGTCGTCGTCACCCTCCAGATGGGCACGCAGTCCGGCAAAGCCGGTGATGATGTCCCGGGTGGGCAGATGGGGGACACTGCGCTCTGCCGTCTGGAGTAGATAGTCCGTTCCGGCGGCGGTGGTGGGGGCGCAGTCCCGGTCCTCCTGATCGTAGGCCGTGGGGCCCAGCAGCAGATTACCGTGGACGGTGGGGGTCACCAGCACGCCCTTGCCCATGGCACTGGGCAGCTGGAAGATAGTACGCTCCACCAGCGTGCCGTCCTTCTTGTCCAGCAGACAGTATTCGCCGCGGCGGGGGATGATGCGGCGCTGGTCCTGGCACAGTTGGTTATGGATGAGATCCCCCCGGCAGCCGGCGGCGCTGATGAGTGTGCGGCAGGTGAGGGTGCCCTGGTTGGTGTGGACGGCAAAGCCTTCGGCGGTGCGCTCCACGGTTTCCACAGCGGTGTTGAAAAGGAACTCTGCGCCGTTGGCCCGGGCGTTTTCTGCCATAGCGATGGTCAGTTCAAAGGGGCAGACGATGGCACTGGTGGGGGCGTAGAGGGCCGCATCCACCGCGGGAGAGAGGGCCGGCTCCATTTGGTGCAGCTGCTCGCCGGAAAGAATCTCCAGACCCTGCACGCCGTTTTCCACACCCCGGTGGCGTAATTCCTCCAGCTGGGGGCGGTCAGCGGGGGCAAAGCTGACCACCATCGCGCCGCAGCGACGGTAGGGAACGTCCAGTTCCCGGCACACATCCTCCATGCAGCGGCTGCCCTCCACATTGAACCGGGCCTTGTTGGACCCGGGAGCGGCGTCGAACCCGGCGTGGACAATGGCGCTGTTGGCCTTGGATGTACCAGTGCAGACATCTTCGTGCTGCTCCAGGACGGCGATGTTTATCTGGAATCGGCTCAGTTCGCGGGCGATGGAACAACCCACCACGCCGCCGCCGATCACGATGGCATCATACATGATTTTGTTTCCTCCTCCATTTTTGGACAAAATAAAAGAGCCATGCCAAAGAAGACCCGGATATTCTCCGCGCCTCAAAGTGCATGACTCAAATTCTCAGTGCAATCCATATGCAGTTCTTATGTAATCAGAATACCATTGCCATAAGGCCTTGTCAAGGTGGTATCTTGACATTTTCTTAGCGCCAATATATGTTATACTTACTTTATTATAATGAGTGCAGCATAGGATCGAAAGGGGAGTGCTGCTATGCGTACAAAAAAATTTCCCTGGCCCAAGGGATGGATGAAACGCCGGGGACTGCTGAAGCAGGGCCTGACGGTTTCTGCCCACGACTGCATCATCTTTCTGGCGCTGTTTGTTGCGGCGGTGGTGGTGTGTCTGGCACTGCGGCAGGTGGACCCCCGGAACGATACCCGCTATGTGGCGATGGTCTTTTTGCTGGAGGTCTTTCTGACGGCTATGTTTACCGATGGATATGTCTTCAGCCTTCTGGCCGCCGTTTTGAGTGTGACGGCGGTGGACTATGTCTTTACCGAGCCCTATTGGCACATCAGTTTCCTGATTACCGGGTTTCCGCTGACATTTCTGGTGATGCTGATTATCTCCACGGCGACGGGTATGGTGGCCAGCCGTGCCAAGCGGATGGAGTCCATCGCCCGGGAGGCAGAGCGGCAAAAGGCGTACGCCAATTTGCTGCGCTCCGTGTCTCATGATATCCGCACGCCCTTAACCAGTATTGTGGGGGCCACCAATATTCTTATGGAACAGGGGGAGGCGCTGTCCCCGGAACAGCGGCAGGATCTGATGAAGAATGCCAACGAGGAGGCCCAGTGGCTCATTCGTGTGGTGGAAAATATGCTCTCGATCACCCGGTTGGGCGCAGAAAACGCCGTGCTGGAAAAGACAGAAGAACCGGCGGAGGAGATCATCGAAGGCGCTCTGGCGAAGTTTTCCCATCGGCACCCGCAGATCACCACCCATGTGGAAGTACCACGGGAGCTGTTGATGGTGCCCATGGACCCGCTGTTGATCCAGCAGGTGATTACCAATATTCTGGAAAATGCGGTGATCCACGGGCAGACGACCACGGAGATCCACATTCTCTTGCAGCGCAAAGACGAAAATTGGGCGTCGCTGAGCATCCGCGACAATGGCCGGGGCATCCCACCGGAGAAACTGAGCAAACTGTTTGACGGTATTGCCAACAGTGAGCAGAAGGGGGATGACCACCGGAATATGGGCATTGGCCTTTCCGTGTGCCGCACCGTGATGGAAGCCCATGGCGGCAAGATTTATGCAAAAAATGTACCGGGCAGCGGAGCCATCTTCTGGCTGGAACTGCCCTTGAAGGAGGAAAAATATGAAAATCAAGGATAAAGTACTGATTGTAGAGGATGAACAGAGCATCAGCAACTTTATCTCCATGATCCTCAATGCCAACAACTATGATACGATGACGGTCCGCACCGGAGAGGAAGCCCTGACCATGATTTCCTCCCATTGTCCGGATCTGATTGTTCTGGATCTTGGCTTGCCGGATATGGATGGTATGGAAGTGCTGCGCAGTGTCCGAAAGTGGTCCAATCTGCCGGTGGTGGTGGTCTCTGCCCGTACCCGTGAGCAGGACAAAGTGGAGGCACTGGACTGCGGTGCCGACGATTATCTGGTCAAACCCTTCGGAACGTCCGAACTGCTGGCCCGGATCCGTGCGGCCATCCGCCATACCCGCACCAATCTGACCAACAGTGACATTGCCCAGTCCGGCAAGTTTACCACCGGGGAGCTGGTCATTGATTACGACAAGCACCATGTGCTTCTCCGGGGGGAAAATGCGCATCTGACGGTGAATGAATATAAGATCGTGGCCTTGCTGGGCAAGTATGCCGGTAAGGTGCTGACCTATGACTTCATTATCCGGGAACTGTGGGGGCCCAAGGCCCGGCCCGACAACCAGATCCTGCGGGTCAATATGGCAAATATCCGCCGTAAGATTGAAGATAATCCCGGCCAGCCCCGGTATATTTTCACCGAGGTGGGCGTAGGATATCGAATGCGGGAAGCAGACTAAAAAGGAAATAGCTGGAAAATTGTACGGAGGACCAGATTTGCTCCACAGTGCTTTTTTGTGAAAAGAATCCGTTAAAGAACCAAGGAAATGTTTTTAGTGACAAGAATATTTTCTAATATCATGGTTTTTTTAGGCAAAACAGCAAAAAAGTCGTTAACAATTTGTTCAAAAAGAGAGACAAAACTGCCTTCGATAACTTGACAAATCACCCAAAAAAAAGTATGATGATGATACCAAAT